>Ga0247778_1000313_pt1 | contig 75963 bp, 82 predicted proteins | sample UWRJL049202B5_FD_179939 | JGI IMG/M metagenome (GOLD analysis project Ga0247778, IMG submission 179939) | Plant litter microbial communities from Arlington Agricultural Research Station in Wisconsin, United States - UWRJ-L049-202B-5 | ecosystem: Environmental > Terrestrial > Plant litter >... | reverse complement strand
TTTTTGGAAACGAGGGGCAATTTTTGGTATTCATTCTCGTGTATTAATCTTTAGATCTATATGAACTAACGAATGTTCAGATGCAGGATGAATCAGGCTACCCATTAAGTCAGTCGTTATTAAGCCACTTCGTCAGTTGTAGCTTTTAGCTTCAGTCAGTCAGTTGGAGACCCCATTTCTAACAAGCCAGTCAAGTCAGGAATTCTTAATCAGTCGCTGATCAGTTAATATATTATTAAAGTTTTTGAATTTTGGACTCATTTTGCTAGTAAAACCCCCCAGAATGGGTGATATTTAAGAAATTAGAAAGAAGCTTTGAAAATTCTAATATTTATAAAAAACCAAACCAAACCTAAAGCAAGAAAAAACACTAGATTTGGAGTTGAAAACTCTAAGTTATCCCCCCAAAATATATTGTAAATGAAAGGGGGTAAACACGTGATATATATACTATATTTAGTTATATCTCGACTTATCAGCGACTGATGGGCTTAACTGATTTAGAGCCATTCAGCCAGTTGAATAGATTCAAATAGGTATGTCAGTCAGTTACCAAATATCCTTAGCTGATGACTGACTGACTGACTTGTTGGGAGGCCTGGGATGAATGAAACCTAGCAACCAGTCACTTGTATATTTTGACCGTAATGAAAATTCACATCAGGACTTGTACTCTTAAGAGTATTTAAAAACGTTACGAGATATGAACACCATCCATTCTTTTGCTAGTAGTGAACTACGCAAATTTGTGGCCATCTAGTGAGCGAATCAGCACCGACACTTCTTAGGTGAGAGGGCAACCGAGCATGGCGGGAGAATCGAGGAAGAGCATGTTGTTTCATGCAATAATGGCGTTCATTTCCGCATGCTTTCGACGTCCTATGAATGTTGTAGTGGCCAAGATTGCCGTGTGGATTGTACTGCACGTTTCTGAACGATTTTTGAGGAATAATCTATTTTAAAGTAATTCTACACTACCTCTGAGTAGCTTACGTATGTTCAGATATTCTAGTAGATACGACTACTCCTCTAAAGAAAGAATAGCTCTTGCCTCGAAGATTTTCAGTAGGCTGGTGTATTCTCAGCTTGACAGCTTGTTTGCCGTACAGAACAAAAGTGTCCGTCTGGGTTGGTAACAATCAAAATGAGCCCTTGATTCTCTTATTGTAACCAGAAGCCTACTGATTCAAGATTCAAGAGCGCAGGTGGGCCGTGCAGTTCTTTTCGTACTGTCCGTGTAGGATCGAAAGTGTCTAGCCCGTAATTGAAAATTTTTAGCACCTAGATACAGTTGACTAAGTACGTACCTGACTTTTCCTCAGGCTTGATAAAATAGTGGCCGAATCCTATAAGTCCAAATATTGGCAAGTAATGCTTTCTGTGTAACTCCCATGATGGAAGGTGTGACAGCCAAGGCTGACTAAATTGATGCAAACAGCCTGTTCTACTTCTGTCGCTAACAATTTAGCCAAAAGTCATTGGAGCCTTGCAGAGCGCCTACATCAAAGCCTTACAGAGTGGATAGCCGTCAAAAAGGCTCCTGCACCATATTTTCTTCAAAATGACGCGCAACCGCAGACCAAGCCCTAAATACTTTGAGAGAAGCAATATAAAAAGCTATTTGTACTCCTCGACCACATTCGGATCAGAGGGGTTGGGTACCCCCGCGCCGGCAATCTGACACAGCCGAAAGAAAGGTCATATGAGAAGAGATAAGGCGAATGAATTTACGAGATTTCCATCCAAGGTGGGACTCTACCCGTCGAGGGCCACGTCACCAACTGCTGACTACAAGAAGTTTGGGATAGCCATCTATTATTACTCATCGCGATGAATACGGTTTTGGATATAATCACTTTCGCCTCCGAACCCAATAAGTTGCTATACCTATTCGAAGTTGTATTCTCAGACGTACGTCCTACTGATACAGACCCTCCGAGCTGCGCGGGATGGTGGAGATGTGTAAGTGCTCATTTACCTTCGTGACGATAGTCACTAACCTCCCCTAAGTGTGATTGCGATCAAGAAATTAACCCCGAGTTTTATGGGGAAGTATGTCCGGATTGTGCGCATGTCAAATGTGGTAATTGTGGCGCGTGGTTTTGACACCTCCGGAACATTGAGATTGTGTTTGGTTTTGGGGACTAGTCTCGTTCTTCAACAACTTAGAAAAACTATGGATTTACTTTTTATTATCCGTCTCTTCCTTGTCTGCGACTCACCTCGTCACAGAAAGTGCATATGGAGCAATCTACCTGGTAATTTGTGACCTCCGACTTTTGAAAGCTCAGTATCTCATCCAAACTGGTCAGCGTTGCGTCGTAAACAATCAATCTCTCGAGAAATATTCGCCAAGATCTTTCTGCTGGATATTGATTCCACTTGTTACAGATGAGACATGTGATAAGTTCAAGTCTGACAGGCTCATAGTCAAGTGAAAAAAGGATTTGGAGTGTAATATCAGTCCAGCCGCTTTGGGATAGGGGACCTTGCACCAACTCATCTCGAATGAAAGTTGGAATGTCGATTCCTGATCTTCGTAGCAGATCACGGTACTGGTAGAAGATGAATGAATTCTGCATGGCGAAACATGTAGCAGTCGCAACTCCCACCAGTCTGCATCGTGAAGCTTGGCAGTGATAATCAAGTGGCATGTGGTGGAGGTTTAGACCCTTAGTGATCAGTATACGAGCTGATTCCCAACAAGACGAAGTCAAGATTCTAGTCGATATGAAATGAGCCGGGGAAAACCATCGCGTGACATTCATCGCGTTTATGTCTCCTGCCAAATCAAGAATTCGTGAAAGCCCCTCATGGTCTCCATCTTCCATTGCTTGGCGACATAATTGACTTATAGCTCGTCCCATAGAGGGTACGTCCACAGAAACGTGCTGTCGCAGAGAAGGAAGCAGCCAATGAAAGCCTGCTGGATAGTTGGGCGCATGCGAGCACAGCTGGTGGTTGCACTTTTTTGCGTATAGACGCCGGAATCCGGTCAAGCCCGTACAATTGATTTCATCATCGAATTCTAGATGTTCTATGAACATTCTTTGGGTGTCGATATATTGTCGACAAGGCTTTTTGGGAGAGTCCATAGGAACTTTCAGGCAGGCGTATGCCGCCACAGAACTTCGGCACAAGTTAGACGATCAATTTTACAAGTGCTAGGAGTCCAAAAACACCACTCACTCATTCTTAAATGTTCGTGCTTTTGGATCTGCTCCTTGAGAAAGAAGGAGCTTGCACGTTTCAGGGTTCCCGTATTGAGCGGCAAGCTAAATGAGTTAGATATCGGACCTTAGTGAAACATATATGGACAGAAATAGAGTTGGAGCTTACAAATAAAGGTGTAAGACCTCTAGAGTTAGTGTCCCAAGGCGAGGCTAGCCGCTTGTCGAACAGATTCTGAACAGCACTAGTGTTTCCTTCCTTGCAGAAATCAAAGATTACTGCATCGTCAGGAACTGCTCGATATGTGCTCATCCCGCACTCTAGCCCCCGAAAAGAGCTTGAAATCATCATTTTCATTCCATAATGAATGCCTATAGCTTGGACCCATGTTGAAGGGTGAAATATGAGAGAAATATGAATTTCATCTTTGATATTGTCGCTTGTTCGAGAATACGTGGATAACACAGAGGTTGACGTTTTGTTGATACCAGCGTGGATATTCACCACACCAAGAAGGCACGGTAGTCTGCATTGGTAGACTGTGATTGATTGGCTGGCTTCAAAAGAAAAATTTATTGAACAATCGTCCCTGTTATCATGTGGACTTAATTCGGCAGATATGCAGCCTGGATACTGCTGGAATCTAGCGCTTCCAATGTTTTTCGCGATTTGGAGAAGTGCAGAGTCCATGGAATTTTCGAAAGCAAACCTAGTCATCGGATTAGAGATCGTGGATGCTGTTTTCTTGACCTCCAGCTTTAGATCATGAAGCTGGGTTTCAAACTCGTTCTGGTCGGTTGGATTGCTTGTTGTAAATATCACAGTCCTAGAAGGTGCTCCATCTAGAAGGACTTTCATCCCATCGGCAATTTTACTCAGTTTTGACTGATTAAACTCATGATAGGATATTAGTGCCCGACTATAATGAACCCATTCATTAGTCTGCAAGTAGCTAAATAGAAGGAGAGAGATAAAACTCACGAGGTAGAAACTTGACCCACCAAAAGGAGTGTTGTTTTCAAGTCGGTCAAAGTTCCTTGGATTTTCCGTACCTTGTCATCTCTAAGTACTGCCTTGAGCGCTGCCCATGTTCTAACCACTCGTTTCTCAGAAGAAAATTTTGGGACAAGTTCATCCAATAACTGATGCAAACCATGGATGGTCTTCAAGCACCGTTTCAAGGTATTGATACCAAGTTGATGAGGGGTTCCATTTACATTTACGCCTTGACTGATCTCTTCCAAGACCTCGGACAGGAGCCTCAAGTCTTGGATCAGACATCGTACGCTTTCTGGCGCGCCTTGAACCGATTCGAAAAAGCTTGATAGCTTTTTAACACTGTCGGCGATTTGAATAGCAAGGGAGACGACGGCAAGCACACTAGAAACTCCAGAGAGGGGTTCCATTCTCACGATAGCAATTTTAGAACCAGAAAAACGACTGTTTAGTGAGTAAACGAACGATTCGGCGCTTGTAGCGCCGTAGCCTTGTGTGAAAGGAGAAGAGAAGTGGTGGGGCTGGTTACTGCAATACCGGCTCGTGTTGGTCCAACAGTGGCCTCGGGATCCAAACAAAGTGTTGCTCTCATCGACAGTATTTTCCGTGAAGGAAGATTCTGAATGCTTACCGCATAAAGTGGGAGCCTAATGAAAAGTCGATGCATGTGATGAGGCTGGAGATTGCCCCGCCAAGTCATCATGCATTCGAGCCTTGCATGAGCCATTTTCTAAGGCTGACTCAAAGTCCGGCTATTGTTGCAGATAAGTTTGTGAGCCTAACAACTCTCTATGTCTCTACCATATCCCGGCCTCCTTTCTTTCCCGATGGCAATGCCTACTGTTGATGTGGAGATCACGTGTCAACTAATTCACACTTCTCAATCTCCCAACGGCTACAGGTTGGGTTGAGGTACTTTTGGGCTCTGTGGTTCCTGTTTTCGAGGTCAAGTTAAAGGGACAATAATGAATTCTTGTCGAGAAGCGTTCTTCACCTAATACTTGGAAAAAACGACCCCTATTATGGATCTCGCTTAATCCGAATTCCTCGATACCTCGGCGATTTTCAAAACCCAATCATCGCGTCATCGATACACGCCAAATCCGACGACAATAACATATGAAAATGTTGTATATAACTTGCTACATATAAAGTATTCCTTCCTTTCCCAGTTCAAACTAAAGTTCATTTAAATCATTGCCCTGTAGCAAGAATATTTTTCCATTTTCCTCTCACACGCTTTTGCTCGTCCTGCCCAAAATCCTCCCTAAGCAACCGAAGTAAACATACAAAATGTCGCCAGTAACTCCCCTCCCCTCCCGTTTCCTCACCCTTCTCTAACACCCCCCAGCAAAAGAAAACCCTCCGCGAAACCGCCCTCCAAACCAACGAAACCAATCCCTCCCAACTAGGCAACCCCATCTCCCTAAAAGCGGAAACCTCAAATACGTCACCCACACCACAAGAAGGGGGCGCTGCCTCATCCTCAAAAAAATACACCCCACCAGCACCCGCACCAACAGAAGGGGATTTAGAAGGGAAAGGGAATGGGAATGGAAAGGGACAGACGCTGAGGCAGAAGGCTTTAAATAAGCTAGATGAGAATCCGAGTCAGTTGGGGGATCCGGTTAGTTTGAAGGCTGAGACGGCGGATTCGGAGCCGACGGATCAGGATAGGGGTGCTGGGAGCGTGAAGTCGAAACTTTGAGAGATAGGTCTAAATATGGAAATTGCAAAGTCGGTTTAGATCTTTTTCATTTTTGTAAATGTTGAGTCTGTAGTACTCTACATTCAGTACAGCTTTCATAACATCTTTGCAACTTTTGCTCATGGATGTAAAACAGTATCAGCCAGGCTGCAGGTACTTGAAAAGTGTTGTTGCAATCTTGCAAAGCGAGCAGATCCCCACACATCAACCCGTAAATTCCATACCACATATCCTCATCTAATCCTTTTCAATCTTGACCTTCATATGTTCTTCCTCCTTGACATGTTCATTCGTATCGTTCCCAGACACATTAAAAGAACCGGCAACCGCATGGTAAGGACTACCCCATTTATCGTTACTCTGGTCATGAAACAAACTAAACTTGTCATCTTCATCACTATCATCCCCATCAGAGGAATTGGGAGGAACGACCGGGTCCTTACATTCATCGCCACTCTGATCATGAAATAGACCAAACTGGTCTTCATCATCAGAAGGATCGGCAACAACACCACTTGCATCTTCAGGTCCATCTTCGCTTTTATCACTCTCATCACGACATAAATCAAACTGGTTATGATTATCGAGGATGGGAGGTTGATCTTCGGACTCTATAGAAGGTGCGATTGCTGTTATTCATTTCGTTAGCTTCTTTATAAAGTTGATGAGGCTTATTTGTATGTACCATCAGCAGTCTTGGATCGATACGTCTTCTCACTAGCAGTCCTCGAGTTGAATTCCATCGTGTCGGATTCTTCCTTTTTGGGTGATCGTTCTCTGGACGCTGACTCATCTTCCGAGTCAGAATCGTTGCCTCGTTTTCTGCACAATTTATGTTTAGTGAGAACTCAGGAAGATTGAATGAGATAAAATTAAGGTGCCAGAAAAAATTAAGAAAATGTGGAAACACTACCTTTTGTTAACCGCGTATGGAGTTACTGCCGAAATTATGTCTGATGCTGATGGTTCTTCCTTTGGTATAACAGACACGTTCTCTATTGGGATTTGGTAAGATATATGCTGGTGTCGCCTCAAGACCCTGTTCGTTCTGTGCTCCGGTTGTCTTCTCTTTCTTTGCGCTTGGGGCTTGTGGTTCTTCTTCCTCAAACCGGGGGCCTGGTGGGCTATGGTACTAACCCTGTCCTGGAGATAGATGTTGAGGTTGGGGAAAAGCGTTCGCGTTCCACATCGGAGGGCCAAAGTTCTGTTGGAGATTGGGGCTGTGAGAAATGATCCGCGGGGGACGCTGCAGGCTATTACGGATATTTCCCTATTGCCGGCCCCTTTGGCGAGTATGCATTAAAGCCTGTCGTCCCCGCCCCCCAATGCCTATTTCTATGTACTGTGGTGGTCCAATTGCTTCTATGAAGACTCTGAATGCCTAAGTCTGCTGAACAAACCAGTTGATGGGAGTTGTTTGGACGACAGTGCCGTGGTATTGAATCGTACCTTGTGGGTTGCCATGTCCCCAGTAGGGAGCTGGAGAATATACTGGAAGAGGTTGATTGCGTCCAGGAGGCATTGGGAGCCTAGGAGGCATAGCTGGCATTGGTGGCGGAGGTCCAGGTTGAGGGCCGCTGAACGCATGAGGCCGATAAGATTGGTTGTGGTATTGCACCGGTGGCATGGGAGGACCGCTGTTTATCACAATGTTAGGTGGCGAGACATGAAGACAGAGCGTTATGAGATAATCTACCTGTATTGAGGAGGCGGCCCGCCATAATTGAAGTGCGGCGGGGGGTTCCAAGACATATCTCAGTGCGGTGATGTGTGCAGAATTCGTCTTCGCTACCACCAAATCAGTTTCGATTGTAAGAAGATGCGTGAATGAGGGAGGCGAAGAGTTGGAGAGAACGAATAGGTTGAGGCTTCGCTCGTGGTTTCGGAATCAAGAGAGCCCTCCAAGAACCGGAAGTGAGAAGGCCTTAAGTGAATATTTTCAACACTTGAAATTCGAAATTCAAAAATGAGCTTTTGAAAAATTCACTTTCTTAAGTAAATCAAATTGATTCAGTAATGAAGAAAACACAACAAGTCAATTGAAGACTAGAAAGCAGCATTGTGGCAGCACTTGAAATTTCCCCCTAATGACACTGAGTGGAAGGTATCAAGAGATCATCTTGCTGCCCTTCATACTTTGATATCGCCAAATTTTAGAGTTTTGTTTTGAGAATAATAATTTTTTATATTGTTTTTCTTCTTATACCTCCCACAAGTTCTAATCTTATAATATAGTACCGTTTGCTCTTAGGCTGCGCGATGGGGCCCCATGGAGAGAAAACAAGATCTCCCTACCCACCCACCTTGGGGATAGAGGTGGGGTAAGGAATGAGGCAATAGGGCGTTTTATTGTAGGACCCCAAAGTTGGGGCCCTATGGGGGGCCAAGAGACTAAAAATAGTGAAAAGGCCAAATAATAAGAAGAGTATACCGCATCCCTTCTAATAGCGGTTTGAACTCAATAGTGAGGAAAAAGAATCTTGTATTGGTTATCCTTTCTACGGAAAGAGAGATCTTGCATTTATATGCAAGATCTCAGGAAACTAGCTAAATCACATGATCGAGCCCATCACCTGATCACCCACTACAATAGTTACAAATAGTTATATGTGTTTTTTATATATTGTTTTACATGTTTTTTGTATATATATTTCTAATAAATAGTTTAGATGCGTTATAGAAATCTATTTATATTTTAAATTTGAAACCTAATTAAGTAATAGTATAACTATTCACATTTTTGTCTCTGAATTTTTATTTTTTGTTTCTTCACCCCTTTCTGTGGTTTTCTTTCATTTCTCTTTCGTTTCTCAACTTCGTTAATTGCGGAGAGATTATTAACTCCCGGTAGTTTTAGAATATTAAACAATGATTTGTCTATTTGTTTATAAATTACAGTAAGATGATGATCATTATCTCGGTTACATCGAATTCGTACGAGTCAAAACTTGCTATAATAAACGGCCAAATCGGGAAATGAATAGTTTATATATTGGAACTCGGACCTAAAAGGGGGTGGATCATATACGCTAGCCCCCTTTAGGTTTTATTCCCTACGGGTCCCCATGGGGCCCCAAGTGTACATAGGACTTTCTATAGGGAATTTGAGATTAGGACTCCCTACCCCATTTAGAGGTATGGGGTGGGGTAGGGTGTAGGGCCCCGCGGGGATGAGGGCCCCAGTGCGCAGCCTATTTGCTCTACTCTAGGCAGTATATCGCGACCAAGTTAATCGATTTGAGCAAGGAGGTATAAATATGATCTGCAGGGAGTATTTCACCTCTCTATATAACCCCCGAGGAAAATAGCGTTCACGCCAAAAATCACGACGAGGCATCCGCCCATCCCAATTCCGCAACAACTTTCTCCAACGGCTGCACAACACCTGCATATATCGACTGCGTAAACTTCGCATCCGTCCAATTCGGCTTAATATCAAAACCGAAACAGCATCTAATAGCGTTCTGGAAATCCAGACCAGCCTCTTGTTCAACTTCAGAGATCCACTCGATGGCAGTCAGATAATCAGTCTGGTTGTGCGGTTTTCCATCGACCAGGAACTCGTTCCTATGATCTATTGTCTCGATCGCTTGTCCAAAACATAGTTCTAGGAGAAGGATACCAAGATTGGTAAGACTGGCGCGAGTGGCGAAGCCGCTTGTTGGTGGCGTTACTCCGGCGTCTGAGGATGTTACAGAGGGAAGTTTTGTCGAAGGGAAGAAGTGGTAAATGTATGGTTGGTCTGCTAGAACTTCGCGTCCGTGATATTCGAAGTAAATATCTTTCTTTTCCAGTTTTTCGGTGAGCCAGGGTGTGGTTTGTAGTTGCAGGAGGGAGGAGGCGAGAACAATCGTCAGCCTAAATCGTTGTTTTCTGTTAAGGCTCGGTTTTGTGGCATTATTGAGCAGTTTCTCGAGACTGATGAGGTCATGTCTATCGGAAGGTAGTTTGCTGTCTTTGATTAGTCGGAGTTGATGATGTCGATGTTCGTCATCGGAAAGGTAGCCCAGGCACGTAACACTGGGTTGTAATGTTTCTAAGATGGAGCATAGATCCTCGATCTCAGTATCGATCTCAGGGTTGTCTTGTGTGGAAGCAGTGTGGCCACACAGCAGCGGTGGCTTGACAGCTAGATCGGTTGGCACATTCTCGTGGGCGGTTTTTTCGAGGTCCTCTTTCTGCGGTAAACTCATACAAATAGTCTTCTTGGCTTGTTGTCCACGCCAAAGATCCGATACGCTGACAATTCTTAGTTCATGCCACGACATTAAACTTGTTTCAAGGAATTAAAACGTACCTGTGGCTGGTTTTCTCTGTTTTAAGCTGGGTGGTGCTGGCAAAGGCAATCCTCTTCACGGTTTTCGAACTCTTTGGTACGGAGCTCAAGCTAGGCGGCAAAGGTGCTGAGACTGAATGAGGATTGGAACGTGTATTAAGTGCCTGTTTGTCGCTTTTAGAAGCTGATTTTATATCAAAATCGACCCTCAGCTTATTCAGATACCCTTCCTGGATAGGAGTAGGGTGTGGCCTTGAAAATACTGATGGTTCCATGGCCTTGGATTGTTTAACAGTAACAATAACCCTGCGTCGAAATTTCAGAGCTTTTTGATGGCCATTTGTTGGAGTAAATGTCATTATGAAGTGTGAGGACCAGTCTCCCGTCGCCCGTTCTTGCAATTGAAGAGTCGCCAAATGTGGCGTTTCGCAACTACATTTCCACCCATTCCTGATAGCTGAGTGTAGGCTGTTCGCTTGATGCCTAATACATTCGAAGATTCTTGCCCAAGTGGTGTCGTTTGTGATGGCTTTTCTTCTATTGCTCTGTCTGACCGCTACATTCACATCCAGAGCGTCCAAAAGATCTCGAACTTTTCGATTCTTCTCTCCAAGAGAAACCACGGTTGCGGGACCTTTCTTGTTGAAGCTGTACGAAATTCTCTTTCTTTGGTAATTCCACTTATCTTTACCTTCCTCAGCCCAATCGATCTGGAAGTTATCAATTAACACGACTTCCATCATGACGTCCCTGACTTACACTGCCATCCTTCAGCGACATCATCGCCTGTAACTTAATGAAGTCATCGCCAATCGCTTCCAATAGCTGTAAGAATACAGCGCATGAACCTCCAAGCCGTACCTCCGAGGCCTTTTTGACATCGGTCTGACGCCACCCATCCGGATCCAGCCCCGTCAATAAGCCCTGCTTCTGTTCTACAGACAGGTCTGCATATTCCAGAAGCCGTTCTACCAGACAATCAAACAATTGCTTCTCGAGATCAACATCGTTAATAAAGGCGCGAAATTCGCATCTAAAACGGCGCCATTTGACGAAGGGTTCGAATCCTTCCCTGTAATCCTGAGCTGCTTTGATAATCAGGGGGAGGCCGCCAAGGACGACCCCGACGATTTCGAAGCCGGACATGATTCTCGGGACAATTCCGCGCACTCAAAGCTTTCGGAAAGTTGTTATGTCGTTGCTTTGTTGATATAAAGGCTGTGTCTGAAGTTTAGAGCTCGCGCTTTCGGCAGGCTGAACGTTATGTATGGCGTGATGTGTCGCCTTGTCATTGGCCGTGGAAGCGCTGTCAACCTAACCTCGATGGAACGATATTAAGAAGATGATGAGATAGCACTATCATTTCTGTCTAATCCAAGTCGGTGGCAAAGTTCGAATGTGGGCATTCAGACTCCTCCAATAAGCACTACTTCTTTCCTCAAATCGAATCAAAAGCTGCAAAGTTGTCAACCCCGCAGTCGGCGTCCAAAATCACACATGGCCGACACCATCGCCTCCGGTATTCAAGAGTCTGGATATGACACTCCAAGCCAGTCTCATGGAGATTCCAACCCAGGCATTTCACAAGCTGGCTCCTCCGCAGCTGTGTCTGCTGACGGGCAGCAAGTAAATGATTCCGAAACCGTGGAATTCAGTCAATCAGACCCTATCTCTTCCCAGACTCCGACCATCCAGGAAATTAAAGCACAGTCACCAATCTATTTCCTGGCAAAGGATTGTCTTCAAAGATTCGAAGGGCTACGTGACGTCTTGCATAGCTCGCAGTCGGACAAGGCTGACCAGCTCTGGTTCGACCTGGATTTCACGCATAATACAATAGAAGACGCCCAAGCTAGATTCAAAGCATGGGGTACCAATATTGCAGCTTTTAGCAACGGAACGCTTCGAACGTCACTCGATTTTCGATTAGCAGAAGCGCCTGGAATAAAGCGCAGGACTCTACAGGTACTCGAAGATCTTCAAGAGTATCTGGGTGAAGGTGAGTAGTCCGTCATATTGGCTGAAAGTTCCCAAAAATTGTTCTAATTCAAAGAAGCAACTTTAATTATTGGAGGAGCAAAGGCGAATGAAACTTGGAATCTGGACGACACGAGCGACTCTAGCGACTACTCTGATGAAGACGTCAGTGAGCAAAAAGATAAGGAAAGCAGTGTGAAAGAAAAGGGAGTAGGCTCAGACCTAGACGAGCTCTTAAAGGCTATAAAGGCCTCGAATGCGAGTCTCATGAAGCTTTCAATAGTCATTCGAAGTTCAGCAACTCGGGATGATTACCTTAAGGCAGCTTCTCGATTCAAAACCTGGAATCCGTATCCGGATATCGGACATGTGTTGGAAAAGTATGGATCTGCCAGATACAGCACCAACTGGCTACTTGAACGTCTTGGGAAGGCAATTACGAGACGCCGCCAGTTCCTGAAATACCGCATTGAGCATAACGATAGGTTAGCTGGAATGGGGAACGAGGAAGAAGGGAGGCGTGAGAAACCAGAAAAGACCATTGCATCGACAAAAGCAACGACGTTTATAGGAGAGAATGTTCTCCAAAATGTCCGAGCAGCAGGATCTGATGCGGGAAATTCCTTTGGCACGGCAACCTCTTATGAAGCTACTGTTTTTAGCGGTGACGGTGCTCCAACAATGCTCACTGTCCCACCCCCGCCAAGATTCGCCTTCCCGGATATTCGATTTGAATATGGACAACCTTTTCAATGTCCGTATTGCTTTATAGAACAGATTGTCAAGAACAAATCTGCTTGGAAGTAAGTAGATCCCAAAATGTTCAAGACGCATTACTGAGAAGCCGCCAGAAAGCACGTATTCCGAGATCTCAAGCCATATGTCTGCACGTTTGACGAATGCGAGATGTTGATGTTTCGAAGTCGGAATGAATGGTTTGCCCATGAACTTCAAAATCATAGACGCGAGTGGGTTTGTCAATTCTGTCAGCACCCCGCCTTCGCCACTGTATCTGCGTTCTCAAAGCACACGGAATCAACACATCGAGCTGTTCTGGCCAGTTCACCACTTAAGGCTCTGATTCTACAGAGCCAGGAGCCGGTGGATAAGATCCCATCAACGGCTTGCCCACTATGCAATGATTGGGAAGCGGATATGAAACGAAAGCAGGCAGTTCTAGAATCGGTACAGCAATCACCTAATGATTCAGAAAAAGACAGCATGTACGGTAAACTAAAACCATTCCGGAGGCATCTTGGACGTCACATGGAACAGCTAGCTCTGTTTGCTCTTCCTTCAAATGATACTGAGGATTTGGAAGATAAGAGCACGGATGAGGAGGGGGGGGAGTTTGGTCTTTCTCGAGATAAAGGTCAGGACGTCAAAGACGAGAGTTCGGACGAGGGAGAAGACGAGCCTGAACAGATTTTTGAGCCAGGCTACGAGACAATCGCGCCACACATTCCTGATACTGATCTCGAAACTGGCTCCAGCCACGGGTCGACATCGAGTGTCAACGCAGCTGCTATTGAAGCGAAGGATCGCGAGGACGAGGAGGAGAATGAGAAGGTGTACCAGAAGCGCCTCGAAGACGATTTGAGGAAGAGTGGTATGGATGAGCGCCAAATTGCCATTGTCCTGAAGAAAGACAAGGGCGTCGATCCAAATCGCCCAACATACACACGCATGTCGCGCCGCCATCTCTCAATCGAGACATTGAACCGCTTCAGAATCGACTACGAGTTCGACCAAGTAAGTCTCCCCTCTTCGCTCCTCCGCCGCGCTAGCAGGCCCCAAATACATACATTTACTAACCTCATCCTTCAGGATCCCGACTACGTCCTCATTAAACGCTGGGTCCCTGAATACGAGCAAGACTTCCTCTGGTCACACACACGCGAGATCCGCGAGCGCAGACGCAGCGAAGTCGTGCTGTCCATCGAGGGCAAGAAGAAACTGCATCACGATACGGATGTGACAGAGTTCGAGCTGGTCAAGAAGACGAAGCATGTTAGGAAGCCGAGTCCCAGTCCTTTGTTGACGTTCCTTGCGGGTGGGAAGCGGTAGATGGTGTTGAAGATGAAGTAAATTGATTGCTGAAGCAAGATGCAGGTGATATAAGACAAGGAAGTTATAACTATAGGAAGCATCAACCGGGGCGCCAACACTGTATGAATTTGCGCCACACGGCAGCTACAAGACTGGCAATAACTTGTCTGTAGTCCTGATGGCGTCAGAGGCTCGGTTAAGAGCCTTTTATAAGTATTAGGAGTAGCAAAAGCTTAATGGTAGTGCTGCAGTGGAGGAATCCTGTTATACCATGAAATAAGACCCTCTATATATTGGGCGCGAGGACGACAACGCAATTATAATTTTCTTGTGGGAGGGTTTCAGTGTGTTCGGGAGTGACCATGGGATATAACTTCTACAAAAATATGAAAGACACCGATGTGTGTGTAGAGTTTAAGATGCTTAAAGTCAAAAGTACCTAACAATTTTTTCGGCACGGTGGGTTTTTCGCTACACAGGGACCAACAGACGGACGTTATGTGGATTGTCAGTCCACACCTGATATTCCTATAATCTTGGTCGCAACTCCCTTCTATAGCATCAGACTTTTGATATTTTCCATAGCTACCATCTTCATCCCTCATCATAATAACTTTATTGGAGAATACACCACGGACAAGAACTTGCCAATGAAATTAGTAGCTGCTATTGAGAGCTCATTTCAGCGACAATACGAAGTTATGATAGCTTCTGACGACGGTGGTGTCAGTGCTCATCAAATTGTGCTGGCCACGTACAATCATATATGGAAGCAGCTTAGATCCAACAAAACTTGCTTATCATGTCTTGCCCGACAGCCAGAGGATACTCTCGAATTTAATCATTCGCTCTGCTCTGTTTGTATTAGAACTCATGGAGTGTCTACGCTCTCGGACCCATGGCTATATACTATCAGCAAATGCCCTCTATGCTGCCAAGACAACAGAGTTGCTTTTCCACAGAAGCCAGATACCGCAGGCATCCGAGCGCTGATAATAGAGGGCGGGGGAATTAGGGGTATGATCCCCCTTACCTTTCTCAAAGAGGTGGAGCTAGCGGTTGGTCTGCCCATGGGGATTCAGGAGCATTTTGATATTGCCTTTGGGATCAGCTCTGATAGGTTAATGAGTTGTCCACCAAAATTATGCTTACATTAGCAAGGTGCATTAATTATGCTGGGCCTCTACTCGAATGGATGGACGGTCAACCAGTGCGCAAAGCATTTTATGTCACTTGCGGCGACGGCCTTCCAAAAGAGATGGCTTTATAGAATTCCACTTATATCGTCACAGCTTGTAGAGGTGATTCTATCCTTTATTACGGATAGTAAATACGGCTCGTCAGGTATTAATAGGGCGTTAAAATTTGCTTTTGGGGAACGTAGAAAACTTTTCGAGACATCTGGGTTCGGTACAAAGCTCGGAGTTCGAAATTGATAGGTCTGCATTGCACGCTTGCTTGGATTGCTTGGCGTCTGACATATACAATATCCCTCCTCCTGCCGGCCCACCACCCGCGCCATTTCGTGGGAGACTCTACTGGAATTAGCATATCGGGGCGAACAACTAATATTGAAGTCCAGCGCAATCTCGACGAGGAAATAGGTCGGTGGAAGACTTTCCACGGGGTGACCCGCGAGCTACCAACAGAGGTGATTGAGAGGATTGTCTTCCTGGCAGAACCGGGGGATGTGCTTTTGGGAAGTCCACGCCGCCGGCATCCACCTATTGCATATGTCTGCCAGCATCTGAGGAACACCTACTTGGACCAATATAGCCGTTTCGACTTCGGGATCGGGCGAAGAAGACTGAAGTGGGGCACTCCGGGTCCGGGACGACAGAGAACCCCGAAGAATTCCAACCCCACGATCCGGAGTGCACTGGACTTTGAGGATCTGGCATCGATGATCCGGTTCTTTAACAGTGGACCAGGTAGACCAGCAGCGAATTCGATCCTTACAGACGTCGAATTTGTCCGGATCCAGTATATTGACTGGGTGCGGATGGCAGGTGCGATGTACGAGCTGCGGTCGGTTCACTTTGCATTCCGAGCATTCGAGCTCTTGGCAAAGAACGCTCAGCGGATGGACTTGAGGAGCAACGTTTTGCCCCCGGCCTGGTGAAAGTCTTTGCGCGACGACTTGGGTCAGCCGAGGAGCCGCTCTGGTTGCCCATTGGAGGGGAGGATCCAGGCCAAGGTAGCTTGGGGCATCGTATGTCCACTCCCATTGAGCCAGAAGCATGCTAACTGGGTGTCGCTAGGGTGGATTGACGGACGACAGCGAGCAGGAGAAGGCCCGGATAACAACCCCTTTTCGAGGTACTACGAGTGGCTCGAGCAGAGATACCGCTTCTTTAACGACCACGAGGACGTAGCTGCACGGAATCAAAAATTGCAAGCGACGCGGAATCGGAATCACGGCGTGTCTCACAGGGCGAGAGCAGTGCGTGCAGGCCGAAGACAGATCGAGAGAAGGAAGCAGAGACTTCGGGAAACGGGAAGAGAGATATAGATATTAGATATAATTCCAGGCGGGTTCGACAGGCAAGGAACGGGCCTATTACTTTACCAGGAGATATCACAAGACCTACAACTATCTTGGGTCGAAGATTTGGACGAGAATTATCACCATCAGTCACTTAATTCATTTGAAGCGAGTAGAGTATATCCTCATTGTCGTTAGAATATCCCATCACAGTAGGTCGCATAGAGCAAAACAGTGCAGCAATTCAAAAAACAAAAGATGATCAATGTCATTTAATTGCCTCGTCCCAGATGCCCAATACTCAACAACGCCTCTCCACCAGAGATTCAAGCATAGCCGTTCATATTGTCAGGCTTCCCTGTCCCTTTGAACTCCTATTCAAAAACTCTCCCAACGTCAAGGACCGTTTATAAGTGAGTGTAAGACAAAATCTGATTTAACGTTATTGTAGTTTGCTAACGCATACTCCCACCAGTCACTCGACGAGGTACGGTGAGGTCAGCCGCACGCCGAGAGCAACTCAATACCAAAACTTCTCACCCACCAAAACTTCTCCCTTCTAATCTCGAACTTTGTAGTTTAATTCTTCCTCTCCTTTCGTGTTTGCACTGATCTTTGCTCCATATGACACCGTTGACTAGTCTAGGAGGCTGGTCACTCACCCAGCTGACCAAGCTTGTCCTTCTGTGCTGCTCGACTATTTATAGCGATTTGTTAGTTTCGGGAGACGTTGCCTACTTAAGCGAGGCACCGACGTCGAAAACAGAAACAGTCGTGGAACTCTCCTCGGAGACCTTTCTAGCTGTGTCACCCTCGTCGAGTCAAATAAATCGGCCATACCTTTACTGTAGTAACGGGTTGTCCATATCAACGGCTTCTTGGAGTACGCGATGGAAGCTCTTATGCAACGCGGCATCACAAGTTTTGCCTTCGAAACGGAGCCGCGCTATCGAATACGAACATCCAATTCCGAACTGCCTTAATCCATACCCATTCCGCGATTTCATGGATGATTTCGACTAGTATTGGAGTCTCTATATGGAGAAGGATTACTTGCAGGAGGTGAAGAGGATTGTTATTATTAGTGGCGGGGATGGCAAGCTCCTGCGCAGCAGCATGGACGCCCGAAACAGAGCCGTTATTATCAAGTCTAATATTTCTACGGCAGTCGTCAACTCTTTCTGGCAGGAAATCGAAAAATGGACCAAAGAAGATACAAGAGAGAGACTTTGGATCGAATATTAAACGAAGGTCAGAGACCAAATACTAATGGAAATTGGACATCTTAGAATTGACTATCCGCATTTGCAAGGAGGAGAGGGAGAGGGAGAGAGAGAGTGTGTGTGACTACGCTCTTTCCCGTCGTTCAGATGAGAGATAGAAAGGTATTTGGAAGTGGAAACCAGTGTTTGAGGGAGCAACTTTCCATTAAAACCTCACATAACAATGCAAAGCGTGCCCAAGGTACTTTGAACCCGCCTAGCTGCTCAATTTGCAGAATTCAGATGCTGTTGTTCCACCTAGTCCGCAATGATAGAACTCCTCCTCGCTGAAGTTACCGCCTCTTCGCAGAAACTCCTTCCAAAGGCGAAGCTCTTCCTCGGAATAAGGGGGTTGAGCATCTAGATAGCCAACGTCCCCGTCATCATAAGCTATCTTGCCATTCTGTTCTGCCATTCCAGCGATGCTTGAGTGGAGGAGTAGAGATCTTCTTTTGGGAGTGTTGTTCTAGTAGGGGGGAGCTTGAGCTGTGCACCAAAAGTGTGGGGCAAGGGAATCACGAATCAAACCCAGAATTCTTGGCTACTCTCACCTCCACAAGTCAAGCCTTCGACTTGGTCACCAAGGTGCTTTTCATGAAGCCTCTCTTCGCGAATCCCAATGCCTGATGTAGAAGGTACTGTTCGTTTCGGGAGGATTTTTATATATAAAATAAAAAATCAGAATCTCGAGGTTTTTGGGCGAGGGTCGGCAACCGCCCCTACAATTGGATATCTGTGTTTGTTGCTTTGATATTATTCACGTGATGCAGGAAAGACAAGACTTACCCTCCGATACCGACAGTGAAAGCTCGTTCATACCAGTCCCGACCTTCGACGATGGGCATTTCTCGTCCCATGTAGCTTCATGGTCCATCGAGGATCTCATGTGTGTGTCCGTGATCCACGGCTCCGTTGTGAGAGTGATCGTGTCCATGGTCGTGAGAGTGAGAGTGAGACATGGCGAGCTGTAGCTCTTGCAGCTGATATATGTATCTGAGTTTGACGAAGTGAACCCCGCGTTATGTAAGCATTGTATGGCAGGTGAGATGTGGCTGGTGCAGACTTCCTTCTGAATTGCGATCCTCCTCCTTCTTCTTGACATCTTGACAAGAATCATGGCAACCTTGCTCTGCACCTACGTCCGGTCCAGATAGCTTGATCATCTTGATGTTACGGTATCACTGCGCATGCAGCTTGATTCACGAACTGCTTGAACGATAATTAAAATTTGAGAATCCATGGCCACCTTGGTAACAAGATGTCTGGAGACACAGACCTCGACACCTGTCGCCTCGAGGCCTTTCACGAATTCCAAATCTTTTGGTAAACAACGACATGTTTGGTGTCTTGCAAACAAGGATATCGCGATGTCGGTCTCTGGCCCACAATGCAGCGGTCAGACGGCCCCCAATAACAGAGATATCAACAATGAGATTGATTGGATAGCAATCTCGAAGGATTTCGGGGTCTGGGCGTTCCATATATATATTGCGTGGACTTGAGACAACTCTTTCCTCCTCAACTTCCTCCCATTATTTTGACCGCAATGGAGCAACTACCACCAGCCTCGGTTGAGCAACCCACTTCATCAACAGAGGCTCCCTCGGAGAATTCGAACCTTTGTGATGTCTGTCAAGGATTCGATGTCGCTGAATTACTTGCTCAGGCAGAGGGTCAAGCATCGACTGCAATGCTGACCGCACTCGACGGTGATCATAATGAAGAAATGGAGTTCAAGGCAGGAATACCATTGTTTTTCGAACACCAAAAGAGCCTCAAATCTCTGAAAGAATCTGCAGACCATGGCTGCGCTCTATGTTCGTTGATTTGGAAGTGCTGGTCAGATAGTCGAGGGAGGTCAGCAACAGTGGACAAAGCGATTGATGATTCAGGACAAGGCCAGGTGTTTTTTGGAACCAGTGGTTACAATATTTCGAAGGCCGAGATGCCCCTCATTACCGTGACTCAACGACCAGATGGACATTCATCTCGCACTTTGTGTACATTTGATGTGTATGCTGAAAGAAGTGAGTCGACTCCATTCTCCAATCTGGTGACCGAGTATAACTTGCTTTTAGATTCATCAATCCGCAAAGTGTCGAATTCGATTGGGACACCGGTCGCATTTCATTCTGATACTGAAGAATGCAGAGTGGCTGCCATGGAGTGGTTCCAGGAGTGCCATGCCCACCATCCACAATGTGGTCCTTCTAAGTTATTCCGCCGACCCACGAGACTCATTAATGTGGGAAGCACTGGTGAACCTCCTCGCCTTGAAATCGAACAGATTCCAGATTCTGTCTACTGGGTAGCTTTGAGCTATTGTTGGGGCGGAGATTCAGAGTTCAAACTCAGGAGTGAAACGTTCCAAGGTCTCAAAGACGGAATCTTGCTGGAAGACTGGCCCGCTACACTTCGGGATGCAATCAAGATCACTCGAAGTCTCGGTCTAGAATACATTTGGATCGACGCTCAATGTATAATGCAAGATTCGGAAAGTGATTGGGCAGCTGAGGCTGCTCGTATGCAAGATGTATACTCTGGTGCTGCAGTCACCATCATAGCCTCCGAGTCACCGTCAACTGGAGCCGGTATATATGCTCCTCGACCACTCACTACGTATATGCCTTGTCCTATACTGTTTAAGAAAAGCACCGAAGAACAAAGCACTGTATGGCTTCGTCCGAGCATCCGCAACGCTGTAGATCTCTCGTATACAGATCCAGTTCAGTCACGAGGTTGGACTTTGCAGGAGGGTTTGCTGGCACCAAGGACATTGTCTTTTCACAAAGATCAGATGATATGGGAATGCAGCCAATATCGGATGAAAGAAAGTGGCCATATCATTCAATTGGACCACCTGTTTGACAGCAAAGATCTTTTTCACAACAGAAACCGAAGAAGCAAATCTGCCCTCGCATATCAGAAGCTCCAATTTGGTCTTTTAAAACAGATGTCGATTCTAGAGACTCATAAAAGTCGACTTGGTTGGTTGCCCAAATACATGGTCAGCTCAGGAGTAAGTTGACCTGAACACCTTACTCGCCAAAGGTCGATAAATGTACAAGATAATTGCTAACGAGTTGGTTGGACGACGTAGGGAAATATGCAAGACTCTTTGGCTGTCAACCCATATTCACGCTGGTTCGAAATCATATTCGAGTACACGAGACGGGATTTCACCTAGTAACCCGCCCTTTTCTTACTGTCCCTCGCCCTCGTGTGCTTTCACAGATGCAACCCACCCCATTCGATTATCCGTTAACATACGTACTTTCACACACGCCCTCTCAGGGCTCTCAAACCAGTCTCCATCTCATTCTCGAAGATTCGACTCCTTCATTGAAAACAAGTACTAACTTTCTGGAGTTATAGTGATACCCTCCCAGCACTAGGCGGCATAGCTCGGGCATTTGCGGCTATAACAAAAGACAAATACTGTGCTGGGATGTGGGAAGCCGAGTTGTTACAATGTCTTTGCTGGTTTCGAGAAGCGCGCTTACTCGACAAGAAGCGAATTTACCAACCTTGGAACATGGACTTCTCGAAACCAACTGAGTACAGAGCACCATCGTGGTCTTGGGCAAGCATCAACGGCGGACGTGTGAAAATGTACAATACCGCTATTGACGGTACTACTCCTCTCATCAATATCGCTTCACCCGTCAAGATCCACCTTGAACCTGGAGATAAGGATCCATTTGGCAAATTGCGGTCTGGGTTCCTGACAATCAAAGGGTCCTTATTCACCCTGGGAGACTTGGGATTTGACTACTGGCACAATGTATCTTCGTCTTGGGAACAATGGAAGACCATGCCCAAGGACATCCAATTTGATCCGAAGACTTGCGATAATCCAGCCCTTCACGCATACGCTCTGCAACAATTGAACCGAGGCGCGCACGAAACTTTCGAGTTCGAACAACAACATGTTTCTCACCCGAACCAGCGCTTCGCTGCGTTCGTGATTGCCATCACGGAAGGTCTTCAAGACGTAGATATAGGCAACGAGCTTGAATCATTCAAAGGAACCGCTCATCTTCTCTTGCTCGAATCAACAGGTGCAGCGAGCGACGAGTATCGACGTATAGGTCGTCTTGTCTTAAACAGACCCTCGGAACTGTTCGTCATTGCTCCGGAAGTGTCTAGGACGGAGACTAGGAAGTGGAAAGTCATTGAAGAGAAAGACTGGAGAAGGTTTGAGACGGAGTTTAAGAAGCCGACGAGTCTTATTGATGAGTTGGAGGCGAAGGCGTGGATTGAAGTTGCTAAAGACTCTCCTAAGAGGACTACGGTTCGGATTGTTTGATTTCTTCATATACTGGTCAATGTTCTAATTCTTATCCATACTCGAGCTTCTTCTAGGGAGAAGGGATCCCTCTTTTAGCCTAAGATGGTGAATGTTCGCCAATGTTGTGGTTTCAATGTTGTTTCAGAAGCCCTGTAAGCGGGACTACACATCGAGAATCAATGATATGACTTCCACCAATCTACCACAGCCGGCGATTCTCATTGTCCCTCTGGAACCAGTTCTTCTAAAGGACTAGAACTGATTACTACATGAGATTGGGCTTTTGTTTCATCATCAAAATCCAAGCGTGCTGTTGCGTTGGAGAGCAAAAAGCTCTTGTAGAAGCTAGAAACCTTTGTTTAGGAATCGTTGAACTTCTTGTGCGTTTCTGTCTCTAGAGAGGCTAATGATCCAGCCACACCTCATGCAAGGGTGCCATAACACAGCCACCTTTTCTAGCCTATCAGATTCATGTCGGGCAGTGTCTACTTTTGCTCACCAGCCCATCTCTTGATCAAATTCACAACACTTCGCACATCTCATCCATCAAATCATTTGATGTTCGGAGCACACAGAGCGCCATTCGCACTTGGCCATGAAGTCCTCGGCAGCAATCCACGATCAAAATGACAGTCCACGCATCGGGGACTGGCCGTTTGGGAGCCAGTTGGAATACCATCAGTTCAAATACAATCTGTTGGAAGATGGCGATTCGATTCGTCTACTGTTGATCAGACCAGCACCACGTGGTGAGGAAAGATTAAATGGCAATATGATCCATACGACACTATCATCCTCACTTGGCTTCACGCCATTGTCTTACGTTTGGGGAACACCTGCGGAAAGACGGACTGTGTGGGTTAATGAGAAGCAGGTCTTAATCGGATCTAATCTTTATAATGCCCTGCTTCATATTCGCGACGAGGAGAAGGTTGTACCAGTTTGGGCTGATGCGATATACATCTATGTGTATCGACACCGAAAGAAAACCCTTAGAAACTTGAGGTTTGGGCCTCTATTTTCTGAAGGGTTTCTTTTTATCCGCCTTTGCGACGCCTTGCCTATTCCTAGTCTCGATCTATATATCCTTACTTTGAAGTGGACGAATTTCACCTTTCGCCGGCCTTTCTCTAAATTGAAATGAAGCTATTCTTAAATATCTCTATTCCGTTGATTAATCTTAATCCCTACTAACGGTAGAGCAGCGCCGCTAACTAACCGCATTAGAAGCGGAAAGGAAAAACATTATTTGAGACTACTAAGAAAGTCAAACTCTAATCTCATCCTTACTGGTTCCGTTTTAGTCTCCGGACGTGAGCAGCGGCTGCTTTAACCTGAACAAAGCCTGAGCACAGCCTGGGTCGTGGCCTGAGCATCTTAAGCACTCCTTGAGTCAGCCTACGTACCATAATGTGGAACCCATTTCGGTCTCCTATGCCCGGCTATAGTTTCCTCACCGAACTTAGCCTCGGAATTCGTTTCTGCTCCCTTACAGAGTTCCTGCTGGAGCAATTTTAGATCCCTCTTATCAAAGAGCACATGACTTGTAATTCAGCCCACAATGTTAGAATCTCATTTATCATCTCATGTACGAGTACTAATCCCAGCCTATCCCATACTTCGACTAAGAAACGCAGTCATAAGGGAGGAGACTGTTGACAGCCAATAATGCGTTAGGGGCAGCATTCTATGTAGCCCTGACACCGCGGTAGGATGACGCAGTTATGTTCTTGTAAATGCAACGTGGTTTCAACGATTTCTTGCGCCCCAATATCTTGTAGATATGTCATCTCGACCCAAATAGAGCTGGGCCCACGATCCAAAATCCTTGTCTCCTTCCATAAAAGAGTAATCATTGCCACGCCTTGAATTAATCAAAATTCTCGAGGCTACGGGTACTAATCACTTCCGCTATAAAGCCGAGCCTAACTAGAGCATGATATATATATAAACATTTATACCAAGTTTTAAGCCAGGTATAAGGCAGAAAAACAAATAAATATTAGAATAGTATATTGAATTAAACTTAAAGAGATAAGATTAAAAATTCCAAGAATTGAATTGTATCTTATATATGTGGCAGCAATGCTGTCCAATTAACATTATCATAAACAGCCACCGGCTGCCACCTTAGACTCGCAAATATAGCACCAAGTAAATACGTCCTTGCTACTGTATAGAAAATGATCATACACCAAGTAGTACCAATCTCTCCGGCTGCAATGTTGACTGTGAAGGGTACAAAGACTGCCGCAAGAACTACAGCCGATAAGGCCAAACATGCAAAGATCCGCCAGAGGGTCAATTCCGCCAGCGTCGGGAACGTGAAATTCCACGCTGCGATGTGGAGGCCACAGAATACAAGCCCAGCAAACAGGCAGACAAAGATACCCTAGGTAAGGGGTAGTCAGCAAGCACTCGACAAAGAATGGTCCAGGAGAACTGGGAAATTGACATGAGAGAAATGGCGTCTAGAACAAGATATGGCTTGTCCCCAAATACTTACAAACATCGTTGCACCATCGGGATTGCGAAGGCGATTATAACCGAGTTGTCTTCGAGATCTTCTGCCCGATCTGTTGAGTTCGCGTCGGCGTTGGCGTTCGGCCTCTTCTTCAATCTTTTGCTCTTTGGCTTCGGCTTCCCAGTCTTCTAGTGTATCCAAGTTCAGAGATGGAACTGCTTCTACGATGAATGGCAGAAGGACATCGAATGGTTTGTTCCACCAGAATACTGAGCAATTGTAAGTCAGATATATAATTGAATGTTACGTGGGACAAAACTTGCTGTAGGTGATAATGGAGCAAAGTACGTATCCAGTGGTAGCTATCTCAAGTTCCGTTATCGGCAATTGACTCAGCGTTCTGGCAATGATCTGTGTTACAAGCCACACGCTCTGCAACACCGCAATGCATTTAACAAGAGCATCACTATGGGAGCGGCCCTCCATTTCATCTGATGTTAAATTTTTCAAGGAGATGCTTCCTGTAGTGACCATTCGACATAGAACTTGGACTCTCGAAGACTTGCTTTCCCAGTATGTGTCGTTTGTGTCGTGTCTTGGAGCTCCACTCAGTCGAACCGAGACGCCGCCCATGTTGAAAAATGGCCGTGAGCGAGAGTTAGCTCTCCTGGTAATCTAGAATCACCAGCAATAGTCATCTCGTTGTTAGTCGAACTTCCAGATTCTGGTATGTCATCTTGCTCTTGCGCAGCTCTTTCAGAGTCTCTCTGGCTTGAACCCATTCCGAGGCTGCCACGGCAGAGATAAATTCCGGCGCAAAAACGGCGGTTATCATCCACCATATCTTCCTCCACAACTTCCACCAATATGACGCTCTTTGTTTTGGGAGGTTTTGGTGTACAACAGTCCAGGTACAAGTGAATATAGTGAAGAGACAAGAGTACAAGAGACCGAAAGTGCTCCTGCGGTCCGGGCCGTCCGCCCAGCCTTGCTTGACTATATCGGTCGAGTTGGATATAGAAGACATAGCCCAAACAGCTTTCATTCGCTTCAGACAAAAAAAAAAAAAAAAACAATTTGAATAAATGAATTCAATATAAGTGAGCATCTTTCGATGAGGTGTTGGGAGGTATATCATCTAGGGAGATGCCTCAGCACAGCCTAGCAGTTACTAGCTGCTTAGCGATAATGATGGAAATGCGCCAAATTGGGGTCACGCACTGGTTATCCTTCAATTAAATGCCTTGGAAGAAAGCCACAGACGCTAGCACCTACCACCACTCGGTGAGGCACCCCTCAAGGCAAAACTGTGATGGGGCTGTGCTGAAACGCTAGCAAATTCAACACCACGAGATATAGAAAAATTCTACAGCATGATAATATTGGAAACACCTCTCTAACATAAAAAAATGAAGGTAGAAGAGCAGTATAGTTTTCAGGTTCAACAATAGACGCCGGAAAAGAATCTCGAAGTCTTGATAATAAATTTATATGAAGAGTAGAGCAGGGTCCGACAGACCATTATAGCGCCAAACGCCACTAGCGTAAATGCCAAATGCGTTCACCGAACCATCCCTGAAGCATTGAGCTCTTCTTTCGTGACTTCTTCTTGCTTTTGATGTATTAGGTCCAGATAATGCATCGTGTTCTAAATCCCCGTCCAAATCCATCCTCTTTGGCTTACCTGCACGCCCTCCACTTCTTCTACAGCAGTTTGCGCCGAGGAAACAAAATTAGACTAGTAATCAAGTTTTAGAATAGTAATTATAATTCGGTATTATTGCCTTGCCACCGGCGTTAAAGAAACTAACAGAGTATTCTTGAAAGATCGCTGGAAGAATGTTGGTTCAACATACTATTTGCAATGGTCTGTGGTAAGTTCCCATCACTCTTCTCTTCTGGATTGATACAGTGTGCATCAATCAACTGGACTTTAAGGAGCGCAATCATCAAGTTTGCAGAATGCGGGACATTTATTCGAAAGCAGAGACTACGATCATCTATCTCGGCGCTGACAACGGTGGAAACACACTGTTGGCTGCTTGGAACTTCCTAGAGAGGGAATGCAGCGAAACAGTAGGGAAGCGACCGTTACCCACTGCATTCAGGGGTGATATTAGTGATGTTGAAATCAGCGTGTTGACTCGTCCATGGTTTCGAAGAGTCTAGGTCTTCCAAGAGGTCATCGTCTCAAAGCGGCCTGTTGTGCAATGTGGATGGCGGAAAATTACATGGGATTCTTTTTGCGAGGTCATGCTACCCCGGCCACGACTCAACGACAGGTACGATTGGAGTCTGGATAATAAGCCATTGTTTCAATATGTGGTGGACATGTACCTTGCCCGTTGTGCATATCTGAAGGAAAATGGACTGACCCATCTGCTTCCGCCCTGGTTTGACGACGTTCAAGACAATACCGGAAAAGGGTCGCATATCTTAACTACCCTTTCGAGAGCACGCCGTTTGAATTCCTCGGACCCCCGGGATAAAGTATATGCTGTGCTCGGCATCTCATCTGGTATTGATCTCAACAATGACCGCATCACTATTGATTACAACAAAACAGTTGAACAACTGTACACGGACTTTGCGCAATATCTGATATACTCAAGACAATCATACGATGTGCTAAGCTATTATGGGAGACAACAGCTTCTTTCAAGTCCCGCCACTCTGCGGAAATCGTGGGTTCCCGATTGGAGGGTGCCTCTGGGTCCTCCGCGAACAATTGTCAGCATCTTCGGTCAAGAAGATGACGATGTCAGGGAACGACGACAGCATCAGTACGCCAGAATCATTGTTGGACCTGGAATACTCTAAGTACTGTTGGTAGAGTCATCGGCCGTATTGCGGAGACTCCGCAGCAAATTCATCTATCAGGTCGAGACGAAGAGTTATTTCAAACAATTCGTGATACTTCTCGCGGGGAAGATGCGGCAATCGAAAGAGAAATTCTACTTCTCTGGAGTAGATATCCGAGCGGATTCTCTTGGGTTGATAACTCTTTTCGGTACGAGGGGAGAGAAGGGCCACGTTCAGAATTGTACCCAGGTCTCAAACTCGCCTTGAATATACCGGGAGAAGAGAAGTTACATGATACCCACAAAGTAACAGATTGGATCTCTAAACACATCAAAGGGAAGAAAGCGCAACCAGTACACAATTCGAAGGTACCTACGCAACTACATCAGGAGCATAAGCTGGAACAAATCAGTGAGCCCACCCTCGAAGATCTGCTGCTGCTCCGCTCCCGAAGAACTGTTTCCCGGTCTGGCGACATAAGCGGAACAGTGAGCCTTATTGAGGACGAGTCTTCAATTTTAGAAGGGCGTTGCTTGGTCAACTACACGTCCATGACCAATATTGCAAGCTCATCAAACACGGCGAATGATATATCCGTCGCCCTAGTGCCCAAAGGCACTATGATTGAGGATATGATCGTTGCACTTAAAGGCGGTCGAGTGCCCTTCATTGTACGTCGCGCATTGCCCCTTGGGGATAGAGACGAAGACGATCCGGTTTTGCCATTGATGTTTTGCGAGCTTATAGGGGAGTGCTTTGTGAATGGGTACAGGGAACTGGATAGCGTGTTTGTGCCCGAAATTGCAGAAAATGGGAAGGGTGACTATGAGTTTGTGTTCGGAGATGCTTTGAAGGATAAGCTGATGTGGCCGGGCCACATGGCGATGCGCGGGAGTTGAATGGCAATGAAGTCCACTTTAGACTGTTTCAAATCGAAGAAACAAGGAGATTTCCCAAAGTTTTTTGGAAGTTAGATCGAAAATTTGAGGAACGAGTATCGATAGTATAACAAAAAAAGGAAGGCGAAGTTGACGAGGTCTTTCCAAAAGAAGCGACCGAAACCAACCCAAGAAAACTTAAATTCAAGTGAATTAAGAAATTCGGAAATTAACCTTAAAATTCTAGTTAAGCATGACATGTAGAGTACGATTCTCAAGTAAAAGCAACCAAACACCCATTAGCATTCCTAGCAGTAAGCCTCACCTCCCCAGCCCACGGCCTATCATCCCGACTTTCAATTTCCTCAAACTCCTGCAGCATCCGCGCAACAACATACGAGGCCTCCAAGGTCGCTTTCTGATGTCCAGCACACATCCTCGGTCCCCCAGCAAAAGGCACATACTCCCAAGACCCTGGCTGAAACGTCTTCCACCGATCAGGATTGAATTCTTCGACATCGGGTCCCCATATCTCGGCTTGGTGATGGAGAACGTAGAAAGAGGTATCGAAATGCGTTCCGGCGGGACAGAATACTGGGAATTTGCCATCGGGTCCTCCGCCGACTGGTAGGATGGTGTCACGTAATGCTATGCGTTTGAGTCCAGGTAGAACTGGGTATAATCGAAGGACTGAGAGTAGCATCAGCGGCGTTTTCGACTCAAACTTGAGTGGCATACCTTCTTTCAAAACCATTTGCAAATACTCCATCCCCATAAGCGTGTTGTAATCCAGCTTCTCACCTACAGACAACGCTTCACTCCGAAGCTTCCGCCACACTTCTGGATTGCGGGCAAGCAAGAAGAACACATTTCCCAACAGGCTCGAAGTAGTGTCCTGGGAAGCAACCAAACCCTGTAATATTTGGTTACGAAGGAACGTACGATCTCCTGTTTCTTCAGCCATACTGTAAAGCAAGATGCTGGCTTTGCCATCATCGCTAGGCTCAAGTTCCTTCGCAAGAAATCTTTCGCGATATTGCAATCCCTTATCCACATAATAATCCGTAAACCGATGTGTGATTGCACATGCCTCACGCCACTTCTTGTTAGGCAGAAAATGTTTGAAGGGGCCGAGCCCAATACGCAGCCCGGCGCCGGTCAATGCACCGTGAAAAGCTGGTAGGAAGCCTTCCGCATGTGGGGGCACTTTCCCTGAAAGGCCTCCGAGGGTTTCTCCGAATAGGAAAAAGCATGAAGTATCAAGATACTATCTTGTCATCAGTACTAATCATGTAAAATTCACGAGAAGCTTACCAGGTCAAAGAAAAAAGCTTGCAGGTCGATTGTCGTGCCATCTCTAGGTATCTTCCCCATCATCTCCTGCAAAGACCTTTCAAATGGTTCCAAATTACTGATATTAGCTCTACGCAAGCTTGGTTTCAACAGAGCCCTTGAATGCTCCCAATGAGGTCCATCAGTAGTCAGGAAGCCTCGTCCAACAAACGGACCGAGAGCCGGCAGTCTACTTGACTGTACACCCCAATCCTCAAACTTGGTGACCCAAGCAGTTTTTAAATTCTCAGGCTCGATCGAGCAAATGACTTTCGTGCCGAAGGATAAGGTGGAGAATGTGCGGCCCATCTTCGCGTATTGTTGTTGGAGGGTTGGGAGATACCGGTTTTGGGAGACTGCTTTTCAAAAAGAATCGATCTAGGCCGAAGATTGGGTCGAGGAGCGGATATTTCGGTGGCGGAAGGCAATTGTTGGCTCGTGCGAGGGCGCTGGTATGAGATTTGTGTCGGTGCCAGAAGAGATAAGAGATGGCAATGCAAAGAGCCGCCAGACAGATATTGATGATATTCTCCATTGCGCTCAGGAATTACGTACCGGGTTTGGTTCATGGTTTGAGTTCTCAGAAATTGAGACCTTGGGATGCGAGGATGGCCTACATAATATATGAGAAGCGTCGAGACGTGGATCGGTAGATAGAGATGCAGTAGCCGAGTTCCAACATGTTGATTCGGTTGCCCAATCAGCAGTTGCCTCTTGGAATTCACCATTTGGTACTTGGCGAAGCAGGTTGCATGCCTCATTTCATATCAGGAGCAGAAAGTAGCTGGTCTCGAGTATCGGACTGAAAGATTCGTAGCATACCAGACCTCTCAAAAACATGTCGAGGCTCTTCTACACTCACTTCCCTACCCCCTCAACATCACCAGTCATAAACCTTACAGCAGCCCCAACAATGCTCCCCACAATCCTTACCTCCTCCGCCGTCCTTGGTGTATAAACCAACAAATACTCCTCCGGCATCAGCGTCCCCGCAAGCGTCATCCTCTCCCCCCACCCCTTCCCAATAACCTCCTTACAATCAGCCGGACTCAAACAAAGATGCAATGAATGGTCATCGCCGTGCACGTGCACAATTTCCCGTTTCGTGGCTTTAGCGATGGCATGCGGAGTAGTGATGCTATCGCCGAGATGTACGGCGGGACCGCGCTTTTCTAGGACGGAAGTGCGGGTTACGACGGAGGGTGTGTGGGTGGTTACTAGGGACGAGATTGTTTCTTGTAGGAGCTAGCATGGTTTAGTACTAAAAGAATGAGACTTTGAAAGAGGCGGGACTTACTTGATGCATGTCTTCGCCAGTCAGTTGAGATACTTGTCGATGTGGCGCCATCCACTTCGCCATTTCGGGTCTTGGACCGTCACGTTCTGGGAGTGGTTCTGATAAAAAGGACTTTCGGCCTAACTCGTGACCGCATTTTGCTATTTCTTTGGGGGACTCGTAGGGTGTTGTTGTGAAGGGGTCTGTTCGGAGGGGGCTGAGGCAAAGGGTTATGAGATAGCCCAGAAAATTGCGGGGGAGGGCTGCGTCGGCGATGAGCAGCCAAGCCTTGTAGTCGTCAAACATTGTAAAGATGACTTAGGGTTGAAAGTTTTGTAGATGAGATGCAGGAGGAGCAATATTAATGAGAGATTGACTCCTCGGTCGTCTTTCGGCAGAATCCTACGGTGATGTGGCGCTGGCCCCTGTCACCTGGAATTGGCCTATCAGAACAGGGCATTAACAGAAACCACTTGGGATCTTATATCAATAACAGCCAAGAAAACTAGATGATTACCAATGATGAGAATGAAGTTTCGAGGCAGATCAGCAGTTGCGCTGGTAATAAATCAGGTCCTACATTTGGACAGGAAACTGGTAGCCCCGGGCCATTCATTCACTCTCATCCCAAATTTCCAACATGTTTGCCTCGCGCAAAGGACTGTTTTTGCTTCCGATTAACCTTTGGGTTTTACGACTTTCATGAGCAGAAATGGAGGACGATCTCTCGTCTTCGCCCAGTCCGGAAACTCCATAATTTGCTCAGGCGTTGGACCCCACTCATCGATGGCCGCGAGCACGAAACCAGCATCAAGAAGAAAGGTGATGTAGGTAGCGATCGTTCGGTGTTGCTTGATGACACCCTCAGTCATCCAATTTGTTGTTCTGGGGCCTTCAAATAGATATCTATCCAGCGGCCAAACGTTCTTTCCTTCGGAGTCAAGGATCCAGTGTGGGCTTCGAGGAGCTGTCCAGATCGGGTGTTCCACTGAGAAGACAAACGCCCCCCCGGGTGTCAGACTTTCATAGATTTGGGCAACGAGCTCCGGGAGATTTCTTAAGTAGTGAAGTGCCAGAGAACTGAAGGCAATATTGAACGTCGAGGCTGGTAGGTTCAATTCGTCCAGATCTGCTTGTTGATAAGTGATCGCCGGATCGTCAGGGAACTCTTTTGCCTTAGAAAGCATGTTTTGAGACAAATCAACGCCGTGGGCTGACGCTGCACCGTTTTGTCGAGCCCATCGACATGTCCAACCAAATCCACAGCCAAGATCGAGGAATTTAGAGCCATGGAGATCTGGTATCATCGCCCTCAAGGCTGGCCACTCTGGAGCTGCATCGAGACCTTTGACTTGGCGTGGGAGCTTGATGTATTCGTCGAAAAAGGCCGGATCATCGTATATATTCTGAGACATGATTCTTCCTCGAACTTCTGGACTTGATTAGATATACAACTTGCGTTTTGAAGCCTTTCATAGCGACACTGTCGCTGAATATATGCTCTTCTCGGTGGTTTGACTGAGTCGTCTATTGTGACTCAGAAAAAAAGCAAAATATTGCACCATACTGCCGTCGTTTTGATCCTGCATATGCCGTACATATCCGTGCATGTACAACAGTATTTCCTGTGCTTCAATTGGCCAATAATTACTGTAATGGCGGGTTGTGGGACAGTTGAAGGTGATGAGTGGGGGGAATTTGGCGGGGTCTGAAGGTGGGAAAAGAAATTTGGTTTCATCCCGAAGTCGGCGGGAAATTTCTGGGCGGAGTCAGCGCATCGTCCACAGCATACTGTATACTGTAGCTTCTCCAACCCAATTGACCAAACCACAACCTCCGAATAGCCTCAAGATTATGTCTGATTCTGCGACGCCTGTGGGATTGGCTGTGCCAACCAGGAAACCTGTGCCGGCACCAGCTGCTGAAGAAGCCAAGGATACGACTCATACACCGTCGCAAAGGTATCTGTCAACAAGAGGAGGCTCATATGGAGTCAGCGCTGCCCGATATCTTCTAGTCTGGTAAACACTGCTAATTGTACCCAGCTATCATTCGAAGAAGTTGTGCTGAAAGGCCTGGCCTCTGATGGTGGTCTTTTTATCCCAGAAGAAATCCCCGCAATACCCCGCGATTGGGAAACGAAATGGAAGAACTTGTCCTTTTCAGAGCTGGCGTTCGAACTCCTCTCTCTCTACATATCTCCCTCCGAAATACCACCTGCAGATCTGAAAGAGATCATCGATCGAAGCTATTCTACGTTCCATGCCCCAGAAACCACCCCACTCGTCACCCTCAATGAGAAGGAGAATCTATACCTCCTCGAGCTCTTCCACGGCCCGACATTTGCATTTAAAGATGTCGCCTTACAAACACTGGGCAATCTCTTCGAATACTTCTTGGTCAGACGGAATAAGGGCAAGACTGGGAGGGACAGGCATCATCTTACGGTGGTGGGCGCAACAAGCGGTGATACTGGATCTGCTGCAATCTACGGTCTGCGGGGCAAGAAGGATGTATCAGTCTTCATCTTACACCCTAAGGGTAGGGTCAGCCCCATCCAAGAGGCGCAGATGACTACAGTTCTCGATGCAAATGTACACAACTTGGCTGTTGAGGGAACTTTCGACGACTGCCAGGTAAGTCACGCACCAGAAGGCTCTACACAATACTAATCGGACTCTTTTAGGACACAGTCAAAGCCCTCTTCGCCGACCCCAAAATCAACGAAACTCTCAACTTAGGCGCCGTTAACTCTATCAACTGGGCCCGCATCCTCGCCCAAACCACATACTACTTCCACTCCTACTTCGCGCTCACAAAATCTCCCGCCTACAAGCCCGGCCACAAAGTCCGTTTCGTCGTCCCGACAGGCAACTTCGGTGACATCCTCGCTGGCTACTTCGCAAAGCGCATGGGTCTGCCCATCGAAAAGCTGGTCGTAGCAACAAACGAGAACGATATCCTAGATCGATTCTGGAAGACAGGCCGCTACGAGAAACACGCCGTACATGGCGCAGAAGCAGAAGGCGGCATCGCAGCCGACGGAGTAAAAGCGCATGAAGATGGTGTAAAAGAGACGCTGGCTCCCGCAATGGACATTCTCGTCTCGTCCAACTTCGAGCGTCTACTCTGGTTCCTGGCCTACGAATTCGCAGCCGAAGCCGGTATGGACGATGAATGGACCAAGAAGCAAGCAGGGCAGGAAGTCGAGACGTGGTTAAAAGAGCTGAAGAGCAAGGGCGGCTTCGGTGTCCATGCTGATATCTTGAAGTCCGCTAGTAGGGACTTTGAAAGTGAGCGCGTGAGCGATGCCCAGACCGTGGAGATCATCAAGCAATTCTACTCCTCGCCGACTACGAAGGAGCCATATATTCTCGATCCTCACTCAGCAATCGGCGTAGCGGCCTCTCTGCGCTCAATCAAGCGCACAGGTTCAGCGGAAACACATCACATCTCACTCTCAACCGCACACCCAGCTAAATTCGCAAACGCTGTCGATTTGGCGCTGAAAGACGAGCCGGGCTTTAGCTTCAACACCGTTTTACCGCAGGAATTCATCGGTTTAGAGCAGAAGGAGAAGAGAGTAAAGACAGTACCCAAGGGTGCGGGATGGGAAGGGGTGAGGACGATTGTAGAGGAGGAAGTTGAAGCTGAGTTGAGGAATTTATAGACATGTTAAATTTGGTTTGGGTAAAAGCTGTCGTTCCACGTTTATAGATGGTTTCAGGTACGCAAAGAATTTCACAGCATCTCATTATGAAGCATAATCGCAGGCCAAAGTTCGAAACTCAAAGAGAGGCATCACGTGTTTCCCCTATAAATAGCCTCCGTCAGCCTCCCTCGTGCTGCATTCCCAATGCGGTAACCTCTACGCAAGACCCACATCTACCCGCGCCCTCGAAAGCTTGACATGCATGGCCGAAGCTTATCTTGGGCATCAAGATGCAATCCAGGAGCCTAGTATCCAATTACAAGTTTTTGAATGAAAACCCAGGGATGACTTGCCACTGAAACGTAGTAGAAGGTGTGTACAGCCATGCGCGGAAGGGGATAGCTACGCGATTATTATTTCATTCTGGGCGATGGGGGTTATATATAACGAGAATCCGCAACCTCTTTGTCCATGAAAATATTTCCTCCTTCCTACTTCTTCACGCCAACCTTATACGTCCCTATATACATCCCCTCTCAAAAAGCATCACGAAAGTCTTCAATCTCAACCCAGCATATCTCCCAAACTCTCCCTCATTTCGACCCAATCCAAACAACATGTGTCTCGCATACCTCATCTCCTCAATGGTCAAAGGGAGCAAAGCGAAGAAAGCAGAAGAAGGACAACACCCACGCACCGTCGACCAACAGCCCGGCGCTCAGCCGCAGATGCAGACTTCGGGTGTGCCTGCCCCGGGGTATAATGGAGGAGGAAGGACATAAGTGCCATGTCATTCGTGGTCCTGGAGAAAAAATAAGGGCCTCTGCGAGAAAATATTTGGGTAAAGGGTGTGGGATATGATGAGACTGGAGCTGGATGGGTTATGGAGAGAATAGATAGGTGATGGAGTTCGGCGTTGGAAATATACCAGTTCAACTTCTCTTTCAAAGCGTAATTTCAAAGATATATCGCTCCGAATCTGGATCTTCCTAAATGTTCGTGTCGGACAGCCTGCCCATTTCTTGATTGAATATTATAGAGTGTGAGAAGCATGGCTTCTATTAGACTATGAAGAACATGAACCAGTAAGACTCCATCGTGTTCTGCGCTCTTTATATTTTGCTGCTCTTTTCATGGCCTTGTGATGGTTGACGAAGCCGGGGCGTTGAAATCGACTGCAGACGTATATAATCTTAGTGAGACAATCACCTATGATGCACTCCATGGCTTTCCCCCATCGCTTTGTACAAAGCCGTTTGAATTTCCGTAACTCGTATTAACCTTAGCTACCGTCTCTTGATACGTGTAATTATCTTCACGGGCATCACCGGGCAAGAATATCCCGATCTTCAACCGCATCCCCTTGAGCAGGCCATTAAGTTGAGCCTAGACCTCCCCATCAAAACCCTCACCATATTGATCTTGATCTTCTTCTTCGTCAAACAACGGGATGACCGGGGGTACAACTTCCGTCCCTGTGCTACTAACATACACTTCTTTCAGCGAATCCATCTTGAGTGCGTCGGCTTCCGTGTGAAACCGCTGGGCCTCGATGTAGTGTTTTTCGGCTAGTGAACGGAAATCAAGTAGAGGCGTAAAGCCGTCAGACCGAATAAGATGTCTAAGACGATGCAGCGAAGTTACGCCGAGATCCCTTGCCCGCTGCTGGTCAGAGGACTTCAAGACTTGGTCCCATGCTGTTCGAAGTACCGGATCAGCATCGCGAAGCTCGATGAAGGAGCCGGACAGAAGATGTTGGTGGCTGCCCATGAACGCTATGAGAACCGTGGCGATATCTTCGTCGAGTGCATAGCGAAGCAGACCGAGTCTGGAAGAAGCTGGAATAGTATCAGTTTCGCCGTACAGATTACGGTCGATGAAAGCAGCGGCACTCTCCAGGTGTTCTCATGCGATGGCCAGTTTCCAAGCTGTGATTATGATTTCGCAGTCGATGCTACCAACATTGCGGAAACGCTCTTCTGCTAGTTCTTTGCTTCGGAATTGCGCTTCTTTTGCGACCAGGATCTCTTTCAGCTTTACAATTTGCCTGAACTTTCCTGCCAAAGAGTCGCGTTTTCTTGCTTTGGGAGGTTGGGCGGAGGGTACGGCCAATGCAGGAGTCTTGACCGGTGGCATGAGACTGTTGCCAGATTTCGGAGGTTCTCGTGTAATGCCTACCTGGAAATGCTTCAAGAGCAGGTGAACCATGGGCGCATTGCGGTAGAGAACGGCGTACTCTAAAAGAGATACCCCTTGGTGATCCAACAAGTATATACCAGCCCCATTGTCAATCAAAACCTCGGCGATTTTGCAGACATTTGCCAGTTTAACCCCAGGCTTTTTGAAACTTGTGCCCTTCCCAAGACTCACACATCTTCTAAGCGGAGTCCATCCCATGTTGTCGCGAATATCCACCGATGCTCCAAGTTCCAAAAGATCTTGAACGAAAATCACGTCGTGATTGTCGACGGCTTGGTGGAGCATGCAGGGTACCTGCCAGCCGGTCAATCTGTGATAGAGGCTCAACCCCTTTTCAAGCACAAGATCAAGCAATGGTCGTCGGATGCGATGGCTTTGCTCGTAGTCATCACCAGTGAAGGCCGAAGCGATCCAGTATAAAGCAGTATTCCCTTGATTGTCTGGTACTCTAGGATCTGCGCCTGCATTGAGCAAAATCGCACAGCACCTGCCTGCTGAGTCTGCATCTCCGTATAGGGCATGTGCAACTAAGTGTAGGGCTGTGAATCCTGAACCAGACGTCTTCAGATTCACGTCAATATTCTTGGCGAATATAGGCAGGAGGGTATCATGCCGTTGGCTTGCTGCGCAATGCATGCAATTATATCTGTTATATCGATGTGGACTAGAATTCACAATGGAGACGTCCGCACCTGTTTCCAAGAGAATTTTGACGACTGCGGCATTCCCTTTTAAAGCGGCAGCGAGTAACGGTGTATTACCACGACCATCTTGTTGCGATAGAAGCTCGACACGTCCTGCGTCAAGACGAGAATCGGCTGTGGTTGAAATTGTTTCATTGGGCCAGCCTTTCAAAAGCAAAGAAATTATGTCCGGATTGCCTATTCTGATGGCACAATGAAGGGCTGAAAGCGAAGTCACATCCCCCCCACCGCACAGGATTGTTGGGTTGGCCCAATGTTGGAGCAATAGCGATACGTCTTCTGGTCGATCTTTCTTAATCGCAACCTGTAGAGCTGTATCTCCATTCTCCCAGTCCCGACCCTCTCGAGCATTCGGATCCGCCCCAGCGTCGAGAAGTTTCTTGATCGAGTATGTCCCGGAGAACCCGCTGTTGATCAAATAGTGCAGAGGGTATAGAAACTTCTCATCTTTCAGATCCAGAGAGGCGCCTTTTTTAATAAACCAGTCCAGTAGTTCCGCCCGGTGGAACTCGATCACCGTGTTTATTGCTCTCTGCTCATCGGCCCCGCGCAAATCGCAGTCCAGCCGCGAGCCACGAGAGAGTGCAAACTCTAGTAGCCGATAGCACGTTGGTGAGTCAAAAGCCCCTGAACATGCCGCTTTTGTACACATGAGCATCAATAAATTTCTATCATCCACGGAAAGCCGTGACTCCATAGTCCCATCCTCACTTCGCTGCGGCTGCGGCAATTCGGCGTCCGCAATGGCTAGATCACCCATCTCAATGGATGATGTAATTAAACTGTCCGTTGTGAGTATGGGAGGCAATGGGTATGCCGCTACCAGCACCTCTCACAAGAAAAAGAGTACTTCGTCGATGGCGCGCTACATATGTCTGCCATGAATAAAGGTTCTCTCAATTAGCGAGAATTCAGCAATGGATTGCCAAACTGTAGCAAGGCAACTTTTGATATTCTCGTCCCTGTCTTCGTTCGTCATAATTCTGGCAGTCTCATTCATGAGAAGATCCAGAATTGTGACCAAGTGTAGGCTCGTCGCTAAATGAATGGGACCACCAGGACTCTTATTTCGAGAGTCGGATTTCCAACCACGAGGCCCAAGGATTGGGCTAGCTCCAGACTTAGCAGAAGTTCCACCGCATCCTGGGAACCAACAGCAACTGCAAATGCAAGTGGTGTGCCAACCAGTTGAAGCGGAAACTGGCGGTCAAGACACCGTCGCTCGATCACAACACTGTCGATAAAACCTTTCCACCAACCCTTTCTGTCGACACACCAGGACTCAGTATCAGAATAGTCCTTTAGGGTTGGAAATTTATCTTTTTCTCGGTCGGATGACGACATTACCGGGCTCACCACATCGGATCCTTCTATAGTCGCGGTCACCTGTTCATTGGGTTGGTTAGTCAGTAACCGGACTTTCAGTAAATGAAGAAAACGATGAAAATGTGCTGACCTCGGGTGTCTGAGAAACCTCAACCGCATTGGAATTGTGGATGGCATCTTCTAGAGCTGGCTCTTCTCCATCGGCCATCTCGACGAACATACGGGGAAAGGAGCCCGTCTCTCCTTGTGAATTCGTGCCTAACCACCACTCCTCATCAATTGCGTTAAGCACGGTGATTGTTTCGTCCGGCTTCAAAGCCAACTCGTTGTCTTTCCTCAGGTGAAAATGGTACTTAACAAGTGCAGTCTTCTTAATTGGAACACCAGGAACAGATATGGGAGAAACCACCGAAGCGGGTCGGCCATCGAAGCCCAATACGAGAGCTGCGGCCAGTTTCATGTGCTCCGGGGGAAACATGGAAATAAAATGTAACGGAATACAACCATCGTGGGCGGCCAAATAGCGATCTGCACTAAAATGAGGTTGTGGGCAGCTTGAATATCCCCAAATTGGCAGGCAAGACTCAGGGCTGTGTCTCCAGTTGAGTAGGATGGAAGATTGATATTGTCCAGAGTGGTTAGCGACTTTGTAAGCCCATGACGAACCGCGTAGTGGGCGAAGTAAAAGGGTGTCTGGATGCCGTTTTCTTGATTCTCACGCTCATGATCCTTAGCGATCTGTTGCAGCTCGGCATATGTAAGTGTGGATGTGGAAGGTATTGCGTCTAAGTATGGAATCTCGATTCTGCGGAAGGCCTCGCAAACAATTCGTGTGTACCGCTGCTGGCTTTCGAGAAGCCCGGGAGATTGGTCGTTCACGTATTTTTCTGTGATAAGCCCATGCAGGGTTGCGGCATTCTATAATCCCTTGAAACTACTTTTCTTGGCCCATTCTAAGGCGCGATATGTGTCGACGTTGGTGCCGAATCCCAATAGATACGCAAGACCTTACAAATTGCGGCCGGCGATGCGCAGGCAATCAGTGGCACTTTGGAACTTGGAGAACAGGGTTGGGTGAACGCGATCAATAGCTCGAAACCTGTGGAAGAACGATTTGGTCTGATTCAGATGAATGGCAAGAGATTTCTACAGGAGAATCGATCTTATGATGAACATCGGCATGGCTCGTCCTCTACAGAGGTAGACCCTCGTACCAGAGATCGCGTAGATGGGCTGGCAAAATTGCTGCAACATCCAAAGGAGCGTGTATTTTGTATCCCACGATGTGTCGACTGAAAGTACGTTCCCAGCGCCCGTCGTATTGCCTTTGCTTTTGAGATACCTGCAGGTGTCACAACAGAGCCTGTGAGCTTGCGACGGTTGCTCGACGGTACGGAGAAACCAGAGCTTGGAGATAAGTTTCTATTGGCATTCGGACTCGCAAGATGTATTGCACAGCTGCAGATGGTCAAATGGGTAAGGTCCTCACGACTTACAGACACGAACAGCCTATCTGATATTTTCAGGTCCACGAGAGTTTCCGTAGCGAAAACATTCTGTTTTTCCCGCCAGAGAAGGACAAGGATGCTAAGTCTACGAATGTATCGTTAGCTACCGATTATTCACAACCATGGGTGCTCGGCTTCGAATACAGTCGTCCGGAAGCCGACTTCTCTTTGGGTATCACCGACATCTGTCTATCACGCGATATATATAGACATCCCGTTCGCCAAGGCCAGCCAGGAATGATGTTCAACAAGATACATGACATTTACGCACTTGGTGTAGTTTTACTGGAGATTGGCCTCTGGGAACCAGCCATCACGCTGGAAAAGAACCAATTCAAGCACGCACGAGACCTGGTGGACCCATATGTGATTCAGGCACAACTTCAAAAGCAGACGATGCGAAGGTTGGGCTCCAGAATGGGTGAACGATATAAGCAGGTTGTTTTGAAATGTCTCAGCGGCGATTTTGGCGTTGTCGACGACACAAAGGAGGGTCTGAAATTGCAACAGGCATTTCGGAACCAAGTCGTGGATGTACTCGAGAGAGCTGCGGCGAATGTATAATCGCAGCAAGTATGGGAGCAATTGTCGCACATCTCATGGTCTTCAATTAACGAAGGAGTCGAGTATTCACAAGCTCGAAGAGTTGGCATTGGATGCCCAAATACGCTGTGTATGAGCCGACATTTTTCTTGTTCATAGCATTCGGAGTACCGGTATGGCTGGAACAGGATCTGGACGATTTATGATTAAAATGAATATATTTTTTTTGGATCATATTGATTATTATAAGCTAGGATACTCCGATTTGTACGCGTAGGCCAATCCTCAAACATTGACTGCTGCCTGCGTAAGTCATCAAAGTACCGTATAGATCTGGTGTGGCACAGGACGGGAACGGGGTTTCAAAAATCCCGATCCCGACTCTACACCACCCTCAAATTATAAGCACATCCACCCTACTCCGGACCTTCCATAACTTCCTGCTCCTGTCCCAGATATTCTTCGTATCTGAATATTCCGATAATCTGACTGACAATGCTGCAGTCTGCCGCCTCGCCGAAGAGCACGAACCCGACATCATCTAATCGAGCCTGTCAGAATTGTGCCAGGGCAAAAGCCAAGTGCACACCCCAAGCTGATGGGACCGGCAACCAGTGCTCAAGGTGGGCGAGCTCCGGTGAATAAGCTTTGTGGGGTTTACTAATGCAATGTAAGATGTTTCCGTCTGAAAAAGGAATGTGTGGTCCTACCAAGAAGTACACGGAAAAGAAGATCCCCTAACGTTACCACGTGAGTATCATTCTGTCTTTTTTATTTTAGATTATCTATATCAAGAACACCACTTCTGGAGATATTTATGCCTGTAGAAGATTCAAATTATGATGAAACATTGGTCATTCTTATTCTTATCCTCATCTTTGATGTGGATGTGTTTCCGTTGCGCTGCTAGCTGCTCTTTCACCCTTCGTGCGAGTCCATACCTTTTCACATATAAGCAGGACATCGTCTTTGTCCTATCCAATTAATAAATTTTTGAAGGGTCCCGCCGCTGATTCATCCAATAGAAATACGGCTCAATTGGAGGAGAAGATCGAAAGTCTTGTCACTTTACTTGCGGCTGCACACGGAACTGCAGTAAAAGCAGACAACCTATCACCACAGAGTTCAGATCAGACTATTTCAGTTCAGTCAACGCCTCCAATTAGTAATCCAACCTCAGCAATATGGGGAAACCAGGATGCTTCCTGGAACGGGCCAGCGCGGACGCAGGATCAGCTTCCCGTCACTCCTCCAGATTCTACTTCGCTCCCATCAGCTCAAAACGCCTATGCAATGAGTACGCCCTGTGCAGCTCCAAGACCGATTCCACATCCCTCTCAGAGCTATTCAACATCAAGTTTCAACATCACGGCGGAAAGCGAAGAAGACTTATTGCGGGTCTTCAGAGAACAATTTCTTGTTCGCTTTCCATTCATCATCATTCCACCCGGACTCACGGCCAGTGACTTGCGTGTCCAGAAACCTTTCTTACATCGAGTCATTATGACTGTGGCTTCGGAAGGAAGGCGTGTGCAGCAAATTGAAATGTCGAAGGAGATAACTATGGATATTGCTACAGCTCTTCTGATGAGGGGTGAGAGAAGTCTGGATATGCTCCAAGCACTGGTCATATACAATGCATGGTTAGTCCATCAATATTCCTGGCTTTGCAATCCCAGCGGACCCTCAAGCTCAACTAGCTTTTTATTTCACGCCTATCATCAGTGTGAACTAATGACATACAGGTCATACTATTACTCACCCGTGACCCCGCAAGCGCAGTCAACAGCTATGTTTCAACTATCGTTTGCTTTAATATTCGACTTGGGATTGAACCGGCCGGTGCGTGAGAATGACGGGCCCGAAATGTATTTACTCTCGCCATGGTTCCCATTGATAAGCGTCTGGATCGCCCAGTGCTAATCCTTTGTGATGTAGCCTAGTTGATCCTTCCAAGAGCGTAGCTGAGATCAACCCACGAGAAGCAAAACGTACCCTAGACGAGCGCCGGGCTTTCCTCTCCTGCTACATATTGACCTCGTGGTATGTCCTACCCTTTTTCATCTTGAGCTTCTGTATCTAATATTCAACAGTATTGCTATGAGTATCAAGAAAACCGACGGCATTCAATACTCGTCGTATATGGATTACAATTGCAAGGTTCTGGAAAATGCGAACGAATATGAGAGCGACCAGCTGCTCGTTGCATTTGTGAGATTGCAAGTTGTCGCTGAATCTTACCACCGGAATGTGTTGGGAAAATCCAATCAATCTCGAGACTCCGACGATCTAAAAACACCGTCCTGGATGTATGTCAAAGCTTTCAGAAAAGAATTACAAGACCTTTGGAAATCCTTTCCCCCAAAACTCCAACAGAATGGTCAGTCCCCTAATCAATCTACCCGATCCATCAACTAAACCTTCCAAAGATGCCCTCATCATGAATTACCACAGCACAGAAATCTTCCTCTTTGAAGTTAGCCTCCACGCAAACTCCATCTCCATCGGCTTCGACACCGGCAGTTCCCAGCGCATGGACATGCTGCACGCCTGCCTCGTCTCCGCCAAATCCCTCCTCGACCTCTGTCTCGCACAACCTCTCTCAACCTACCACGCCCTCTCCGTCATCGAACTATCCCACATCGGCCAAGGTCTCGCCACCATCTTCAAACTATCACTCGTCGACGTGCCCGGCTGGGACCTATCCTACGTGCGGAAAACAATCTCCACATGCGACTACATCGATCGTCTGATAAATGCTCTCGAACAAGTAGGTTCATTCATTGATCAGAGCCAGCCGGAACCTTGTCGGAATAGCTTTCCGACGGGGTGTGCGAATGCGATGCGTAGGATTAAGGGGGCATATGAGGCGAAGATTGCGGCGGAGCAGGCAAGGGATTCGGTGGTTTTTGAGGGGATTGGTATGCCGGGGGATCAGATGGATTGGTTGGATGATGCTTATTGGCAGGAGTTGTTGAATGATGGGACATTTTTGCAGTGAGGTGGCAATGCTGTGGTGAATGGAGTTTGGTTCTTGTAATATTATACCCTCTCCAATCATGGGAAGGCGCATGGAAATGAAAATGGAGGGTTGGGGGTTTCGGTTCATAGAAGTAATTATAATGGACCAAAATTTTGCCTAGAATTATGCTTCTCTCGGCGCGGAAAACCCCTTTGGAAGAGAGCGTTGGCTATGCTTGGTCGCTTTTAGCGTGTGGTTGTTGTAATTTTAGTGGGGAGTAGCTACGGATTTAGGCTTGCAAGCCCTGAAGTCAGCGCATAATAGGGGCCAAACGAAATTTTAGAATCCTAGATTTTGTGAGCACCGATTTGCGCGTGCGAGAAGCTTTCGGAAGGGCCGCAAGACAACAGAAATCAAGGGCTGAATTGCGCTTTCCTCATCTAGAGCTTGAAGCGCAGTAGCAACCTCGCTTTAAGTCCTGGAGCCACTTCGGCCGTAGTTTCCTCCAACTTCTCCTTCTCAACCTCTTTCACTACTGTCTGTTTCTTCCATACAACCAAGAATCTCTCTTTCAAGTCCGGAACCGCCTCTTCGCCGGCGCCAACATCCAATGCGCCCGCAGCTGTAGCAGCGACCGCCACGCCTGCACCACCTAAACCGGTGGCCAAAATTCCAGTCAGAGCAGCACCGCCCATCGCAGCGCTCTGGCACCAGGCAAAAATACTACCAGCTTCTACCAAACCCATTCCTGCTTGCCATCCAGCGGCTGTTGAGCCAGCTACAGGTCCCAATGCCCCGAAGCCGACAAGGCCAAGTACTGGCAAGGCAGCGAGAGAAGTGACGGTCGCCACGCCGCCTAGAACTTGGAAGCCGAAGAGAACGGGGTGCTTCTGGATGTATTTTACGAATTTCTTTCGGATAGTTCCTGCTCAACATTCAGCATTTAGAAGATACTATAGCGAAAAATAAAGCTTGAGGAAGGAAGCATCGTCTGCATTTGCAAGAGGAAGGTTCGTACCATTGCCACGATCTCCAAGCAATTCTTTCGCGAAGTCCGGATTCCAACACGCAAGTATCCTGACAGCTTTCGATAATCCCCAAACATCGTCTGGGAATTGACCTTCACCGAAATGTGTTTGAATCTCCTGATCCGTTAGCTCAGGAAAGAGTTTGTTACCCGAGATGAGTTCATAAAGAATGCAGCCGAGCGCAAATAATTCTGTGCGCTTAATTTTGTCTTCAATGGAACCAATTTTTTCAAGGATTGTACTTGGAATTTGATAGCGTGACGGGAAGCTTCTGAGCCTCGTCTTTTCGTCGGAAAGGGCGGGCGAGTTGTCGACGAGGCTCTGGACCGAGCCGTCCGGTTTGAGAACGAAGTCGAAGTCTCGCACACGCTCTGAACGGTCGGACTTTGAAGCTCCGAGGAAGTTATCTGTGATTGCTTTTATCCATGCAAGACGAGTCTCCAGCGAGATTTCCTCGCTGCCGGTGTCTTCAAGCAAAGTTGGCTTTTCTAAAGATCTAATTTGCGCATCGGCGTGATCAGGCTTGGAGTTGCGGGGTTCATTTCCAACGACTTCAACGCCATCATTGTTGCGTTCGACACGGATGCGACATTGGGCGATTTGATTTGCCATGGCTGTACCATTAGCATTGGCTGAGAGAGATGTCCGGTATAGTGAAGATTGTGTTTTCGTGTTGATGCTGGCAAGATAGTCAATCCATGAACGAAGCTGGAGGGTCGGAGAGCTCCTGCTGCACAGCATTGATGCTGAGCTCAGCTTGCGCACGCACTTCATCATCGATTCCCATTGGTAGGACTTCAACAGGAAGGTTTGGAACAACAAACTTCCCAGAGTCAAGGCTATTTGTAGCTGCAGAAGGTTAATGCTAAGCGGCCATTAGAGGGAGGATTCTCTTTCGTGGGGTGGTGGCGGGTGGGCAAGGCTTGCTGTGAGGCAGAATCCATGTCGACGTCCGTTGGCACATGGCTTGCCATGAAGCCGCCTGGACGTTTTTTTCTCGCCTTCTGTCTAGAAACCTTTAGCCTTTCGCATCTGCATGTCGACTTCTTCCTCCATCGAGCGATATTCAGATGAGTTCAGATGTGTTTGGCAACATATCGAATGCGATGACCTTCTTGCGGGGTAGCTTTACCCACAGCTGAAACGATGTCCGGAGCCTTGTCACTCAGACGACAACCTTCTCAGTACGTTCACGAGCAGAAATCCAAACCTGAGAAAGCAAATTAACTTAAGTAGCGAGTCACTGCAAAAACAAGCAATAAACAGAGCACGGGATACATTTGGACGACTTCCAAAAGACAATGCCGTATTTGATCAATGCGTTCGGGGCGCCGAGTCGGTCCCCGAGGTCCTGGCAACCATCAGTCGACAACATCAATCTTACAGCCGCAAAAGGAGTACACGGGCTCTGCAAGGATTCCAGCGGTATACTACATGGCTTCGGAGTATGTCAGATGCGATCGATATCGTGGTTCAAACGCAGGCGGGGGTTGGCTGTCCACTATGGGCCCCAATAAAGTTTGTCTTGAAGGTTCGCTAGGCTACCCCCATTGCACTCCTCCTCGCCATTCAAAGACCAAACATATTCTCCTAGTTTAATCTGTGATCAGAGTATTCAATATGCATTTGCAACGTGTGCTAACGGTTTCGTCAGATCTCCACAGACTACACTCAAGCTGCCGAACAAATCCTCCGAGTCATCACCACTATGTCAGAGAACCTTCCTCGTTTCACCGTCTATCAAAGGTTACAAGAAAATGTATTGCTTCAGGTTTCACTCCTGGATATGTTCTCAGATGTTGTCGAATTCTCGGTGCTGGCAAGTCAATACATCGGCTACAATGCGGCAACACGAATTTTTCGACAACTACAACGTCCTTTCGACAGGACATTTGGACAAGTACTACAGAGGATTGATTCCCACTCGAGGGCCGTTGACAAGACGGCGGTTGCTGTGGAGTTGTTGCAAGCTTCAGAGTACCGGAAAGTACAACAAGAAGCTGCTTCCGCGACCCTCAAGCTTCAAATTGAGGGATGGCTACAGCCAGCAAATATGAGGGCGGTTCATCAATACCAGATCGAAAGCAGGCTGTCTGGTACCTGTGAATGGATATGGATCAATCCTGTCTTTCAGGAATGAGAGACTTCTTCGTCGAACACGCCATCTGACCGATTATTGACCATCCACGGTCTCCATGGATGCGGCAAATCTGCACTTGCATCTGCTATTGTGGATCGCTACCGTGGCCAAGGGGACTGGTGCTTGTTCTTCGCCTTCTCCGGCTCCAACAATCGTCGACAAACATCAGAGAGCTTGATTAGAAGTGTTCTGTGGCAGATATATCAGTATGCGCCAGCTTCAAATGCGCCCGATATCCTGTGTCACCTCATGAGGAGCCATGAACCATTGGAAAGCGACTTTTGGGACGCCTTGGGCATGATCCGCGAAGACAAACCTCTCTGGGTCATCATTGACGGTGTTGATGAGAGTACTGGATCGTATCAGATTCTTGCAGAACGATTGAGCGGATTTCTCAACCGCAAGTCTAATTACCGTGTTGTACTCCTTGGCCGATCTTATGTGCTGACGCGAACGATCGAGACGACCAAATTTTCGATCGACATGAGCTGCGACCTCAATAGGAAGGATATAAACGCATTCATCAATGCTGCCCTCCAGAAAGATGTTATCTTGAACGAGACCGAGATCACCACTAGAGTCTCAAGCACTCTCCAAGCCAAAGCGGGAGGAATGTTCCTATGGGCCAAGCTGATGATTGATCACTTAAGTCGGGCCGCCAACAAAGAGGAAGCCTTGAAACGGCTTGATGATCTACCTCGAGGCCTAGAAAAGGCATATGCTGTTGTCTTGTCTCGTCTCGCCGACAATCTGGACACTCGTAATCTTCTGTTTGTCCAAAAGGTTCTTGAAATTACTGTTATTGCCCGCAGAAGTCTTACCATTGAGGAAACCCGGATAGCTCTTGCGCTCATAGGTGAGACTGGAACAACATATACTCAACGCTTGGATGTCCGACTGGAACAGAAGATTTCGGAGCTATGTGGGAGCTTGATTGTTGTCACCGATAGTCACTTGAACTTGGTCCACTTCTCCCTTCAGGAACTACTTACTAGGCATGGTAATGAGCCACAAAATATCAATGATCCTGCATTGGACCTTTTTCAAATCAACACAAAAGGCGCACATCGAGCTTTAGGCCTAGCCTGTCTAGAATATATGGCGAGCATCGATTATGGCCCCCAGTTGAATGATCCACACTCCTGCTCTGAGCTCTATCGAGAAAACAAATTTCTCAATTATGCTCTGATTTATACAATATCGCATCTTCTGTGCGCTAAAATGTCAGACTTGCTTTCCAGTTTAGCAAGATTCATTCAGTCAGAGAATTTCTTTCCATGGATAGAATTAGCTGTAATTATGGGCTATAAATCCAGGTGGGAAGAAACGGGCCCGCTAGATGAAATGTATGAATTCATGCACTATCTGGACTCTGAATTGGATGGAGAATTATTATGCCCATCAGATGGCGGCATTGTCTTGCATTCAGATGCGTGGTTCAACGCACTGAGTAAACAGCAACCGGACTCCCCCAAATATCGCTTCTTCGACGCGGCCCAGAGTTTAAACGAGCGAGGCCGCCACAGGATTCAACATATGGGGAAAGAGAGTATTTCTGCAACAGTTATAACTTTTTTATTGGGCCTGGTCTGCTCCTGTAAGAAGTGTCGGGAATTCCCTGAGGCTGATTCATCGTCCGAGTCTAAGCGCGTTTGGAGCTCTACAACACAAAAGCTGACCGAAAAGAAAATACTGGCACGGGAGATTCCAGCCTTTAGGTTTTATCAATTATTGTCCTCGTCTTCGGGATTTCTTGCCCTGCAAAGATCCGAGGTCATTTCTTTCGAAGAAGAAATATCTACATCGATTCGTCTACATGAGTTTCTGAACAATCTAGTCGACCAAGAGTGTTCACCAGCAATAAGTAGTAGCCTTCGAGAATTCGTCAATAAATCGGCCACACTTCCGATAGATCACGGACGTGAAATCGCAAATTTCTTGGAGAATTGGGATGACTTGCAGGGCGCTCTCGATGTTCAATTAACATTGTTCTCCCGAATTGAGCAATCCAATACGTCTGAACAAAACAGAATTGCGCTTGATATTATCGAAATTCTCTGTGACCAGGGGAATTTTGAAGAGTCCGAGACCTGGTGTCGGCGATTTGTATCTCAAAACACACTAGTGCATGGCAAAGAGCATGAATTGACCTTGAAATGGCTCTGCAAATTGTCCAATACTCTCTGGCAGCGGCACGCGAATGAGGAAACCAGAGCTATAGATCGATATCTTTGGGAGATACGCAAGCGAAATCTAGGGGACAATCATGTGGAGACTCTTTTAAGCGCTCGAAACCTCTCAACATCGATCAAGGACAAAGTGGAAGCCGAACGCCTCTGCCGCCAAACCTTGAATCTTCGCGAGGCCCACTTGGGTCGTAAGCACGCCGATACGCTTGAGAGTTACAAGGACTTATTAGACCACGGCGTTTGGAAAAACGCGGATCATGAAACCGAGAAACTATACTGGGGTTTATTAGACATCCAGAGACTACAATTAGGCGATGATCATGAAGATACAAGAGCTACAGCTTGGGAACTCGCTGGCCATTTAAAATGCATGAACAAATATGCCTCCGCAGAGGGACTTTGTTTACGTCTTCTTGAAATCGAGCGTAAAGTTTTGGGAGACACTCACGAAGATACTCTTCGAACCGTAGATCTTCTAGTGGAGTGTTTCGAGGAGCAACAGAAGTGCCACGCTGCTGAGCAGCTCCATCGATCCCTCTTCCGGGCTCTGCACAAGGCGCATTCAATTGGCCATCACGCAACTCTGATAGCAGCATCAAAGCTCGTAGATGCTCTCTTCGTGAATGAAAACGACAAAGAAGCGGAGACTATTATCAGAAAAATACTGAGTACTGCTCCCAAAATCGTGGCCTTGGATAGTCATTGGCGAAAGAAGTTCACCTTTGAGTTGGGGATCTTGCTTTATCGACAAGAAAAGTGGCTTGAAGCAGAACGGACGTTTCGAGATATGATATTAATCCCCCCCTCAGGTCTAAATGGAGAGAATATATGGGGAGAATCGTATCAACTGGACGAGGGCGTTTATTTTCATCTATGCGATTCTGTAGACTCCGACGAATCTAGTGAAGATAAGGACGAGGTATGTGATTCAATGTGGATTATGATTTCTGACGTAGTCCAAGAGTTGAAGTATATTTTGAGGCAGCAAGGAAAAGCGGAAGCAGCGGACAACATCGAATTTGAACTTGGTGTTCAAGAACAGGTAAAAGGGTCTCCAGCACCCGACCTTTGGGAGGATATAGACTGAGATTCTCTCAGTCGTCCTTCTTGAACAATGAGATTTGTAGCGTTTGGTTCTGTAGGCAGATAAATTGCACATCCTAATTTTGATCTTCAGAAATGTCGAGGCATTGTGACCGCTATGCGGCTGCTCTCAAGCTCTGGCTGCCCAACAGGAAGCCCCCCAATGTCGATAGCTTTAAGAGTGCTGTAGTAGTGAATCAGGTGACTGGGTCTCGTCAGGTGATCTGCCTGGATTCTACTTCTAGTATTTAAGTGCAGGATCCCTCCTTAGGTAGAAAAGAAACGAATATAAGATTTCTTCTCCTCAATATTAAGTGACAACTACTATTTGAAGGGATGTGGTATACTCTTCTTTTGTTTTGGCCTCTTCACTAATCTGGTTAGATTCTCGGCTAATCTCGGGATTAGTGCGAATATGCTAAGCCGATTTTTCCCGAAAAATGTGAAGGTCCTGATGCTTTTTTATATAAAGAGGGATCCTGCACTTAAATATTAGAAATAGAGTCCAGGCAGATCATTTGACGAGAACCAGTCACCTGATTCACCACTACACTTCTCTCTTCAAAAGGCCATTATATGGCAGAAGAGCAAGTAATTCGACACTAGAGGAAGATGGACGTGCGATAACGGAGAAGAACAAGGTACCTTAAAAAATTTCTCTGCGTCTGTATTGTTGGACTTTTGTTGATTATTGTCATTTGTGGATGTACCAAGCGGTTCAACTTCATTATATCAAGCACGAATTCGAGCCGCTTACTTCGTCCCAGGCGAAACTATTCCGCCAAGAAACGCCATCGCAGGGGCGACAACGGGTGTGAGAGCAGCAAAATAAATCCCTTGTCCGTGGCGTTTCTTGGCGGAATAGTTTCACCTGGGTCGAAGTATCTTGGTGCAGCGGGTCTCAACGTCTTGGCGAGTCATCTCCATTGTTCCACATTTGGAAACTATGATCTGCATTTGTATGGAGGCTCAAGCATTTCCCATATAGCTCGGCTTGCGGTTGAGCGGAAGGATTCCCGGCGGCCAGCCGGAAAGGAAGCACAAATAAGCAGATCGCCCTACTCGGATCACAAAGAGATCCAAACTGCCAAGGAGTTTTCCAAGACATGGGGCTTGGCTTGGTTGTGTGGCAGGGGGATCTCGCCAAGAAAATAATTAAGGTTCGGTCCGGAGATGGCTTGACTGAAAAGCTTCAACAGTTATTTGGCATCTTACAACACTATACAGGCATCGCCGAGCAAGTCGATGAGCAGATCAGATCTAGTATTAGTATCAGCAATAGCTGCGAGCTAAGAAGCATCTGGAATTTTTATCTGTACAGTACAATGTCTGAGACTGGAGCTCTTCGGCTTATCTTACGCCATGTACTGGAGTCTTGGTGTCTTGGCCTAGAAGATCGTGACTACGAAAAGGCAGGGCCCATCTAATCCTTCTGTCCGCCTCGTTCGTGGAATTACTACCAGAAAAATTGCCGCAATGTAACGTAGCTGACATGCTCGGTGCACTTTAGATGTGGACATCATGGGTTATATGTTCTCCTATCTCAACCATATCCCCCTTCTTGAGCTGCATTCGACATTTCGCGAACCTTCTCACTTCTCTGATAGTAACCCGGTGCTTTTCCATTTGCTTAGCTCTATATACCGTCTGCGGGCTACTCTTACACTCACACATCATGTCCGACTTCCAAGGGCCGAGAATTGCCATCATTGGCGTGGGAAAAGTTGGTGCAGCAGCCGCATACTCCATCATCCACAGGCAGCTGGCCAGCGAAGTGCTCATCATGGACGCGAAGGAGGACTTCCAGGACGCCCAGATCCAAGATCTGCGGGACTCGACAAGCTTCGGCATCTCGCCCCGCGTCCGACCAGGCTCGTGGAAGGAGTGTGGTCAGTGTGACATTGTCGTCTTCACGGCCGGCACCAACCAGAAAGCTGGCGAGTCGCGCCTGGCACTCGTGGGGCGCAACCTGGCCGTCATCCGCGCCGGCTTTGAGCAGATGATGCCCTTCGCGTCAGACACGATCCTCCTGATGGTCACTAATCCGGTGGACATCATGACTTTCTTCGCGCTTCGGTACTCAGGGCTTCCAGCAACTCAAGTCTTCGGTAGTGGCACCATCCTCGACACAACGAGATTAAAGGACGCCATCGCCCAACGTGCGGGAGTCGCACCGCGCTCGGTCCAAGCCTACGTTGTTGGCGAGCATGGCGATACGCAAAGTAAGCAGAGTCCCCAAATCCTCTAAAGAGAGATATTGAGTCTGATGTGCCTTACTAGCGATCGCATGGTCTAACATGGCCATTGGCGGCATCCCCGCCGACACCATACTCGGTCTCAGCGCCACTGAAAAGACAGACCTTGCAGAGTGGATCAAGTACAAAGCTGACCGGCTGAACAAAGTCAAAGGAGAGACATCATTTGGTATCGGTGCTGTCATCGCCAACATATGCACCACGATCCTACTAGATGAGCGGCATGTGTTACCGCTGAGCCATTACCATGAGGAACATGACTTGTGCTTCAGTACGCCGGCTATCCTTGGGCGTCGAGGACTTTTAAAGTCCATCGATATTGCGTTGGATGCTAGTGAGCAGGCGTCGTTGGACAGATCCGTGGCAAAGCTGGGATCGGTTGTCCATGCACCGCTCGACAACGTCGCAGCAATCAGTGTTCCCAGCCGTCTGTGAGCTGGAAGCAAAAGTTTATTGCTGTAGCAATGTATTTACCTAGGAAGATAAGCAGGCATTTGAATCCAGTCATCATCACTTTCCACATCTAGTATGACATTTACCAAACATCAACAAAAAATAAGTAAGATTACAAGCCAGCCACTACACAGCACCGTTTCTCCGTCGATAGAAAGAAGTAAGCTAGAGTCGCGATTTGGCCTTCGCACTTGATGGTGCAAGGGCTTTGTTGCAAGAAGTACATACCAGTATTAATGTAAAATACCATGGGCGAAGGGAAGTCCACTGCTTCTATTGGTGCTTTAATTGAGCAACTTCCGCATCGCTTCGCAGTGGACAGCAGGGTTTTTAGTGGCATCTAAAACCGACCAATTGACATTACGTAATAAAAGCTGTCAAATAGGACGAATGCTTTCTCTGATATAAGCATTCATACGACTGGGCTTGATCGACCTTGTTTGGAAGCTGGTGAAGCCATACATACCCCAGAGATACGGATGAGATTGCTGGCATTTAGTACATGGCTATTTCCGGGCTGTGATCTGTGCTGTAAGTTTTGCAAGAAAAGGGTAGAAATTGGTATGAAATTGATCGTTGGGAATACTCCCTTTGTAGAGGGGAAGTCATAGACTTGGAATTGCCATATCTTGTATTACCCCTCACATAACTTACCTTCATTGCTTACCAACTTTTGCTTTGGAAATCCTCGAATGTGTGAACAGTTGTCACGATGTTGATTTCTGGACGTTGATGTTGAGTTTCGGCAAAGTCTTTTTCCATCTCCACGCTAAATTTTGCCCCTCATTAACGACCCCGCAATCTCTTCCGGAGAAGATCTTAACTGACAATACTATTGTTTTGCATGGGTATTGTTTGGTTTGAGTTGGTCTAAGCGCATCATTCTCGAGAAAGGTCTTGATACTATATTGGCGGCGCCTTCTCTTGTTTCAACCCAATGTCTCGGCGGATTTGACCTTTTCCAATTTCACCTTGCTTTCGTTTCACAGCCTTTGGATTTTTAAACCTTTGAAAATTATCTGAAGGAATATACCGCGTCTGAGATCACTGCATTTCTGTCTTCTTTGCAATTGATTTTCTGGCCAACCAACATCAAATTTCGTGTCTCTCGAATTCCTCAGAAGGACATCAAAATGGGCTCCACAGACAATATTCCCAGTACAGCACATCTTGATGGCTTCTGCTACTTCTTCGGCCACCCCCTCACACACTCCCTCTCGCCTCTTCTCCACCAAACAGTCTACGATAACATCAACCTCAAATGGTCACAAATCCCCCTCGACTCCACCGACACCAAGCTCTTCCTCCGTCTTATTCAAGACCCAAAATGCGTTGGCTCTACAGTTACAATGCCTCACAAAGTCAACATCATTCAACACTTGGATGAGCTCACCGAGGAATGTAGAGACATCGGAGCCTGCAATACCATTTTCTTCAAAAAGAAGGATGGGAAACGGTTGCTGGTGGGCACGAATACGGATCATATTGGGATCCGTGAAGCTTTCTTTCAAAATTTGCCGGGAGGAGCAAGTCCAGATATCTACCGTGGAAGACCGGGCTTGGTGATTGGAGGAGGTGGTGCTTGCAGGTCTGCTGTTTATGCGCTGCATAGATGGATCGGGTGCAGTGAGATCTACATTGTCAACCGGGACGCCACGGAAGTCGAAGCTGTTATTGAGAGTTGTAAGAAAGCTGGATTCGGGGAGTCTTTAATACATGTGAAGACAGTGGCGGCGGCAGAGGCTCTTGCAGCTCCTAGGGCTATCGTCTCTTGCATACCGAATTTTCCACCGAAGACGCCGGAGGAAATTGAGACGAGGAAGGTGATCGAGGTGTTTTTGGGGAAGAAAGAGAAGGGAGCTATTTTGGAAATGTGCTACCATCCGACTCCGTTCACTGAGATTGGTAATGCTAGTGAGAAGATGGGGTGGCAGGTCATCTTGGGAACGGAGGCTATGATATATCAGGGCTTGGAGCAGGATAGGCTTTGGACTGGGAAGGAGATTGCAGAGCTACCCAGCAGGGAAGTTCATATTGCCATTGCAAATGCCTTGAAGGCCCGTCGGGGGCCAAATTAAAGGAAGATAAAACGTATACATATATAGTAAAACATTCCAATTGCAACATTAAACCACTTAGAGCTTCGATTTCTCCTTCATATGCCCCAGCACAAACTCAATAGCAGCCTTATACCCAAAGGTCCCCAGTCCACAAATCACCGCCTCCGCCTTATCACTAAAATAGCTATGCTTCCTCCATTCCTCCCTCCTATGCACATTACTGATATGCACTTCCACAAACGGTATATCAACCCCTAACAACGCGTCTCGCAGCGCCACACTCTGATGCGTAAATGCCGCAGGGTTTATAACAATAGCATCTATGCCTTCTGTCCGCGCCTGATGTACCCGATCGATCATCAGGCCTTCGTGGTTCGTTTGGTAGAAGAGGAGGGAGGCGCCGGCGGAGGAGGCTTGCGAGACGGCGGCTTGCTCGATATCGGAGAGGGTTTCGGAGCCGTAGATTTGGGGCTCGCGCGTTCCGAGGAGGTTCAGGTTGGGGCCGTTGAGGAGGAGGATTTTTTTGGGTGCCATTTTGTTTGTGGTTTGTGAGGATGTTTCTGAGCTGCTCGTGGGCTGTTAAAATAAATTAGCACGAAGCGGAGAGCACTTGCTCGTCGCTTGGAGGCCGGATCTGCATTTTGCCATTCCCCCAATTCGAAAGCGGAATCATGATGTAGAGGTGGAGGTTGAAAAGGTGGAAAAGGTGGAAAACTTTGGTGGGGTTGCGCGGATGAATCTTTTCGCGGACCACCAGGACCAACTTCGACGCGTCTCTCCAATGCGCCGCCGGCAAGCAAATGAGCACAAAATGTGAAAAGCTTTATGCTCAATACACATGCCATTTGGTCTACTTTTAGATGAAGTCTTGATGCTCCTGTTGTATTTCCGTTAATTTTCTTTTCGCTTTGCAGTGGGGAAGTTTTCTGTCGTCTTTTTTAACGCGTCGCCGGTGACCTTTGCAGAGACCGCGTTATTAAATAGGCTATGACGGTCATGCAAACACGTTTTCATGCTCGCAGGAATTTTTTGCTGGTTTCTTTCTAAGTAAGCCGGAAAATGAAATTCCTGATCTGTGGAGGAGTTCAAGAATCTAGCGAGGGGCCTCAAGAAGGAGGTTGAGATTGCATGGCGCATTGTTTCGCTACTTGCAACAAAGTGGTAGACTAAGTTCACATCGAGCACACGAGGTAACATAAATAAATTTAAACATATTGGCGGTAACGCATCAAGAGACCGAAAAAGCATCTGATGATCGAGACAATCGCGTGGGAACTACACTAGATCACCCGCTAGGCTACTTGGCGCTTACAGAATCCAATGGATCGTGCAGTGCATGAAATGAGTTTAAATAGACATCACTGTCTATAACATCTTCTCCTCATGGCTATTCCAATTGTTCTCTGCGGCAGGACGAGCATAATCGCCACCGCTGTCATTGCGGGTCTCAAGCCCGAGTACGAGAGTAAGCATGTTTCCAAGTTTCCATTGCTGACACAGGCATCTTCTACGTCTTCTCAAGTCTCAAGTGAAGAACAGACATTTAGACAATCTATATTATCAATTTTAAATAGTCAAACACATTCAAAGCAATCACTGACCATTTCCGGCGATCCATCTGATCCTAACCCCCACCGCCGGCAAAACTGAAATACCTCTCCTCCTCCGCGGTCTCTCAGTGACACCCACCAATGATCTCGGTTCCAACAACTATTCTAAGCCCCCCGCAGCAGTCATTCTCGGTGCAGGTTACGAAGACGACGATGTCGATGCCATGCGCAAAGCGTGCACCGAAGCTCAAGCTCCTCACGTGCCTTGGCTGCGGCCGGATGCCAGCAAGCCTAGCCCACCTCTAGGGCCTGAGTATGGGAAGGCGATGGTGAACAGCTTGAAGGTTCTATTGGGGGAGATAAAGGGAGATGGTAAGTTGGGGACTGGGAATGAGGGGGTGTTTTGGTTTTGAACGTGGGGTCAGGAGGTATGTCCTTGAGTCGGGGGTAAAATCCTGGCGAGTTATTGCATTTGGGCTGAGATATAATCCTTTACTTTGTTGAACTTATGGTTTGAGAGTTATTCAACACTTATCATTAGATTATCTTTTACCCCTTTGTTTTCTTCTTTATCCAGGGATAAATTTTCACCTCTCACTACCCCGCATTTCGCTAAAGATAGGGGGCGGGGTTGTACCTAGGTATTTAGGAGAGACCGCAGTTTTTAGGCATTTCACGCCAAACGCATTAAAAAAAAGCTTCCTCCGTTCCACATCCAGTTAGTGCAAGTATCCAATTGGGGATTTCAGATCCTATTTCGCCCCTGTCCCCACGTTTCAATTTTAAACAATTGATTCGAGGCTTGGCACGGGGTGGTACGGAAACCACGAGAAAATATCACCTCGTCTTGAAAAATATCTGGGGTGAGGGTGGTCTACTTCCAAGTTAAGCCGCAAATCTGCTCGAGTGCCTCCTTTCTCCCATTATATCATCACGGGTTTCTGAGCACGGGCAACATTTAGCTATTTCTTTTGTGCTTGGCATCGATTGGTGGATCCTATCAGCGGTAAGTGTATTTCCGAGATCTACAAAAGTTCGTTCCTTAATATATTCCCCATGCGACATCATGTTATAAGCTCCCCACTCAGGAAGAAGAATACATCTGCCGAACCAAATCTGGGGAAAACATGGGGTGCATGTTCGGAAGATTTGCCGAACCAGCATTTCCACGAACCATGATATGCATCCTCGTGATGGAGTCAAAGGGGTTGACGTCGGCAAAAATTACATATAAGTAGCTTTTCTTCTCCTCTGCTGAGAATATTCAGAGTCAATTAAATCTCAAACCACATTCTTCTACCTTCAGAAAACAATCCCCAAGATGTTGATTTCGACTACTCTCCTCCTGCTCTCAGCAGCTTCATCAGCAGTTGCTGTAACACAAAGCATCCCTGAAGCCCAATACAATGATTTCGTCCACTTCCTTGCAATTTCTCAAGCGGCATATGCGGGAGATAGCTGCACCAATCCCGGGGGTCTTACCCGACTAGGCGACATCGCAATTACCGCACCAGATATCCACGGTTTCATCCTCCGCGATGACAAAAGGAAACAAATCGTGACTGCGTTCCGCGGGACAGCCAGCCAAACGAACCTGAATGAGGACCAGGATTGGAATTTAGCTGATTTTGCTACTCTCCCTAGTTGCTCCGGATGCAAAGTCCATGGAGGTTATTACGGAGCATGGACACAGGTCGTTGATACTGTTCGCAACCAGATGACTACACAGGCAAACAAATATCCTGATTATGGAATGGTGATTACTGGTCATAGGTTAGTATGCTCTCCAAGTTCTTGAAACATTCGAAGTGCTGATACATAATTTTCCAGTCTTGGAGCAGGAATGGCAACTCTCGCATCTGCTCAATTCTCCGCCACATTCAAGAATCTCACCACATATACGTACGGCGAACCGCGTATGGGTAATCCCGCTTTTGCTTCTTTCATCAACTCCGCTTTCGCAGCCACGAATTCCAGCACTACTCGCTTCTTCCGCGTCACGCACCAGAATGATGGAATCGTCCCTGCGCCGCCGGCGAGTAATGGGTATCAGCATCATGGGATTGAGTTTTGGAGTAAGGATCCGGCGAGTGCGAGTAATATGGTTGTTTGTGGTGCAGAGACGTTGGATTGCTGTGCGGGGCAAGGAGGGTCGGGTATCAACTCAGCTCATACTACGTATTTTGGGATCACGAGTGGGAATTGTGTTAATAAGTGATGGTATGGAGGGTATGTTAAAAGTATATAGTTACTCTGTAGTATATCGAAGACTGAAAGATGAGCCTTTGTGTTGAACTGAAAGCTCCAATCTTCCTTCGCAGCTCATGGTACTTTCGTAGTCCATTGAGTCCAACTCGGAACACTGATCTGGGGATAATAGCAAAGCTGCGTATTCTCTCGGTATGATTCCATCAATGACCTCGAGAAAGTTCTTAAGATTCTTGAAGTTAAATTGGTGTAGCACGTTACGAAGCTGAATGCCAGTACCAAACTATTCAAGGATGAGTCGAGGCTCGCAAAATGTCTCAAGCTGTCATCATACATGATTCGGAGCTGATTCTGTGAACCATATATATTCAAATTACACGCCTAGTGTTGAGTGAATAATTCAACGAGCACATTCATATCCACATTGAAAGGGAATTTGAAAAGGCATAAAAGTCTCCCACTTCTCTGAACTCTTTCTCTATTCCTTCTTTCCTTCTTTCTTTACTCGATATAATAACCTTCATACATAACAACATCCAACTTGAACAAAATCTACTCTACGATCTGTCAACAACAGAAATGTGCTTAGACATACGCTACTACTGCGCTCTTTGCGGCCAACACATACGAGGCAGGAACGAAGTCGACTACTGTGGCTATGAAACCGAACCGGATCATCGGTACGAGCTAAGGCAATATGATCTCCCTGGTCCTTGCCATGATCCTCAAGGATGCGGTGGAGGATATTTGTAGATAGATAAAGCAGCGAGGCTGAGCATATCAGGATGGTCTGACATAGATACATATAGATGACAATATCGTAGATCACTGAAATTCTTGGCTGCTTCGCAGACGTCCTCTCACAATTAAAAGCTTGGTTGCGTGAAGTGTGATTTATTACAACCGAATATCCATTAGAAAAGGTATTGTGGTAGAATACATTGTCTTGAATGCTTGCCCTTCCTCGATATAGATGTGGCCTCTACAGGGGCTCAGCCAACTGCAAGACTGCGTCCTAAGCTGCTTCAAACCTGGTCCCATTCATCTCTGGCCATAAATCACAAGACCCCCTGAATGATAATTCCCTCACCTGCGGAATCGGAAAAGTCCAGAAACTTTAGATACCTGACTTGCCGGAATGGCTGAAGCGATCATAAAATGAAAGAAAGAGTGCCTCAATCCGACGATGTAAGAATCATGAAGAGCTGAAGACCGGGAGATGATGAAGGAATCATAACAGCAAATGCGAAGTCCGGACCACGAGGATGTAATGGGCGGAAGGCGCTTTCGGAGATGGACCAGATCAACTATAGCAGACCCTCATCTACTCCACTCTTTGTCGCTTCTCCGGTGGTGGAGAGGTATCACAGTCCCCAGATGATTCCAAAGGATGTGTAAGCTCTCGTTTGAGGTCAGGTGTAGAGGGAGATCGTCGACTTCTTGACACTTCTGATGGTGACTGCGATGGAGTACGTCCCTTTTCGACTGCTTCCTTGATCTTCTCCCCTTGTGTATCCGCTGGCGTCGGTATGCCAGACAGTTTTAGATGCTCTTGTACCCCGTTCGTGATATCTGATGCCGTTGGCGACTCCTCATCTGAAAGTATTTTGCAACCCCGCTCCACGTAATGCAATACCCAAAATCCCATTCCAGTTCCACCGGCTGTATTAAGAGTTGTAATTGATTTGGCCGCCTTGTAAATTGCTTGTACTGGCAGCGGCTCCAGTTCAGGTTTGCAGGTTTTGTATGCTGTTGAGATGCTCTTTGCAATTGCGGAATTGCCCTGTACTTGCGTATAATCGAAGTCGCCATTTTCGAATCTTGTGATGAGTTCGGTGTCCGTCCATTCCCTCCAATTGCGCCGATCCTTCTCAACCTTGAAGATCGTTAGCAACTATTTTGTGGAGCCATAGATGAAACCACTTGCCTCCCTGTCGATTTGTTTTTGCACCTCATCGATATCGCTTTGGCTCTCATCGACAAATTGCTTTTGCTTGGATTCCGCTTTTGCCAACTCTGATTTTATTCTCGCAGCTTCTTTCGCAAGATGTTCGAGGTTCTGGTTGAATCTCGGAAGTGCATTTTCCTGCACGGCTTTCTTTTTCGCAAGATCCTTCTTGAGCTGGGCAACCGTTGGAGCACCTGTGCGTGGCAGTCAGTATATACTCATTGCGAACCACGCTGCAGAGCAGACCCATGATTAAGCGTGAAAAACGAAGCAGATTTTGAAGTAAAAATCTTTGAGTTTTGTGAGTATTCGAAGGAGTAGAGGACAGTGATGGAAATGCCACCGAGTCGCAAGAGACAATTGAATTGTAGAAAAGAAGTCCCAGAATCTGTGAAAAAAGTATCTGGCATAAGCCACGTGGATGTGAAGAGATGAGCTTCAAGAGCGCGTTGATGATAAACGCAGTTTAAAGCAGTAGTAATGAAGTAGACCGCTGTCGTACTTGGATCAGAAGGAGATGAGGTCTTTCATGTCGAAGACATTGAATGCTCGGATAATTGAAATTTTGGGGTCTAGAAGAGATGTTGACGAAAGAGAAGGGCAGAAGAAGAAATTCACCTCCCCTCAATCTGAATTCTAAAATATGCAATGGAGGTACGTGAAGCCAGCACATAACTGGGGCAGGCAACCAACATCAATCAGGTGTCTTGATGTGACACTTCAGCCTTTCCGTTTTGTTGTCACCAAATACCACAAAAATGACCAGAAAATACGTGAAGATGCAGTCTGTATTTCCTACGGCGTCAAACGATAGAGCAGTAACCAACTGTGCGCATGGTCTCGACAGAGACCCCACCAAACACAATCCACATGTATCCGCTATCCTCAGTTTACTCCTTATTTTTTTCCTGGCCTTGCTCAATTCCCAAGCTATTGAGCCCCTCAACCAACTCGACGTCCTTCTTGATTTCGACGTTTTTCTTTGCAATTTTTTTCTCGGACTGAAGAGCACGGACCAGAGATTGTGCGGCATCGTCGATGGTTTCCTATTACGGTAAGCAGCGATACATAACCTGGATTTCAAGTAGATCTACTCCATGCTTAGTCTCGTAGGCACTGGCAAGGTTTGCGAGGAAGTTTCCAAGAGCAGCTGAGTGGCCTTGGTCCGTGGATGACGAGCCGGATGATGAACCAGCCTTGCGAGGTGTGGAAGCTGAGATACCTTGTTAGCCGAACGTCAAGTTTCTTAGGCAGGAAATATCTTACACATTGTGAGGTGTGTTGTCTTGAGATTAGACGATGGGTTTTTGCTGATAGATTTGAAAGCTGATGGTTGAAATTTGTCAAGTCAGGTTGTGCGATTTTTCACGGTCCAAAATGAAGTTTCAAGGCGGATTCACCAACTTGTTGCGGCTGCAGCCGCTGCCTAACAAAGAAAGTCTGGGATCTAGTTCATAAGCGAGCCTCAAAGTGACGAGAAAGAGGCCACCAGATTAGCCACTGTGATATCTGAAAGTTGAGTCATAGATTAAAATGATAGACTCTGCTATATAACTACAATGCTGGAAGACGAAATAGAGTATTTTACTTGTTCAGAACGGAGACTACAGGGGTCGGGCTACGTCCCAAAACTTAATTCACGTGCGTATGATGAAAGGTCAACAAGAGGTGCACATAAAATCGGGAAGTTGGACGGGAACAATTTGAGCATTATATTACTGTTTACAATCTTCGTGTAAATGATAGTAGGCGCTGCTGGTAACTTTTTATCTATTCTGGTGATCGTACTTGAAGCGAAGAAGAGATATATCAAGGTGAGTTCCGGGGTAGTTGAACTCTCCGAAATGGTTTCCCGACTACGCGCAAAGTCTCACAGTTGGTGTAGGCTACGAAAGTGATCCTTGAATAAGTTCGGGAACAACGTGATCCAACCTTCAGAGCTCAGTTCCTTCTTGTAATCTTTAAGTTCAGTGCTATTGAATCAATGGGTGTGCACTGTCCATCAGAGTATTAAACACACTTAGGGCGCTGTGGACGGATGCTGTTGACCCCCGAGCTTCTAGGAGCCTTCTCTTACATAATTCATCCATCGCAGATACGCTTGTAACTCGTTGCTCCAGTGTTCTTATGAGAGCCTATATGCACTAGAGAGGTATCAGTGTTTGGATCCACATACGGTGAGGTGATCGGCTCACTCATATACCACTTCTGCGCCTTTCCTCATTCCACTGCCAACCCACATGCCACAATTGACCTTGTCTCTGTACCTCTCATCGCCTGTCTCCATGTCAATGAACAATCTAAACTTGTAGCTGTTCGGGTCAACTTTATCCGCCAATTCTGGATCTGCGAGCTGAGCCAAAACTTCAGGGGGGCCGGTCCGCCATCCATGGGTCTTGATGACAATGTGCGCAGGTGGCTGGTCGTATGTCTGTAACAAGTAATTGGTCTCCAGACGAGCTGATCCATCTGCTATGATGATTTGGCTATCTTGGCCACCAGGCTGCTTCCTTGTCAGATTTGGACTTTTCACATTATTCCCAATGTAAGATCTTACCAACACGGTCCCCGAGCCCCATGACCCCGACCACGTACCCCCGGTGAACGAAATCCCTGGGAATATTAGAAAGGATATTTCCAAATGAAAATCCTCATTGGTAATTGCCGTGCGTCGGCGTCATGAGATGACAAGAAATTACAAAGAGGCGCAACCCTCCTTGTGATCCAAATAGAAATTCAACTCACAGTTTCGATGCCCGAAAGGAGTAGGTCCAACAGATATCCGAGGATTCAGTGTGGCAGACATCCGAAAATCGAGGCTCAAACTCGGATGCGGGAGCGACAAACTCGGATGAGGATATGCTGCGGTTGCGGCATCCATCGGCCTCGGGGTGCTGTCAGATCCAGACTCAGCTGATGGATATACCAAAAAGGAAAGAACTCCGTCGAAAGTATATCAATTTAGAGCCTCGTTGACTAGTCCAGAAAGGGTGCACACTTACGCCTCGTCGTCTTTGTCCTTCTCGACGAACCCTCCACCCCACATGAACGGCTGCTGCTCGGTTGTCGACATGTGAGGCATTGCTTTCTCTTTGCCCGGGGAATGCCACCCTGCCTGCATTCTCGGATCGTTATCCGACTCTTTATTAAAGTTTCCTCTAAATACACTCTCGCTGTAGACGGTCCAATCCGTCGCCGGCGGCGCCTTTTGGCCCGAGTCGGCCATGTCCTCGTCTAATGAGCCTTCTGAAGCACCTTTTGGAATTGGGTTTTCGGGAGGAACTTGTTTGCTCCAGACACCTTTAAATGATCTATATGCTGATGGGTCCATGTGAAAAATATCTTATTGGAAGAATAAGCGTTGAAACAGGAAAGTTCGAAGGGAAGTGGGGTGGCGTGGCCTTTAGATAGCGGGGTCTAAATCGGTTCGCGATAACGGGAATTTTCAAAGAAGCACAAACTTCAAAGCAGCGCGCAGAAAAAGAAGGAGAGGCCAAAATAAAGAGCAACAGTAAAAAGTTACATAATGATTGAAAGGGGATATATAACTGTCTTTTAGTTAAAATTGCTGTCCTTCGCAAATTTTGAAAGTGACGCCCGGAAGAAAGTTCCCAAGAAATGACGATGCTGACAGGCATTGATACGCTAGGGCCACTTTTCCTCATACCTAACCAATGAAACGAGCGATTCAAGAGCGTCCTCGGCACAGTTCAGCTAGTACTCGTATCTATCAAAATAAGCACTTTTGTAACCAAAACTTGCAATAAGCCCGGCTGTCAGTACCCCTGCAATCAGCATACTTCGAGCTCTGACTAACATTATCTTAGGGCACAATTGGTTGTATGTAAATCAGAGTCTGATCATCGATGAATTCTTCCTAACATTCTACAGAGCGCGTGGGCCTTTTATAACAGGTGTAATTCAACTCGAATAAGCCTCAAATGAGAGCCCAAGGTTGAGAGTTCGAGCCTCTCGTCGGGCGTAACGCTTCTTTTGCATTTTTGAAGCATTCGATACACATTATTTTTGGTGTTGTGGCGGGTGATTATATTTTTGGTGGGTGAAATCCCCAGTCATACTAAGCGAGCGGACTCTAGCATTTATTACGCGGAGGCTCGAACTTTACTCAACCTTCGACTCTCATTTGAGGCTTATATGAGTTGAAGTACACCTGCAGGGAAAGCGGAAAACCCTGGCAAATAGACTATACCACGTCTCAAGCACGACATTCTGTACCTTGGTATACAGCTAACGTACAATCGTAGAATATCTCTTTTACCATGACAAATCATCAATGAAGTAAAATAGGACCGAAGAAAACAAGAAAATTATTAACTTTTTCAATGCTTTCTTATGCTACTGTGGAGATTTCTGTGGGAGGTTATTCTGAACTGCAACAACTTACTACATATATACTAAATCTACGTGAGCACAATTAACATTGGAGAAACTTCTCTACACTGTCTCAGACTTGCCACGGCCAGTAGTAATCTCGAAGTCATATTTTCCCCCAGCTATGCATGATAATACTAATACAACTGAAGATGAAGGTCAATGGAGGGGTAATCGAGGGGCAGTCACGTGTCGAGGTCAGAGCTTGCCACCGATCGCGAATTCCTCCGCATCGGAACTTGAACCCCACCAAACGCGTATTTATAATGACTCTTCGACTTCATCAACTCGCCTCTGCCGTAGGCATACACGCTTGTTTAGATAAACTTCACATTTCAGATTGAGCCGGCCTCAAACAACCTCACGAAATGGCACTTCAACACGGAAACCCCGCAGATCTCCTCCCAGTCCATTGGAAGTCCCAAATCACAGCCTGGTACGCAGAAGATACGCCCTCCTTCGACTATGGCGGCTTCGTCGTCGGCGATAGCGAAAGAACAGCTACCCTGTTCGGCAAATCGAAGGGTATTTTGGCCGGCGTTCCCTTCTTCGACGAAATTTTCGCACAAGCAGGATGCACAGTGAAATGGCACCTGAAGGAAGGCGCTGTGGTGGACCCTGGCTCAAAGGGCAAGATCGCGGTCGCGACAGTCACAGGCCCAGTACGGAAACTGCTGCTTGGGGAAAGAGTGGCGTTGAATACCCTGAGCAGATGTTCGGGCGTGGCGACGAAATCGAGACATATGGAGGAACTGGTTAGGAAGGCAGGGTATACGGGCATACTTGCTGGCACAAGGAAGACGACGCCTGGATTCAGGCTAGTCGAGAAATACGGTATGATCGTTGGTGGTGTGGATGGGCATAGACATGATCTGTCGAGCATGATCATGTTGAAAGACAATCATATTTGGGCCAGAGGGAGCATAACCGAAGCTGTGAAGGCGGCCAAGTCTGCGGGCGGGTTTGCGTTGAAGGTGGAGGTCGAGGTGGAGACTGAAGAGTGCGCTGATGAAGCTATTGCTGCTGGGGCAGACATTGTCATGTTGGACAACTATGATGGAGAGGGGTTAAAAGTCGCCGCCAGAAGTATAAAGCAGAGGTGGGCTGGGAAACGGGAGTTCTTGTTGGAGTGCAGTGGTGGTCTAACTTCGGAAAATGTTGGCACATATATCAATAACGGTAGGCTATCTAACATTGTCGAGGATCTTGCTGACTTCCAACTTAGATATCGATATCATATCGACAAGTTCGATCCACCAAGGCGTGCCACACATCGACTTCTCACTCAAGATTGATCATTAGCATAGAGAAATTTGCATTAATTGTAAACTGGTGGACAGCTCTCAACAATATTTCGACTGTTCCCAAGCAGCAATGCTGACCTCGTAAATTCCAAGTGGAAGTATCAATTGTAAGTTTCGCTTCCGTGATGAAAGTTTTATCGCATGGCTATTTCCATCCCTGCTTCCTCCCCACTGTTGTATTCTTGTCTGCTCCTTGGGTCTTCATTGCCTAATGGTACGAATACCCGAAGGTCTAAACGCCTGTTTCGAACTGTTTTGAAGTACCAGTAGACTGTCTCTGAGTCTTCAATACCTGGCTGCCCAGCCGAGATCCAATTCTCATCTCCGCCAAGCAAGCACCGGGAAAACCTATGAAAATCTGGTATATTCCTATCGCACCGAATATGTATTCCTCTCAAATGTTTCAAGTGCCTCGTTGCGTCTTTGATGAAATAAACTTCGTCGAGAATTCGTCCGGCTCAATCAGCATGTTCAATTCTGTGATGTTCACTGTGAGCGTCAACTGATCGCTTCCAACATTGTCGCAGAATCTTATCAAGTCTCGGAACCAGCTGTTGGAATGGTTGGTATTCATCCCCGTTCCTCTCGCTTTACCTCGGTAACCGCTGTGATATCCCATACTGTTAGACTTCATAAAGCGAACCATACGGGAAGATCACCTACCGAAAGTCAAGCCTTAAGCAACGTATGCATCTCAACTCTACCTCGATAGCAGTAGCAAACAATCTCTTACTCCTCCATGACACATCAATTGCCTGCATCCCGTTCCCGAAGTACAGGCTTGCTACTTCATGGTGCAGTTGAACATTACCTCGGAAGGCAACGACCAAGTTCGGTACCTCATCGTTCCTTTCAAATGGTTGGCATAATTCATAGATCATTCTCCTCACCTCCGGCGAAAGCCTGTGGATGAAACACTCTTTCTTTTTCCCCTCGCTCGCGCTCTTCTCCTGCGCGGCAGTCAAGGGACGTTGTTCTTCCACACGCCTCCTCTTTGTGGGCATAGAGTAAGGTGTAAGATCTAAAGGAACATCACGGTGGGCTGTGTTCCCATTTAGTCTCCCCGCATTTCTTCCTCTCGCCATGATGTGCGGGCCTGTTGTGCAGCAGTTGTGGAAGAAGTACCAGGGTATAGTTTGTGGCTGCAGTTCTTTTCCAAATGGGTGCAGTCTCTCGTTTAATACTACAAGTCTTCTTGGAGAACATTCGACAAAATGCGAGCTGTAGCCGGTTAAAGAGTAATCTAGAAATTCCCCGTTTTCTGCAGATTCTCCTGCCCCCATATCGCCTGGATACTTATGCGACAAAGTGTTCAACTGAAATTCTCCCACACCAATGAGCAGTGTCTAATTCTCCTTAAGGCATACCGCTTCTCCCATGACTTGGTTCTTGCTGTAGTAAGGGAGAGCCTGAGACCAAGTTTCATTTCTACACCGTGTATTTTCTTCCCGGCGCAATACATTATCATTTCTAAGTTTGGCTAATCAAGACAATCCAGTCAATCAACTTGGATCCTCGTTCCTTTTGAGTATATGCTCTATGATTCCTCCACTCCCCACCCATTGATAATTCCCGTAGCGCCTCATCAAATCTCCGTTCTGGGAGACTCCATATGGGAGCAAGACTCCACGATCATCACGACGTGGGAGTGGTTTGTCCCGGGGAAACGAAATACGTGTAGTGTGTGATCTGAACCCTTGTGATCTGTACCGATATGATGGAACTAGACGATATTCAATGGATACCTCCTGAAGCTGGTCGTATTGATTCAGAAGCTCCAGAAGGTAAGTTTTAAAAAAGCTTACTCCGGCCGGTCTGGAATCATTTATGAAATGTAAGACACTGAGTTTAGGGGCTTGTGCAATGATTGTGTCGGTCCTGTCTTTGAATTCTTGAATCGCATCATTTTGAGCCGCAAGTGCAGCCCCTCCGAGATTGATTCTAGGCATGAATCCCGCGATCCTAAAATCATCAGTACTGTCCATTTGCATGGAGTGGCCCAACAATACCATAAATCTATCGTCAATTCCCTCACAAGTTCCATGTGTTGAATTCCTGTGACGGTATATCTTTGAACGTCCCACCAGTTTAAACCTGACAATCGAAAGTGCTTCAGAGAATAGTACACCTCAAATACCTAGTCTAGAATTAATGGGTCTTTGTGCAAAGCTTTCATCAACGATCGAATCGCCATGTTTCCCCTGTCGATGAAAAATACTTCCTTGAAGATCTTCAGTCGGACTTCGGCTGGCAGCCGATATAGCGATTGGCCCTTCACTACTGAAGCTTCTGCTTGCGGCGTTGCGATTTTCCTCGAGAGCGTTTTTACTCCTGGTGAGTCAAGAATGTCGAGCACGAGAAATAGCAGGAACAGGAAAACAAAATAGGGACCTAGATTGATCTTGCGATCAAGCTTATCAATTGTGACAGCCATGGCTACTGTGTGCCTAGACTTTTAAGCTCCTCGGATTTTCACGCAAATCTGGGATCTTCACCCTGCATTTGCTGTATACAGTAAAATGAGCAGCAGGGGACTCGCTGCCAGAAAAGTGTAATCTCAGACCGTTTGGCGTCAAATTATCAATGTTTTTGAATAAAATCTTGAGACTTCGAGGGTCTGAAACCTCTGCGATGGGCGCTCTTAGCCTCGGGGCTTTGTGGCATGTTTTCTTTCTTTCTTTGATACGAAAACACGAATGCCCCAATTGGGAACTTTATTTGACGCAATTAGCTTAGCTTGTGTGTCTTTGTAGATGAAAAATTTCCTACTTACCTCCACCACACCGTGTTCTGAAACGCCATTTATAAGTTATTATATTCTAACAATCCACCAGGATTTATTGCTGCATTGACTGTGCCCTCACGCGAGGGCTATCCGGGGTACTTGTCTGTTCAGACCACCTGTCTGTTCTCTAAACTTCACGAATCATGCAAAAATTGGGGAAACAGATTCTTCTCATTTTCCATTTTCCTTCTTTCGATTCGATTTGCAATTCGATCTGTGCCTTCATGTTTGGATAGCGGTGTTCTTACAATACTATTTAATAATAGTCATCACATATGTTGCTCATCAACTGAAGTTAAGGCAAAGCTCCAAGCATAGTTTTGTTGCGTTCAACATCCCTCTTATTCTGATCTGTACCTTCTCACTTGCAGTCCAATGCAAGGTATTGTCACTGTCGATACCTTCTCCAGTATTAATATTTGGTGGATCGTCGCCAAGTCAGCTTTCAACTGCTCCATTGTGCCTGGAGTTCTAGAAGATCGATCTCGAATTAGAAGGTCACGGCCCTTCACCTCTCGTCTCGGTTTTGTACCTTGCAATACCACATGCTATGGCTCTTTCAGCATTGAGACTATTCTGCGCAAATTATGGCCACTAGTTATATTTTGCATGCGATATAATACCTTTGACGCCGACAATTTCTTTCTACGTGACGGGAAGCGAGACGTGTCCCTGGGGCCTTTCAAGAGGGCGTTCTGAGACTCGTTCATCTATCTCAGATTGGGGCGCTGGACACGCAGCTTGGGGGACTCTCTGTTGCGCTATGTTCACTTTGAAATTGTCAACTGAGCCTTTGGAATAGAAAGCCAAACATTAGTTGGCTGTGACCGGTCGCAAAGGTTTGTAATGTAGTTGGCGCAACTCCCTTCTGCTTGGCTTGCTTTTATTGTCCATCGACGATCATGAACCTGCATCCTCCAAATGTTCTGCCAGTCGGCTTATAATCAATTGAATAAAATTCCAGTACACAACATCGGACCTCTGTAGGAAGGAGCGACCCATTTGCCTCCCTCCTATCTACGGAGGGTATGGCAGCGAAGGCAAGCGCATCTCAGGCACTGAAATGGTATCCTTGAACGAGGATCCTCGGTGACTCTTCAATAAAACATATTCTGAAACTAACACTACATCTTGACATCACCTTTCGACAGTCTTTTAGCTGGCATATTGAGTCTTTTGCAGAGCGACCTATACTTATGTCTTTAGGCGTCATTCACTTGAATGTCTCGTATCACACAGAGTCGAAACACCCTTTCAAATAATTCACTTCCGCAACATTTACCAAGGCGCCCTCGATCTAATATTCTCGACCGAAACATACCCGATACAACACAAAGCGCGAAGACAGCTGCGAGCGGAACTTTAGAGCCAATAGACTGCCTCATTTGCTGAAAGAATTTCTCGGAGTTACGCTCAAACAAGATGGCATCTGCAATCTCAATAAGTACGTCTCGCGCGTTTCACTTGCAATGTTGCAACTGACCCGAACTCCAGGCCTTACCAAGGAGCTCATCAAGATTGTTCAAAAAACTTCCAAGACCGAAGACGGACAATTTTTTCGAGCTCTAGTCGCAGTGCTCTGGCCAGTTCTAGCCGATCTATACCAAGATCGGATTTCGAACCCAATCGATCTTTGCACCATACAAATGAAATTGAAAGACTTGTCATATCCGAACATCACTGCGTTCGAGGACGATATCAGACTCATCGCTGACAACGCCGTCGAGTTCAACGGCCCGAACCACGTAGTTACAACAGCTTCGTGCGCCGTTCGAGACAAAATCCTAGAACAAATGGACGACGTGAGACCTATAGCCGATACACGAGCGAGATTTCAAAATATCGGGCAATTAGGAACTGAGAATAAGGATGCGAATGCACCCGAAAAGACGAGTGCAATTTCCGAGATCGTCCCTCTCGACAACGTATGTGGCGGGTTCTTGATCCCTGGACTCCTGTATCTGCTGACTAAAGCAGGGCCTACCTACCTCGACTCCCCGAGATATTCTTCCAAAGGACATTCAACAGATTATTGACGGTATATGTGATGCAGAAAGGCACCTTACCAGAGCAGGATGCGTGGGTGAGGCGCAAATCTGGGTAGCAGCTGCCTACGCAGGCATTGACCAATTGGAAAAGTCTGGGTTTGATACTGGTTTGTGGCTCGTTCCGAACTCTGCTCGGTTACTAATGTCAAGATTCAATAGCGCCCTGCTCGTTGAAATTGGCTTTATTTCTTCCCCCCGAATTTGAACTCGATCCTCAAAATCCTGCTGCAGTAAGAAGAAAGAGAGAGTATGTTCTTCGAGACATTGCGGCGCTGAAAGACGAGAGAAGAGCTGTGGGAGAGTACCTGAAGGCCATCAAAGTTGAGGAGCAGAGGCTGTTGGTGGAACAGAAACATCTGAAAGGAGCCATTGAAGAAGTTGACCGTCTTCTGGAGCAACACAGAAAACAGGAAGAGGATGGTGAGAGAGTCGCTGCAAGTCTTTCCACTCAGATCCACGACCTGCTGAACTATTTCGACGACGATCAGAAACCTCCTAAGTCCAAGAAACGCCACTTGCCTGACGATGACGAAGACGATGGCAATGACCGTATCTTGACGAGAAGAAGGCGAGCTTGAGGCGTCAATCGGCATGTATAAGCAGTATCTTTGAGCGGGTGCGGGAAGCCATGAGGAAAGTGTACAGTACAAGCACCACGATGGACGATTTGGAAACAGGCAAGGGTGCTCTGTTTTCTTTGCGTTCAGATTTATTCTACGAAATTGGAAGTGAGGTCCGAAGGTCATATGGCACATTCCACGATTTCTATTGAGATTCGCGTCTTCAGTTGCATGGACATGTAAAGGGTTGTTTTCTTTCACTTTTCTTCACCTGAAATACCCGAATCCATCGCAGGGGCGGTGGGCAAGTTGCGTGGGTTCGGTAGTTAGTACACGTTCATTCGATGGTTGTCAGAAAGTTGCGGTACTTTGAATAGATCGCTCCAATCTATGAATCCTTAAGAAACCGCCGTGAAGAATACCAAAAATCGCGTTTGCTGGACAATGTAGTCCCATTCTTTTGGTCGGGGCCGGCTTGACTTGAATTCTCGGCCGGATGACACCGTTACCGGCGACGTCTCCAGCACCCCACGACAATACAAGTGGCCAACTGTGATATGTTTGTTCAAAAGTTCTGTCCATTGTTCACAGCTAAGAAGGTCGGGGATTTTGTCCCAATATACACGTGAGATATTTCCGAGCGCGTAAGTCGTAAACCTTTGGTAACTGGACTTGGAGATCAGCACCCCATGATTCACTCTCCAGTGAAATCATGTTTTGCAATAATTGAGCGAAAAGTAGAAAGTATTGACTTTCCCGCATCAAAGTTTGCAATTGAAAAGCCATGAGGTCATGTGATGGAGCCCCCTAAACCTCGCTAAGAGAAGCCGCTCGTTCAAGTGTGTAACCGCACCCAGCGCTAGAATAAAAGGATTACAGCCTTCCAAGTGTATCAATGCACAGCTGATGAAATGATGATGAAATCCGCATTAAAACTCCCAGCTCTTCATTGCGCCCCTTAACATTTGATCCCTCTCTCTCTCCAGGGCATCGTTCAGGCAGCGGTTTCGACGGCAAAAATGCGGGTCAATATTCCATGGAGACGGAGGAAACCCCAGTCTACCGAAATAGAGCGAGCAAATCTCCCTGTCGCGGCTTCTGACGCCCAAGCCCCAGATGTCGTGCTTGGAACAAATCAGCTTCGTGAATCTCAGAATTTGCCCGGGCTTGGAGGAAGCATGCTTGGCACCCAACCGATCAAGATTCTACGACTCATTAGCAGATTTCTTTCTCTGGATAGCATCGTATGCTTCGCATTGACCTGTCGGGGTATTTACAATATATTGGGCACGTGGGAATGGCCGCTTCTGAAAACTCCGGGTCATAGGGCAGAATATCGATTTCTTCTTACATTGCTAGCCAAAGAGCTACCGAATTACATCTTCTGTCATCGATGCCGGATCTTGCATACTCTCAAAACACATCGCAGTTCCGACACCATAGAAACTGGTCGGATTTGTTCCGCGAATGGCTGCTCGGCATGCACTCGACGATACATCTCTCCTAGTTTTCAGTACCAGTTCTTTCAAATGGCAATGAAGCGACACAGATTGGGACTAGATCATGCCGAAGATTTTCGAATACTCCGGTATAATGAGGAGTCGAATATGGCCAGCTACAAATGGCACCATGAGAGTGAGCCCCGAATCGTGAATGGGCACTTCATCTTGCGGACCAAACTTTCTTGCATCGGCCCTACCGAGGCCTTTTGGGAAAGTCCGAGTTTCCGCACATGGTTTGCGGCATTGGACTTGGAAATTTGTCCATACTGCATGGCAGAGGATATTACTGCGGTCCAGCTTTCGAGGCGACCCAGTAATTTCTGGAAAATGCAACTTGGGAATCGATGGAGAACATCAAATGCTCACGAGTCTTCGAAAAGCATGGAACTCATCCGCTGCCGCGCTTGTCCTACAGAGTACCAAGTCGAGTCCAAAAACCGAGGACTACTCGGATTTATATTTGTAGTCACGAAATGGCAAGACCTGGGCCGAGGAAATCATTGCAAGGACCCCATGTATCTAAGTCATTTGAGCTCCGCGTACTACTTTCATAACCTTTGGAGTGAGCCTTCTTGTTTGGAAGAAGAGGAACGTTGTGGATGGACATCACGTCACGTCAATGACCGCCTCGAAAGGGAACCCGGCAATCCTATCCCTCAAGGCGTCAGCCTCTGGGAAAGGTGCTTTACCTCTGACACAGGCTCTATTCGCGATGTATTTGAGGATTCCGAGCCTTGTGATTCAGACGCGAAGAAGAAAGACAGAAAAGCTAGGAGATTTTGGCACGGCATTAGAAAATAAATATGGAACATTGCAACGGATTTGAAGCAGTAGTGTCGTGGCAGTGACATCCCAGATTTATTCATTCGTTCCTTCTTTCAAGAGAATCTTGAAATCTCGTTTATTACAAATCGACCTCATACTGGGATCGTACGTGTGATTGTTTTCCTCTCCAAAGTCAAGCTGCATGATGGCAATTCGTGGGGAAACGCAATACCCGCCCAAAATTTGCCGACAGTACTTGAAGTAATAGCATCTACCCGGGGGCTCTCTGAGAATTATATGATACTTTGCTGGGTTTTGTGTCAGGGTTTTCAATGAAATTGCACCGGGATATTAATGAGTGTAAGGGTATTGTCTGGTCGGTGTTTAGATCGGGAATAACTCAGTGCCAACCCACGTGAACGCGAAGACAGTCTTTTAAATGCGGCACAAAACAGAAACTACATCATCCCTCATCATCAGCATGTTTCAACCATTAGAAGAATCAAGCCCACCTTCTTACGTCCTTCTTTCGGGAACCAATGTCACCGGGAAAGAAACCCTCGCTATTTCTCTCGCCGACTCGATGAACTGCCCATGGCTGAAAGCGGAGATGTGTCACAACTCGGCGACATTCGGCGCCCGGGCTCAATCGAAGAGGGGTTTCGATTACGGCGACTTCTTGGAAAAATATGGTTCTCAAAACTACGCAGAATGGGTTTCCTATCAGATGGAAATGAATCAGATGGAGAATCAGACGCCCCTTTTCGGAAACTTAACCCTGCTCCGAGAAAAATGGGAGCTGATTGTACGGCAATAATTACATGCTATGCAATGAGAAAGCCGGCTCGAGATGCCATTAGGAATGTGATGTTGGCTCACTCGATAAGAACTATTTTCGTAATCATGCAGATTATGAAAGAGACACTTTGTGGAAGAACACTAGGGGCCGAGGAGCCGGAGCTGGCTGAGATGGTAATGGATTCCAAGATCTCGGATATTGAAGAACCTCAAAAGGAGGAGAGCGATGTCATTGTCATTGATTCGATGCAGGATGTCGAGGCCATGTTTGTGGAGATTACTAGTGCAATCAGTCGGCGACAGAAAGGAATTTGGGATCCTAATAGTATGTAATTCAGTCTATTTCACTTGCACTGGAACCTCAATGTATATATGAGAGTATGAAAAGCTAGATGAGCAGTTATTGGCGTTATGGACGTAATCTTTCTCAGTTCTACTGTCAAGAGGCATTGCCTACGAACAAAAATGATATCCAACAGTCAAATTAATATTGACCTTGTTCCACGGATACCTCCTCGAATTTGATAACTAATCCTGACAGTGTACCGCATGATGTTCTTCTAAATCTCTGTCATTTTTAATGCCTTTTTCCTCCCTATCCCTTGCATTCCATTGTCGTCACCACTCTCTTCTACCACACGAAAAAACTTCCTCTGATAAAACGCACAATGCCAGAAATGCTGTCCCCAAGTGGAGTATAGATCATACCGATTTCCTTCTATGATAGACTCTAGAGGAACTTCGGTCATGGAACAACGGCATTTACATGATACCTTAAAATTTAGGCCTCGGGCAACGTAGTGGGAAATTACGAAGGGGCTCTCGTTATGGTCGGATTTATAAGATGTGATGTTCTACTTGAGCTTGATTTTTGACTGATTGTGCTTGTAATGGGACTCTTTTGCGGCGCAGCAGACCGGATAAAGGAGCCCTAGACAAGCGGGATATTTTGACAAGGAGAAGAGGGGTCCGTTCCATGTTATCGCAACTCGATTTGAAATCAAACGACGAATAGGTACTCTGATAACCCCCCC
>Ga0247778_1000312_pt1 | contig 76036 bp, 64 predicted proteins | sample UWRJL049202B5_FD_179939 | JGI IMG/M metagenome (GOLD analysis project Ga0247778, IMG submission 179939) | Plant litter microbial communities from Arlington Agricultural Research Station in Wisconsin, United States - UWRJ-L049-202B-5 | ecosystem: Environmental > Terrestrial > Plant litter >... | reverse complement strand
AATTGATATATGATATGTGCTTCACCTCTTCGAGGTAGCGGAGCGAGGAGTTTAGAGGAGCGGCTCTCTTGGGCGGGATCCCATTTGAGACACTACAGTGGTGGTCGGGATTCGCAGAAGCAGCTTGAGGAGGTAGTTAGACAAGTGACTACGACCACTCTACGGAAGGCAAGGGTTTCTGAGGACTCAGTGGGGTTCAATAAGGTGTTAATACTTAAGAGGGCTCGCACAATTAAACGGGAAAGAAGTTCCTGAATATGCATCTCCTCACCTCACAGCATTTACTATGGAGTACTTTCTGTCTCCAGCTATTTGTATACCTCAGTCTCAGAGACTACGCAGGGCTGTCTTTGTACGGAATAACCCCAATACATGCTACTTTCACCTACTGGTAAAATACACTTACTGGAAGGTCCCAAGATCAAGACATTGATTCGTGCGACAACGAGGTTATGTACCAACAGACAAATTGCAGAATTCTCCCAAAGGGCAAAGGGAGGTTCCGCACTCAAAGGTCGTTGGGGTTGTTCTTGTCTAATACAAAAGAATTTGCATCCAGCTCAAGACCAGCGGTAGGAAATGGGCTGGCCGAGCGAGGTAGAAGACGGGACTCGATATAGCATTGTTCGAAATGTGGTAATATCGTATCACATGTGTATGACTAGAATCCGAAAGTGCATACCATATCTTTCCAGAAGTGAAGAATTATTGAAGAAATTCATCGGCCAAATCTTTAGATATTTCAAATCCTTGACTTGTTCCCATTCCGCGAGTGAGTGACACCACCTCTTGGGGACCAAATATGACTCGATACTTCGATTTCCCAGTGCTCCCCAGTTACTCAATCAAGGTAGGACAAGCAACTGAAGGGTCCTTTCCAATGTCACCCGTGTTCCCATGATACATCTCGATCTTTCAATCATGTACACGAAGAGATACGGCCAGTAGCCAAGCCAACTCGGAACTCGGAACCAGCGCCAAGGGCTCCCATGCCACTTGGAAAATCCCACAGGACAAAATGATGGGAATCCAAGATCTCCAAGAGTCTTTGCTTTGCTCGGTAATTACGTATTTGGTAATAGATTCCAGGATAGCAGATTCGGCCGAGACTCCTGAGGGGTCATCATACCATAACGTATTTCATGGTCTGGTTATGTTTTCGTATCCGGCTGAGGGTGTCGAGCATGAAGAAGAAAGTGAGAGAAAATGGTCCAAAAATTTCTCTTTCTGCTCTTGGCGGCGTTAGCCACCAACTCTTTTAAAGGAAAAGTAAAATAAAAGCGGGCTACAGCCACAGAAGCGGGGCGGGCCCAACTTTTGACGGCGGGCACCACTGGTCCACTGTGGGCCGGCGCACTTCCAAGAGTGAGAGTGAGAGTGAGAGTGAGAGTGAGAGACGTCGACGTCTGTTTGAGAAGGTGGGCACGCGACCACATCAGATGAAAGCGGAGCGGGTCAGCTCAAGGGTAAAAATATACTGATATGAGCACCCAGGGATCAGCTTACCGCCGATCATATATAACACGAACAATAGTTCATACAAGGTACGACTTCAGACGGTCCCGGCTTCAATATGTAAGAATGAACGATGAACGATGAACGATGAACAACGATCTCTGACCGAAGATACGAATTGCTTACATTGCCTCGCGTCTTTGATGGACTTTCCAACCCCCTCCCCTGGTGCCCCAAGCTCTCTAAAAAGGAATACACAGCGCGCGGGAGAGTGGCAAGTCGTCATTGCTTTTTCCATCTGCCACTAAAATGTGCCAGATTGACGAATATCAGCTGCAGGGGGCCTACGGGGATACGCATAACCAGACCAGAGCAGACCAGAGCAGAACAGAGCACTCGCCAAGGCCAGCTCAAGAGCAAGGCGAGAGGTGCCAAGAGACAGATGGCTTCCTGCCTTTTCCTCTCTTATTGTCTGCGACACCGTCTTCAAGATGAACGCTCCTTCTTCCAAAGCAGTTGCTAGTCGCCAGTCGCAGCTGCATTATCAGTACTCACCTCCATGATCCTGTCTCCTACCGTGTTATTGCCTTGTTCAGCCTTGCGAGTCCAGTCCAGATAGTCACCCAAACAACACAACACAACATAAGACCAACTGTCTGCTTGACATACGGGTGTTTCTGACCGACGACAACCAACAGCTATCCCGATGCGGGGCATCACAAAAGCCCTGTGCCGCCTGAAGTAATGCAACGTTCCAAGTTGGCATCCTCAGCGAAGTCCAACCATGTCATTGTGACTGTCAACCGCGCTCTCCAATTGCTCTTGGCCACTGTTATTGTTGGAGTCATTTACAGGTACTGCTGGATTGGTACGCTTTCACTCTCCATGCTCAAACCATTCCCTGTAATTTGCTAACCTGTTGTCCATTTACAGATGTCTCCGATCCCTTCAAATGCGGCGCGCTCCTCAATAAAGGCCAATGGCTGGACCCTGGCCCCAGATGGACTTCGAGGAATCTGTTCCAGAACTGGCAGCCTCCAGGCTGTATAATGCACGAATATAAGAAGCGGGACATCCAAGAATGCTTCCACCAGCGGAGATTAGTTTTCATAGGAGACTCTACCACTCGCCAGATCTTCTGGGCTGTCGCAAAGAAGATGGACGAGGAGAGGGCAGAGGAGGAGATAGCGGAAATGCTAGATTTAGACGAGAAGCATAAGGACCTCGAATTCTTTTCGGGTGGGGTTACAGTTCAGTTCATTTGGGATCCTTTCCTGAACTCATCTAAGCTCGAGGGCGAACTTATCAAGTTTAGAGCTGAGCCTTTCAATGAAACCTCTGGGGGAGATGAAGAGAGTGCGGGGTTAATATTACTCGGATCTCCTGGACTCTGGTACGCACGGCATGGACAGGAGAATTTCTTCAAAGACTTTAGAGATTCTGTTGATGCTGTTATACCATATATGGACCATGCTTCTGGGGAGCAAGCAATGGTGCCCACAACACGGCCCTTTCCAGCTCGACGACAGTCCCCAAACTTTCTACTTATCGCACCAGTCCAGGTCCCCTGGTATCAAGCTCTGTCTCCGTCCAGAGAAGAGACAATTACTCCAGAAAAAATTGATCAAATGAATGATTACCTTCAGCAGGTCTCACAACATTCAAGTGCTGATGTTGTCTGGAGCTACTCATCGATGACTTTTGCGGGTCATGGCGCATATGAGGAAAGTGGTCTCCACGTTGTCAACAATGTAGCCCATCGCAAGGCAGACATACTTCTGAATTTACGTTGCAATTCTGATTCAGCTTCCAAAGGATACTCTTTCAATCGAACGTGTTGCAGCAATTATACACGTCCAAGTATCACACAATGGACTTTTCTTATTTTGGGAATGATGATTCTGCCGGCCATGGCATATTTTCGCCGAAAACACGTTGCTAGAATCAGCCGCATGCTACCTTCTGCGACTGTCTTGAACGCATTGGCAGTGTTCAATCTTGTCATATGCTTTTGCTTCTACGCAGATCGGACACAAATCTTCGAGAAGGCACATAAACAATTTCGAAGACAGGAATTCTTGACAGCATGTTCGGCTGCGGCGATTGCGGGTTTCTTTTCCGTTAGAAAGAACAGCTTCCAGGGTGCTACTGAAAAGGTCACAGAGGCCCCACAGGATGGCGGATTTCTTTCCAGAGTGCAAACCGACGAGTGGAAAGGTTGGATGCAAGCCATCATCTTGATCTATCACTACACTCACGGCTCGAAGACCTTGTGGATATATGAGATTGTACGACTTCTCGTTGCCTCTTACCTTTTTCTGACTGGATTCGGCCATACTCTGTACTTTTTACGAAAGAAAGACTACTCTTTGAAGCGAGTTGCTGGCGTCTTGGTCAGACTCAATCTATTGAGTTGCGTCCTACCTTATATGATGCGAACTGACTACCTGTTCTACTACTTCTCTCCACTTGTCAGCTTCTGGTTTCTAGTCATCTACTTTACGCTCAAAATTGGGCATGAAAAAAATTCGGATCCTATCTTCATCTTCGCCAAAATTCTTTTTTCGATTGCGCTTACGACTGCTTTCACAATGATACCCGGCATTTTGGAGTTTATTGCTTTCCTGTTAAAGTACGCGTGCGGCATCTCTTGGAACATGACAGAGTGGAGATTCCGTACATTTCTCGATATGTACATTGTTTATATTGGCATGATAACAGCAATGCTCTTTCACCGAACCTCGAAGCTGAAAGCTAAATCCATCACGCCTGAAACATTTATGGACAACGCTTTGCGACTGGTCATTACGTACCGCCGAACCTTCAAGACGTTGACCATCATCCTCTCCCTTGGCCTTCTTCCAGGCTTCTGGCTTCTCACAAGACGATCACCCAACAAGGAAGATTACAACTGGTGGCAGCCTTACCTATCGTTCATCCCAATCCTCTCCTTCATCACCCTCCGCAATTCCCACCGTCTCCTCCGAAACTACCACTCAGAAGTCTTCGCCTGGCTGGGCCGTTGTTCACTGGAAACCTACGTTCTGCAGTACCACATTTGGCTCGCTGGAGACACCACAGGGTTGCTCCGCCTCGGTCTCTGGAACAAGTGGGTTGAAGCCGGGATCCTTACGCCCATCTTCCTCTGGGCTAGCTGGTCAACTTCGGACGCGACACAGGTCTTGACGAATTGGATTGTGCATGGAAGTACCCCCAATACAAGCTTTGGCTTGGTTGACGAGAAAGCTAAGACGTCTCCTGGACTACTGCCACGAGCTGTGAAGGATAAAGACGTTACGCCGGTGAGTGAAGGTAGTTGGCTGTATAATTATATGCCGAGGTTTAGGGATGATCTGCGGTGGAGGTTGGGTTTGATTGTACTGGTGATGTGGGTTGCTAATGTTACGTATACACACCAGACGGGGAATACTAAATAGATGTATTGCTCAGGCATGAAATGAACATATGATATGAGCTCGAGACGAATTTTATCTATGTGTGATTTAACTGTACTTGCTCAAGGTGAAGAAGATTCGCACATTCGGCTTCAATGGTTACGCACTGATTGAGAGTTTGGAGTGATGCAAAGTTGGTATACAAAGTTCATTTGGTATTCATACAGCCTCACTTTCCAAGGTACGACTCTATCTTATCTACCGGATAGAGTCAAATAAAATGAGAAAGTAACCCAGAAGCCCAGCCAACAAAAGAGATTCCTAGCGCCAGCCTCCGTATACCAATTTATTTCATTCCGTAATATATATGCTAGAGTATACAGTCCCTCGCTTAGAACCACTCGCCGCCAACCCATCTGTTAAGGAAGTCTAACGACGCCTCGGGTTGATCCATGGGCACCATATGGCCAGCGCCGAAGATCTGCATGAATGTGCTATGAGGTGTTAGCGCTATGCCATGATTACGTATTGTAGAGCTGAACTTACAAGTTTCCGCTGTGCTTGATCTTTCCAAACTTGTCACCGTTGTCGAGCTTCAAGTCCTTGATATCGGCCTTGTTGAAGTCCTTTTGACCGGGCCACTCTAGAGCGTTGGTCCAAGCTTGGTTACCGAGCCAGTTGCAAATGAAATCGGCATCACCAGCGTAGATAAGAACTGGGATCTGTTCGAGGATACCTGGTACAAGGCGGTGGAATGGCTGCATCCAATCGCCCTGGAAGAGGAAGTTGCGGTTGATATCGAAGTTACAGCTGTCGTAGCTGCTAACTTCGACGCCGAGCTCCTTCTGGACATCTGCCTTGTTCAAGAACTCGCTGATCCAGCCGAGAGCGGAGTAGCAGAGATTGCTTGAATCCTCGCACTTGCCTCGGATGTCATAAACGTTCTAAGTCATGTTAGCAACGGAAAGTGAAGTCGAAGCTTCTTATCTTACCTGTCCGGTTCTTTGGTATGGGCCAATCATGGCATTGTTGCAGTAAATGCTTGCAGGCACGCAAGACCAAACGCTCTCGCTATCATAGCAGTTCTGGATCAGGGACTGGCATCGAGGAAGAGCATTCTCCATAGCCTGGCATTCACCATCATCAAGAACAGCTGGGTATCCACCCTCACCGCATGCCATAGGTTTGTAGTGTTCGTATTGGGTCAAGCCATCAGTGAGACCGTTTCCGATGAGGACGGACTTCAGGTTGATGTTGCGCTTCTTGTGGGACAGGATTTCGGAGGTGAAGACAGGAATGTAATGGCCAGCATAAGATTCTCCGGCAATATGGAAGTCCTGCTTTGCGTATTCCGGGAATTGCTTGAAGAAAAGGGTCAGGAGAGCGTAGACATCCTTGCCAGCAGCGATAGTGTTGCTAACAGAGCCGCCACTGTAGGAGTAGCCGACGTTGACTGGCTGGTCGAGGAAGATAACTGAGGCATTCGCGTTCCAGGAGTATGGGTTGTTGTGGAGCTTCAGGTTCTTGTCAATCGACGCCGGGCCGAGCTCAAGGAATAGACCCGTGAGAGATGAGCAGCCTGGACCACCGTTAAGCCACAAGATTACGGGGTCGTTCTTGGGGTCATTTCGAGATTCAAAGAACCCTGAGGAGCGGTTAGTGACGCTCGAATGGTAGAAAATTCAGTAAATGACTCACAGTAGAAGAGATGCTTGTCGTTCTCATCATCATCCAAGTATCCACTGTACTGCTTGACCTTGTCTACACCAAGCTTGGAAGGATCAACCTTCTTGGCTCTCAGATTGTAGGTCTCCAGCTTCCCATCAACCTCACGCTCCTTTTCGCCCTCGGCATTCTCAACCCATACGCTCTGCACATCGGCACCCTTGACAATGTAGTCCCAGGTGCTATCGGGTCTCTTGACGTGTGGCTTGGGGGAGGAGAAGAAGGTGGCCTTGTCCATAGCCTCGGGGAAGTGCAATGCGACCTCGTCCCAAATGGTTTTGGCCTCGGCGGTCATACCCTTCATCTTGTCCCCGAGGGAGTGCAGTCCCTTTGCCCAGGCATCGGAGATGGGTTTGGCCGCTTCTTGCAGAGGAGCTTGGTTGAATTTCTCACTCAGGACCTGCTGGGGGGTGCTGGCGGCGGTGACGGCACCGGCACCCAGGAGGAGGGTGGATGCGAGGAGCTTCATGGTGAACGCTGCCTACGGGCCGGATGGAGGGAGATACGAGATATGGCGAAGTAGAGTGAGAATGAGGATGAAAGTGAAGTGAAAATAGAGAAGGAATCAATGCGGTGCAACAGCCAGCGTCGAACTTGGAAGTGATGCTGATGCTGATGTTTGTTGTGGTAAGAAGAGAGAGCTGGAAGCTGGAGATGGAGATGGAGATGGAGATGGAGACGCACATGAAGCTGGGGCTGGGGCTGGGTCTATGATGTGGAAAATGGACATGCCTTGTTTCACCTGGTTGGCTGGGGACGCATACTCCCATGCTAGTGCATTACGTCGGCGGGACAATCAGGTCGGTGCCTGTCTTTGCCTGCCCGCCTGATAAGGATAATCACGTGGACCTTGTCTTGTCTCTGATACCGCACCTCGTGCCCATACCTAGCCTAGGTACTAGGTACCCATGAATCGCCGTTCACCTTCGTTATCTTTATCTATCTTTCCATCTTCTTTCGGCTTAAGTCTAAAAGTATATTTCCACCTTCAAGAATGACTTTATAAGAGTGATAGTGATTCATATCGTATAATAAAAACATCAATAAAATGACCCAGAAATCGAAGCTAGCAGATATGACTGATACGCTCCCAACACCCCACACCCCACCAAGAATATCTGAATATGTAGAAAAATACCCCTCTTTCAAAATAGTTGAAAATCATACTTCCTCTTCCCCGAATACAATACCGTCAAAATGCCCATCAACCAACCCTCCAACCAGATAAAACTCACCAACGTCTCCCTCGTGCGCCTCAAGAAAGCCAAGAAGCGCTTCGAAATAGCCTGCTACAAAAACAAAGTCCTCGAATGGCGCTCCGGCATCGAAACAGACCTGGACAACGTCCTGCAAATCAACTCCGTCTTCCTCAACGTCTCCAAAGGCCAGACTGCTCCCTCAGCCGACCTAGCTAAAGCCTTCGGTCCCAAGACCCCGGTGAATGATATTATCCTAGAGATTCTGAATAAGGGTGAGCTGCAGGTCGGCGAGAAGGAAAGACATGCCCAGTTAGAGAGGGTGCATAATGAGGTGGTTGGCATCGTGGCGAGCAAGCTGGTCGATCCGAAGACGAAGAGGGTCTATACGACGGGTATGATTGAGAAGGCGCTTGAGAAGCTGAGTTCCCAGGGGTCGCAGGCTCAACAAGCTACGGCCAGCGGTACGGGAACACCAGTTGCTGCGGAAGAGGGAGAGGCCAAGCCGAAAGTCAAAGAGCATGTTTGGACTGGTGTGGTTGCCACCAAGAACGCAAAGAGTCAAGCTCTGGAGGCTATGAAGGCTTTGATTGCTCACCAGCCTATTCCTGTTGCACGCGCGAGGATGAGGTTGAGAATCACTTGTCCTACCGGCATTTTGAAGCAAGCCGCCAAGTCTGCTGGTCCAAAAGAAGCTGGTCAGGAAGATGGCGAGGAAAAGACCAAGGGTACTGTTAAAGATAGGATTTTGAGCTATATCGAGCAGGTCGAGGCACAGGACGTTGTGGGTTCTGAGTGGGAGGTCACAGGCTTTGTCGAGCCAGGGGCTTTCAAGGGCTTGGGGGATTTCATTGGAGCTGAGACCAAAGGTCAAGGCAGAGTCGAAGTCTTGGATATGGCTGTTACCCATGAGGATTAGATGTAGCTGCCATTCCGCAGCAGCCTTCCTCTAAATATTTGCCGGTACTTAGCGAGCATACATGGCGTTATGAGATACCAGAATTCATTGCAATTGATAGAAACACCATGATGAAAAGACCAGAGTTTGGTTTGATGTTTTCGTCCAGTTGACTGAATGCACTAAAGTACACCTAGTACCATGCAGATGCTTCATGCAGGAGAGCAAGAAAGCCAGATGCAAAGCATCAATCCATCGCAAACCCACACTCGCGCCAGCCAAATGAAATCCACTCCCGCAAATGCTTAACCACCCTTCTTCTTGGACACACCAACAGTACGACCTCTGCGACCGGTAGTCTTGGAGTGTTGTCCACGCACACGGAGTCCCCAGTAGTGACGAAGACCACGATGAGCACGGATCTTCTTTAGGCGTTCCAAATCATCACGAAGCTTGGAGTCGACACCGTTGGCGAGGATTTGAGAGTTCTTGCCATCGACGATATCGCGTTGACGATTGAGGAACCAGGTAGGGATCTTGTATTGGGTGGGGTTTTGGATAATGGTGACAATTCGCTCGAGTTCTTCGGAGGTGAGTTCACCAGCACTATTCACTATCAGTCCTCGATGTCCCACGCCGTGTCGAACATTCAATTCGTATCGTACCGCTTGTTCAAATCGACATCGGCCTTCTTGCAGACCAAATTGCTGTATCGGCGACCAACACCCTTGATCTTGGTGAGCGCGTACATGACCTTCTGCTTGCCTGTAAACCCATGAGTATGATGCTAGGACAGGTAGGGAGATTGTACTAGCCCTCAACGTTGGTGTTCAAAAGCCGGAGGATCTGTAAAAGAGTCAGTCGTTGAAAAGGGTGATGCTCAAAATGAAAATTGGCGGATCTCGACGATTATTTGTGCTGCGACAACGCGGAAACTCGCAAAAGAACGGGGGGGTTCGCGCACATATTGGAAATTGCTCTTTTCTCCGCTGACGAGAGACATGATGGGCGACGGTTGTTAGTGTTGTCGCGGATCTTGTCGTGAGCCTGCTGGTCAAAGTTCAAGATGAGGTGGAAAGATTTTGGTCTTGAAATCCCTCGAGCCACGCTAAACCCTTTACATACTTTTAAGCGAGCACAGCGAGGGCAACTGCACACATTGCCCTCATGCGTCTGGCAAGCGAAATTTTTCGAACTTCCCTCTGGAAATCCGGAAAATCACCGCCAACGACACCGACAACACCACCCAAGTAACGATCCATCACGACAACAAGATGGTCCGCTACGCTGCGACAGAGATTTCGCCCAACAAGTCGGCGAGGGCTAGAGGAGCGTACCTGAGAGTGTCGTTCAAGAACACCCGCGAGACTGCGCAAGCCATCAATGGATGGAAGCTGCAGCGCGCCATCAAATTCCTTGAGAACGTCCAAGAGCACAAGGAAGCTGTCCCCATGAGACGCTATGCTGGTGGTACCGGAAGAGCCGCTCAAGGCGAGTGAATTGATGGTTTGAGGGGGTGGGCAACGCTGACATATTTATCTACAGGCAAGCAATTCGGTGTCTCCCGCGCACGATGGCCAGTCAAGTCCGCCGAGTTCCTCCTGGGTCTCCTCAAGAACGCCGAAGCCAACGCAGATACCAAGGGTCTTGATACCGGCAACTTGATCGTCAAGCACATCCAAGTCAACCAAGCACCAAAGCAACGTCGACGAACATACCGTGCCCACGGTCGTGTAAGAACCCCGCAGAAGGAGGAGACAGCTGAGGATGTGTAGCTGACAGAAATTCTAGATCAACCCATACATGTCCAATCCGTGCCACATCGAATTGATCTTGACTGAGGGTGAGGAGGTTGTACAGAAGTCGGAGGCTGTTGTTGGTCGGGAGGAGGCTCACTTGAGCTCGAGACAACGTGGTGCTCGCCAACGTCGTGCTATCACTGCTGCATAGATGGGTTTTATGATTTGGGCGCGATTGGGTTGCAGATGGCATTGCAGGGGCTTCATTTGAAGGGCTTTTCTCTCGGATGGGCTTTGTACTTCAGTAGCTTATGCTGATGACGCGAATCAACAATTCATCAAAAGCGCTTTGTGAGTTGTGTGAATGTGACAATACGTTATGCGAGGTTGAGGCCGCTCAGGGACAGCAGAAGGGAGACCAGGATCAGGACAGCAGCGGGCCGATGAAAAACTGCAAAAAGTCTGTCCACGAGAATCGCTGTATAAATGTTCCATTCCACGCAAGTGATTACAGGGAGACGCGGACTCTTATTTGTGAGGGCGCCTACTTCACATAAGCCAGGGGATTGTCGACATGCCATGTCTTCACGTCTTTCCCCAAGTACATCATGACGATCACCTGCTCGTCGCAGAATCCGGTCTCTCAATCACTCACTGGAGATAGCAATTGTAACCTTGGCATTTGGACTGCGTTATGATTTCACATTTCAAAGCATGCGAGTCAAAATTGGCTCCTAAAGGCCTTAAAATTTGTCTGCCGGGTCAGAAGAACCGATCCATTGTTAATATGCCTGTAATTCCAACGCCGAGTAGTCTTTAGCTATGCCTTGGTACCATTTAAAACTCCCAGTATATGCATCCATCCCTCACGAATGTGTGCGAGCCGAGTATTCTGTCGACGCAATTCTCAGATGCCCTAAGCCACAGCCACACCTAAGAAATGAAACTAATCTAAACATCTAAAGGGGGTTGTAAATAACATACTCAGTACAGTAATCTACCGTCGAAATTCAAGGATGGTGGCCCCAGTTCTGAAATTGAACAAGCGGAACTTAAAGGCAATATCCAGAGGCAAAGTGTTTTCTTGTATAACTTGCCGCTTTATCTGTTCGTTGAAGGAGCTGGTGCAATTTGTATCACTCCATTGAAGCGGCCCCGTCCTGGATTCGAGACACCATCAAGTCGAGCTTCCAAAGCCAATTCTGGGTTCGAGAGGCTCCATCCTACATCCATGTTCCATGCATTCTCAAGTGTAGCCACTTCGATAGTAGCAATGTGATTGATGATCACGCCAAGAGTCGAATCCATCGGTTTCATCATGTGAGACTCGATGTCATTAATTCGCTTTGCGATAGCATGATTTTGAGGCGTATGCATGTCAAGAGGGTCAAGAATTGTCTGGTCGAAATCCAGTGAAAGACGGATGTACCCGCAAGACTTGAACTCCAACTTCCTAAGGCTTGTTGGTTCTCGTTCTATTGGTTCTGGGCCTATATCACGCAGGTGTCGGATGGAGGCTAACGTAGTACCTGGTGTTAGATGATCGATGATGTGGGACCAGGAACCAAGACGAGGCTCAGTCCATTCCTCGAGAGTAATCTGAGGATTAAAAGCAGCTGCTGGTGGTACAATCGCAGCCATAATTCCGGGATGTTGTACCTGCGGATTTTGGGCAGCCATCAAGCCTTGGAAATTTAAATTTACCATGAGATTGTTTGCAGCCGCTTGTCCAGCCTGTTGCTGTGCATGTTGTTGATTCGCAGCAGGGCCAGTGAGGGGTTGAGGTTGCGCATTTGGAGCCAAAGGTGCAGTCAAAGAGACCGAATCCAGAGTGAGAACCTTTAAAGAAGACTTCCTCAGAGACAAGGTAAATTTGCTCATGATATGAGGGCTGACCCAACAGTTCTTCAGTGACAAATTCTCCACATGCGGGAGCATCAAAACCGATGGTACATGCCTCCTATTAACCATTTCCATGGATTTAGAGACTAGAGGGGCAGCCAGAATGTGCTGGTTTCGCGAGAATAGGCCAGGAGCATATTCTCCGCCACAGAGCCATTCAAAATGAAGTGTAGTGATATTCTTTCGATGTGAAATTTGTTCGTTGAGAAGTTGGTACACCCCCGGAACGGCCTGCGAGGGTACGATTCTAATATCTTGGACCCAGCTTGTTGGAAGTTTAACAACTTCTCGCCAATCAGGTATAATTGCCAACGAGAGCTTCTTGAGCTGCGGTAAGCTATCCCAGAAGTCTTCTCGGCGAAGAATCGGCAGATGTCGATTTGGAAGGCGAGCGATGGTAAGCGATTCGATGTTACTGAAGGTGAGAGGGTTATCGATGATAGCAATAGCGTAAGACTGCATGAATGCGCGCTGCGCCCACTCGATCTCGAGCAGCATTTCCCTTTGGGCACTGGTGAGATCGTTTGGTTTCAGAGAGTAGTTTTCCGCCTTTGACTTGCTACTGTTGGAAAACCCGGTAGCAACGGCCGGTTGAATGTCAAGATCTTCGTCATCTGAAAGAATCGATACCAGTGGGTCCGTTTCCTCGCCATTCGTGTTCATAGGACCGTTGTCGAGGCTCCTCGGAGCACGAGCAGCACGTCTGAAGCCTTCCAGAGTGAGCGGGGTGTAAGTATTTTCAAACTGTAGGTGGGTGGAACCAGGTGTCGTCGTCGAATCATCTGTCGCTAGCAATACCCGAAGAGACGCCTGCAAGGTCTCTCCTTCGTAGCCAGCTTCTCGTAACATTCTTTCACTTGCAGCCCACATGCTGCTACTTCCTTGAGAGCCCGTGGGGTCAAATGCTCTTGATGTTTTGCCAGTTTTCGGCGGCTTGGCCTTGGGCTCGGGAACGAACCTGGACGCGCCAAACACCGTGGGCTTCTCTCCACGGTCGATAAATCTCTGGTTCAAATCAGGGCCTGCGAGCCAGCCCAGGCCACCATCAATAGAAAGCCCAAGATCTTTAGCCGACGTGATATAACGTAAAGCCTTTGCCATCGTTCTCGTCTCGTCCGCCGTCTGTTCAAGGCCCTCCAATTGCGCATATCTATTATATTTTTTGTATGGCCAACGATAAATCCCCCAAAAGGACGTGATAGCTTCCTGATCGCTCTTGATGGGTGGATTTGCCAACTTGATCTCCTCGAATTCGAAACTCATAGCAAATTTCCGGATGTGACTTCCGAATCTGTTGAACATGGCGTTAGTCGGAGTAGAAAGCCAACTAAAAATCGTATAGAAAATACCCTTGAAATACTCTCATGCCCTTGTCCTGCAGCAGTATGGCTCCTTGCGAGACCGGTGTTCCAGAGAGCGCTGGCTCTGGGTTAATGCCATATATTTCGGGCTTGAAGGGAACCACCACGACTGTAAACAAATATTCGGATACCTTCTGCTCGAACTCCTTGTTGACGAGGCGCATACTCTGTATGTTTGATCTTGGAAGGTACTCGATAATGAGCGTGAATAGCTCCACAGGAAGCGCTTGCGGGGGCCACATCACTTGTACTGTGCTGGATCAGCTATGGCTCCCAGGCATGGTAGAGAGGAGTACTTACCCTTCTTCGGTTTGGTGGGACTCAGGTTGTGTCTGGTCTTACGTCGTTTAGTTGGCAATACATCAGACATTGTGGCATCGGTTTCCTGGGTAGTATAGGCTCTCCTCCGAAGGCGGGGGGGTATGCGGAGGCAGGAGCGACCGAGAGAGAGAAACAGACTTCACTTCAGCCACGAGGGGAAGCAGAAGAGACGAGACACATCAATCGCCCACCAGATTTCCAAGTTTCCAAGGTTTTCTCGCTTCAACTTCGCGGATTTGTGCTCCGGCGATAGCTGTCGTTACGTTGTACTAAATATTTTTGTGTCCAATGACGGCTTTGAAAGCAGGCGGATTGGCGAAGTATGCGTGCTGCGTACGACTTGCCAGATATCCAAGGCAAGAAAGAGGAGTAATGAAAAGGGTAGCAGGCGTGCACGCGGTAATGTCAATCTGCTTTGTTGATGGTAATAGCTATGTTGATGTGAAGAGATGATTTTTTGAGGCTCTTCATTCCCAAGCGGCTAAAAAGGCGGGGGAAACCAGCCCAGCCTTTCAGCCTTGTCTGGTATGGTGACCCACGGCCACGCAACAATCGCCGCGAAGAAAAACGAGTCCGATAAATTCAAGGGGGATACAGGTATATACCTGGTAGTGTATGATTACCATGCATCAGTCATTCGAAAGCGAGCTCGTGGGGAGAGTTAATTTATTGCGAAAGTAGAAATTTAATACTTTCCATATTTTGTTCTACCCCTCCCTATCCCTCCCAAAGCCACCCTTACAGGTAAGTAAGTGGCTTTCGAACTTCGGTATACACTTTCGAATGCGCTGTCCTCATCTAAAACGAATTGCTTCAGTCTCTACTTAGGTAGAGTATACGCCTGGCCGCATTGGTCTGTTATGCTTTCGCCTTTCACCGGCTCCAGCGCAATCCTTCTGCCGACTTCAAAAGCATAGCAGAATTAGTAACATCACTCCAAGCACAAATTATCAGACGTATTGCAAAGGTTACAAGAAAACTCCGAGGCTATTTACCCTATGATGACAGTCAAAGTAATTTTCGAAGAGATACGGAGCAATAAAGTCTTAAATCGTTAGATACACCATACATTGTTTCCAACGCCGTCAAATATTCTTCAGGTATTGTATCCCACCGTCTATGCGCCTAGTCTCCTTACGCCGGGCCAAACAGGCCTGTAAAACAATATGCCTCCATCCTATAGCACAGTCTAAGGTTCTCGATCGAATAACTAGACCGCTTCCGCTCGCCTCCCGGTGGTGACTACCTCTACAGCAGCGCCTGTGCATTGGCGTCTCATCTTCGCTCTTGCCCCTTCCCCGTCCGTCGACGAGCCGAAGCTGGGAGTTCTCGATATTTCCGAAGCGTTCCGTTTCAAAGACGGCGACCATGTGGGAAGAATGTCGCCAGCTGCGGGTCGTCTCTCCATATTATCCTGAGCCGGGGCGCCTGAGCCATCAGTATCGAGGGAAGGGCCATCAAGATACGGATCATAGGTCCATGAAGCCTCCAGGCCCGGCTTGAAAGGGGTCACATCTTTGAGTTCGGCCCAAGAAATTGTGTCCTCTGACATGGCAATGTATAGGTCGAGGATCTTTCCACTTTCATCGACCACAGCACAGTGCTTTTGCAGGAACTCCACATCATAGTTTTTCCCGATGAGATAGTCTGGAAGCTGGCGGAGCATTGGCAGTCCTCGCAAATTTTTAGCATCACATATCCGAGCGACAAGGGGTTGCCATGATCTACCATGTAAAATCTCGGCGAACGCTTCATTGACAGCGGTCCTAAAGGATTCACTATCCGAGTCTGGAATGACGATCATCTGATGAAGACCTCGGGAAAGACAACGCTTGTACGCTGCTGTATCTTTCTCGAATGGAAAAGGTTGGGAGGAAGTTGGAAGAAGAGATATATGCACAGTCCATGCTTGAGATCCGGATCCAACTGAGGCTACTCGTGCTCTGAATGACTGGACATGAGCTGGCTCGTGAGAGATCACGAGCTGAAGAGGCATTCGTCCTTCTCGGGGGTTCTCCTCGGTCCTGTCTTCCTCCTTGATGGTGCTGTCCAAAATAGCCGAAGGTGGTGTCGACGCCTTCCTTCTTCGACTAATCAATGGCTCCATGGGAATTAGGTTCTCCAGGTTCTCAACTCTTTCCTCGACGCGGATAGATGCGTCGTCGACTTCCATGAGCCGATTACCCATTCTCTGGACATCGTCGACTAAGCCTTCAATGCGGTCATCGTAATAGGGTGTACGTTTGTTCAAAAGTCCAACATTATGCCAGAGCCCTCCAATACCGCGATAAACTGCCTTGAGCTCGGTTTCAGTCTCGGCTTTGGTCTTATCGAAGAGCTCCTCAAGCCGACCAAGGCGATCTACCAGTCCACCTCTCCCGCCATGTCTCTCCCGGTCCAGTTCCTCCTCCAACAAACTGATCTTTTCCTTCAATGCCTCCAACTCCTGCCTTTCAACAAGACCGGCGTCCTTATCTGGGGTGTGATAACATGCCTGATGACCACAATCGCATGTGCTGCCGGGTATGGAACGGTTCAAGGCAAAGCCGACACAGGCGCACCTCAACCCTTTGAACTCTGGGTGCAGCAAAATGTACCGGCAGTCCCCTTTGGGGAGATGGGAGTCGTCGGCTCGGGCTTTCTCACGACGTGGAGGGGAAAACATGCTCGTAATAGCCAGGTTTTCCGAATCGATGGCCCCAAAGAGCAACAGAAGGCATAGAGGTCTTATCGGTAATGACAGACAGAGATCCGTGAAGTGTTGGCGGCGTCAACTTTACAGTCAAGGTAAATCCGTCGCGCATAGACTTTCTGGGCCGAAAAGAATTATAAGTACAACAGCACGGGCAGAGGACATAGATTGGGGATCTAATTTCTGCTGACCAGCCTACTTTGATATGCTTTCATATGCAACCGGCGTGTCCGTACCTGGAGGAAGCTGGCTGTACCGCTCGTGTTGGCAACAGCGACTGGTGGTCCATGGCGTGCGAGAGGGAGCGAGTGTTTAAGTTGACTGCGAGTTTATCAGTAGTGACCGGTAGTGATGGGGATGGGGCAGGCAAAGACTGCCCGCAAAAGCAAAGGAGCCTATGGATGGCCGCTATGCTGCGTGTGGGACCGTGGGTAGAGATAAGCAGGCGAGAACCCCCAGGGTTGTGCAACTCAAGATGCCAGGGTCCGGCAGGCATGCACTGCAGCTCCAACGTCAGGGATAAATCTTGCAACACGTTGGACACAACTCTACACAAGTCCGTACACAGTACGCCAGCCAGCGGCACACCAAGTACCAATACAGATCAGAATTATGGCTGGATTGACACCGACAGGCCAGTACGTCTACGTCGTCGATACGTCCAAAGTACAGAGCAGTGTTGGTGCCTTCTGTGCACCACCCAAAATTTGCACTTTCACTTTCTCCAGCACCATCTTGCCGCTCAGCTGGCTGAAGGATCTCTCTGGCTGCTGCTGTATGCTGTACGCCTCCACTCTCCGCCTCCCACCTTCATGGAAATCCTTAGGTAAACCGGTGCATGAGACGCGGACGCGCTCCGTTGAACGGAGGGCCCCCCACTACAATCCAAGTACCCAGAGGTACAACGGGCGATGCCAGTGCATGCTTTTTACGGCACTAAGAAGCGGCACGACCCGGAGCCAGGCTGAAAATTGGCTGCCATGTAGTAGTGTAGTAGTTTCTTTTCGAAGCTTGCTCAGATTTCAACGGCTACTTACATCGCGGTATCGACGATTCCATGTCTCAAAAGAGGCTGGCCACAGGCTACCTTCAATGAAGCACAGGTCTGGAAAGTCTCTAACCCATAGCTTAGGAGCCGGTGGGCTCAGTCACCATACTGTCCACTTGTCATTGCAAAAGGACAGCTCTTTGACTTTTCACTACCCAGTTTGAGAATACTTTGCTAATATCATGAGTAAAGTATTACCGATTTGGTGGACTTGGATTCATTCCTTAGGGTTATAATATGTGGCCTCACCGGAGGCGGCTTCTTCATCCCTGATTCGGATGAATTGGTATCTTGATACCCAGATCCTGCAGGAATTGTTCACAGAATTAAGGATGGAAGGCTTTAGACCAGGAAGGTGGCGCCATTTTGGGAACAGGTTGTGTTGATTTATATCTCGTATATGGAGCACTCACTGTGCAGATAGCTTGCAGGGCTTCTTCATAATGCATATCCTCCGACATGTGAAAGCGCACCGCGGACAGAAAAGGATGTTCCGTAACTGGCCTGGGACCTTTGTGTCTCGATCCCTTCTATGCCGTACCGACACTTTGGAGCGATAAGTATCACGGCATTCTTCCTGGTGCTACGCTACTTCGTCGCAATCAAAGCTTTTATCTACTATATCCCCAGCCTATCAATGTTGCAGGGAGCTTTGCCAATCTACCTCGCGAATCACGCAACGTGCGCATCGGTCGCCATAACTGTCAAGGCCTACTGCCATGCTTCCCTTCTTCAATGGCAAATGCGCAGCGAGACGATCCGAGTGACAAGCACCAACAGAAGATGGGAGATACCTGCTGAAAAGTAACGCCGAGATTTCAGTATTGCCCACGATATGATATCCCGCGGGAGGGATGATCGTCCACCATGTGAGGTCATTGCACAATAAAGCGCGACCCACAGCCGGACGTGGGAGAGATTTTGAGACAATTGTCATCTGTCATTGCTTCTTCAAGTAGTCGGGGTTCGGAAGGAAGGTCCCTCTTCCGGAGACTGAGCGAGAGCTTTAGCTTCTGTGGACGGCTGTACCTGACGGCCCGGGAACAGTTATTAACAGCCAGTTGACGCAGTACTAAAAGTTACCAGACGACTGCTGCCAATAATGTAATGAGCGGGATCTATGACTCGACTTTGAGGTAAGATTACACAGATTATACAGATGCCGCGCATGTCTTTTATCAAAGGCATTTATGATTGCCTTGGCTGGATTTGAGATTCCAGAATCATGATATTGCGTCTTTGGCGCCTGGAGTAATAACTGTGTCGGTAAGCGGAGAAGATCTTCTTCACCTTGACAGCTCGGACGCAGAAGTCCTGGGGCCAGCGAAGAAACGTTTTTCCAGCGCCGCAGATCGTGTCAGATAAGGGGTCGAGCTCCATCTGGATATGAGAGATCGATTGGACGGGGAAGGGGGTATTGTACGGTGTACAGTAGCTGATAATCTTGCGATGCGAGGGGGCGTCGTGTGGGTGGACGCGAGACATGCCACCTTGCTGCGAGATGATCCGATCACGATAATGGAATAGAAGCTCCCAGGAGCAGGAAGGGTTCTCAATGGAAGTGCCCCCACGTTTTGCCAGCCTGGAACTTTGGAAGTCTTAGGCTCATACTGTATGAATTCTGATCCGCAACATCCACGCGGAAGCGCGTATCAAGCCAGAAAAACGTAGCCCGAACCCAGAACCCAAAGCGGGACGCAAAGTTCCGTCGGTCTTCTTTTGGCGACGCATCGGTTGGTAACTTGGTATGGAGGCTGGGTTGCGGCTCCTCCTTCCACCTCAATGTCTTTGAAAGGGACTTCACTTCGGTGTTGCCCGACGGCTCCTCGAGCAAGCCCGGCAGGAGGCAGCTGCAGATGCAAATGCAGATGCCGCTTCTGAGCGTATCGAAAATCCCGTGATAACACGTGATTGATGGCTCCAGCATGCTCGGTCTACTATACCGTGCCCAGAGGATGGAGAAATCTTACGCCTTCCTATCTATGAGGATACCAGATGCCAGATGACAAAGAAGTTGATATAATCACCTTGACTTTATATACGCTATCACGTGTTTGGCTATCTCATTCTCATTGTATGAGGTCTGGGATCGTCACTTTCTGCAGCAGTGTCCGTCCGATACCAGGTGAGTCTTCTCATCGTCGCTTTGGACTCGTCGACATTTCTCAATCTTCATCTATTGGCGTCCAGCGCACCGACTGCATCATGGAACGGCCAATCAGGTCCATTTCAGGGCGCTTAGCAGGCGTTTCTTCGCATCTCTCTCTACCTCTCCATAAACCAGCCCAGCAATCATCAGAGCACATTGCCCGACGTCGACACGGCTCATAAGCCTCGCATCCCCAACTTGACTTGACAGACTCTCATAGAGCTCTATGAAGGCTCTCCTCTTGTCTTGCCTCAACTCGATGCAGCATTTTCCTTGGTGTCGCCGTGCTTCAACAGAGGTCCATACCCCACCCAGTCTGCAAGGCAGACAAGGCTACCCCCTTGTAGCCTTGTATCCTCGTAACCTGGTAGGATAACATGATTTATGTTATTTGACCTTCGGTTCCGATTGATATCAAACACCGCCGTTGAATATACCTCTTGGAGTTGGGACCGGTTGAACCTTTGTCGAAATGAGCGAATTCCATGATGCTGTCTCGACACTCCTGGAGGCTTTTGCCAGGGGCCTCTCCATAATTAAGGCGCAAAAGAAGCAGCGCTCAAAGGAGCAAGCCTCTACTAAGACAGCTCCAGAGGCCCAATTGAGCAAATCCCTTAAGAGGAATAGGAAGGATGTCAAGGTTGCCTACAATCGAGATTTAGCCCAGTTTGGTCATGGTTTTGCAGCTGGTGATGGTGAAACTTCCTTAGATTCATACATTCCAAGCAGGCTTGCTAATGTCTCAAAGCGGAGTCCCGTTCCTCGCTTTCTACAATCCTTTCTCGCCTCAGCACGGGTTTTCTCTCTATAATTGAGAGATTCACCAGGGGAAGATGTACATCATCAGATTATCAGGCTCTATTAAACCTATCAAATACCACCCGGAATGAGGCAATACACACTTTTGATCAACTATCAAAAAGATTGTCTAGTTCATCTTTAGCGTTGACCCCAACCAAGACATCGCCGACAAAGCACCATAGGACTCGTAGCCCCAAGAAAAAGTCGACAGCTCATCACACTCGAATAAAAAGTGCCCCTGACCTCTCTATAACGCCACTGGGCCCTGCGAATACTTCTGGGGTAAGTTATTTTACAATTGTTTTACCTGCTTGAGCCAATTCGTTCCGTGTCTTGTGGCCTTCTTTCAGAGTGTTGTCTTTCGCATTGTACTCAACTTTGGCTGAAAACAATTTGCATTTGAATCACAACGGCTCGTATCAATATTGAGCTCAGTTTGACATGTCTACACCTACTCTGTCACTCAAACTTAGCTTTCTTCCGCCATAGATGCTAATTCCATCCATTTAGTGGGTCCGTCCTAAACCTGGGAGACGACGAGCGTCCAAATCAAAATCCCTCAGCTCAATCGACAGCAAACGGAAAGCAACACCTCCACCAAAAGTGCTTCTCTCTTTGCCAAAATCTCAAACACCAATACCAGAACCTCGACTTGCGCGTCGCCCTACACGAGAGAACAGGAAATCCTTCATGTCGTTTGCTTCTGACAGTACGAAGCTGGGAGAGATCCCCGAACACAAATGGACGAGACCGCCAGTAGTGTTTGGCGCTGGTGATGTGAAGTTTCCTGTTACTACTTATTATCCGCTAGAACCTTATGAGGAGCCTGTGAAGCCGCGGTCGAAATTTATGCGGTTGTTTAGGAGATGATTTTCTGTCTCATGTTTGCTTGCGATACGATCTTATGAATTGCTTGTAAGGGACTCTTGAGGCGCCAGTGGCATTTTTTATTTTAGTGTCTATCTTTTCCAAATGAAACGCAATAAGCTTGATGTTTTTGTGCCGTACTTTTTACAGTCGCTTTGTCTCGTATCCATACAAGCAAGTAATGCCTTATTGCCATTGTAACCCCAAGCATCACATTGTAGCCACCCTCTTGTATTTTTCTTGCATTTGAGCCTCATCGGGGCTACTAGATGCCCTAGAATTTGCCTCCGTGGCCACTGCTGCTACCGCCTTGCCTTTCCCCATCATCACGCTCTCTAGGTTGCCTGACTGCATTTCGCTGACCAACTCTGACCTCTGCTGTACCTGGGTCCGACTTACAACACCTCCGTTACTAGTAGCTAAGGCTCTGGCAGCGGCTGTGACTGCCTCGCTGCTAACTGCATGTCGTTTGAGATGCGGTTTTGCGTGACGACTGCCGTGCTGGGAGCCAAGAACGCTGTTTCGACCAGAATGGTCGCGGACGGCGGTGACCTGCAAGTTTTCTATTAGAATTACTTGTTCGCGATTGATTTGGGGCTCATGACTCTAACAGTCCCAAAAGCAAGGGGGCCTTAAGTTTCGGGGGTTGTTATAGTAAGATATGGCATAATAAAAAGCTGCTTACTATACTGCTAGTAGAATCACCGCGTTGGAGTGGGTCCGTTGCCGCTCTGTGTGGCAACGGAGATGGTGTATTAGACATTCTTGAATTTGGATCTGGCAACCTAACTTTGGGTCTTCGTTGTGTGTCGCTTGTGTGGATGCTTGACGTTGCGTCGGGGCTCTGATCGCGATCGGTATAATTACGATATCGGTTGTGATCTCTCGTGTCTCGTCCTTTGGCTAATGGATTCTTGTCATCACCTGGCCTGTACGACGAGCTCATAATTTCGGGTTGTATCAATCGAGATCGCTCAATCTCTTTTGCCCTTTCTACTAGACGATCTGTTGGTGTATTAGGGAGAGGCTTATCGCGGGGATCGATTGTGAGGCCGAGGCCAACGGTGATGTCCGAGTTGGCCACTCCTCCGTTCTCAGGATGGGTGCTGGAGCTGGAGTCAGATACGGACGAGTTAAAGACACCCAATTCTTGGTTGTCTTCTGCATTTTCCAGCATTTCCAGGTTCGATTGGGTAAGGTTGGGCCGCTGGATTGCCGAACGCGAAGTTTCCCGGTTTGCTGGAGAGTTCTGAGCCAGTATTTTAGAGTGATCATCTGCTTCATTATCCATATTTCGTTCTCTGTGTCTTCGTTTGATAGTATCGAAGCTACTGCCGATCTCTTCTGAAGCTTTTTTTGAGCCGTGAACCCTAGAGGCGATTGAAAATTAGCGTCCACTCTTACTCAAAGGGCTGAAGAGTAAATTTCCCACCGGCTTCTGGATCTTGCCAACGAAACTGTCTCCATGCCATTCTCTGTCTTCGAAAGTATGACTTCGAGTTTCTTGATTTCGGCCTTGTAATTCTGTTCCATGGTGCCCCATCTGTCAGTGAGTCCCTCGAAATCTTTGATATCCTTTGTATGCGTCTTTTTCAATTCTTCTATGGTCTCCTGCTGGGTATTCAATTGCTGGCGCAAATCATGATAGGCCTCCAGGACATGTAGAATACAAGCGTTATACTCGACGGGGATCGATTCAAATGAACTTCGAGTCATCATCACGACTTTGAGAGTCTCTGCCATCTGTGGAGGACAGCGAAAGTCAGTATACTCAACTTAATCAGAAGCTCCGAGTCCAAGAGCAACACCTACCTGGTCGGCGGAGGGCTTGTGATAAGTGCTTCCAGGGTCCTTGATATTCGAAAATACATCGGGAGCTGTACTAGAAGGGGTACTAGGTCGGTATTTAAGAAAAGGCGAGAAAGATGAGACTCTCGATGTGGGGCGAATCTTCGATGTGGCATCGTCCTCATCTAAGCTTTCGTCGACTGAAGAGGCAGATTGTCGCTCTATCTGGGGAAATGTGGCCAGTGTCGGTGTTTTGTTGCGCGCAAATGGGCGCAGCCAGTCCGCCATCCTGAAGACACCTGGCAAAGTTGTAAACTTGGTAATGAAGCAATAGTAATGCAGAAGTCTGCACAGCCTGGCGATGGATTTATTGCTTGAAGCGTCGACATTCACCGCCGAGGTAGACGGAGAGGACTACCATTCACTTGACTATTCACCCTCAATTTTTCAAATTACTGAGCTAAACCTGGCAAGGTTGTAGACTTGCTGGATGACTCCAATATTTCCCACATTTAACTGTTCCTGGTCTGTTCCTGGCGCCGCTATTATGAGCAGGTCGTCGTTGCCCAAGTGGTTCATCCCGGTAGCTTCCCGCTCCCGCAGTATACAATTAATACTTTTCTGAGCTCCGATACATTGTATTGATCCACAACCCCTTTCAATTGTATTTCATCGAATTTTCTGTACTTCAGCCTTTCCTCTCAAACCCTTTCCACCACTCTTCAAGACTCCAACCGATATGACGACGCGAGTCACCCTCAGCACAATACGTGCTCGCCAAATGCAAATGGTGTACGCAAACGTATGCGAGGTGAGGATCCTCAAACTCTCCATTTGCATATCTTAGTCCTGGCTTCACTAGCTCCTAGGCAGAAACTGACTAGCAGAAACAAGTGGACAGAGGTCGCTAGAAGAATGGCCGCAGAAATGATTCAATGGATGCGATCGAGAAGCGAGAAAAGGTCTATATGAATCTGTTGACGAATCAGAAGAGAAGAGACACTGCTAGAACGCAGAACGAGACACAGTTTATCGATGCTTGCAAACGGAAGGATATAACTTGGGAGAATAAAGGCGAACATACATTGTAGTGGATGCGGGGTGTTACTATCGGCATCCTCAAGCACATCGACCATAAATTCATACGTCGGCAAGAGAAAGTCTACGATGATCAAAGAGATGGTGTTGGCTGCGCGAGCACAGTACTTATACCTCGGCATAGACTTTTTAATACCCCATAGGACTGGGAGAGACTTTGGAGTGAGCAGACAGACAATAATCACGAGCCAGAGGGCCAGGCTGAACCAGGAACCTCACGCCAGCGGCTTTCAACGCGGGAGTGTTCTTGCTTTAAAGAGCGATGATATGGAGAATGGAAATCCCACGGAGGGGGGCGACATGGACCTGGATTATTCAGATTCACATGTCGAGGACTCTTTGGTGATGGTCCTAGGTTCAGATGGGAGAGTGAGTTTGACTGGAGAGTGAGAAAGGGACTTGAGGCGTGGAAATGGTTGAGTATAAAGAGGGGATCTGACGAACAAGGGTCAAGGAAGAGCACCTACAAGTCCCATTCTTTCAATAAAATTTCGCGGTCTCCGCGGCTTAGCTTCCTCTCCTATCCTCCCCTGTCATTGTCCTAGTCATCGCCCTGCGAACAAATTCATTTATCTGACCACTTAGCGGCTCAGCAAGAGGTTACTCTTTCTGGGTGCCCCTTTCCATGTCACCAGTCACCCCAAACACGGTGAAAGTGTGAAAGCCCTTCCTGCGTCTCCTTTGATGAACCCGTAAGTGTCTCGGAAGATATTTGCTCATCCAAACCGGCATTTTTTGACAAATTAGCACTTAATATGGGCCAGCACTTGAAAGGCTACCCCCACTCAAGGGCACAGGACTTGAGAGGAATGCATGCCTCGACATAGACAGTGAATGCCATCTAACAACATATTCAAGAAATCACCATGTCTTGTTTGTAGTACAGAGCACTCGAAAGTCGGCCAAAAGGCTTTACGACACTGATTCAGAATCCTCGATCCATGACTACCACACCATAAAGAGAGCAGGAAGAGTCCGAGGCAAAGCAAGCTAGCGAAGCAGAATCCACGAACGTGGGCAGACGGGGATGGAATCGATAAATCGAAGTGGCGAAGCGACAGGAACGTGAGTAGCGTACGACACCGAGTAATAGTTCCGTACCACAGGGATGACAGAAAATGGGAAGGAACAAGAGCAATGGTAAGGAAGCCTGAACGGAGAAATTTGAGATCGGAAGAGAGCAGAAGGGCGAGAACGAATCCGGTCGAAGTCCAAAACAAGGTTAGTGATCAATCAGTATCTTGTTGGTAGAGCAGCTAAGAGATACGGACCTGGGATCTGCGAGTTGTCCAATATAGCAACTCTTAGGTATCTAGGCGGGGACCAACATGTAAAGATAATATTGCCTGTAATTGAGCGGGGGTATAACTAGGATGCCTTCTTTCTCTCGCGATAGCATCGTGGGGCTGATACATTGAGCTTGTAATGTCAGCAGTGCCCTTGATCGAGCCTATAATGCTTATTGCAGCGCCCGTCATCCAGAGGTGCACTGGATTTATGGCAAAAAATAACTTCTCACTGAACAGCTTCAATGGAAATTCAAAAGCAAAAGATCTTCCTTTCCTTCTGAACCACCTTCCTCCAAACACCACTAGGAGATTTTGGAATGCTTGAGTTTACGATCTGTCCCGAGACAAAACCGTTCGATCGAAGCTATTCAGTAAAACAAGTCTTCGGCTTTTTGTCTTCGTCTTCCCCTGCCCTCCAGCCTCTCCGAGAAAAGTTCCTTGCCAGAGTTATCACCAAAGTGAGTGGGGAAAAGCCTAGGTAAAGAGGACGTTAGTCATACTCCGATCCAATAATTTTTGGATTTGGATGAGTCAATTATCCTGATATCAATCCCTGCACAGAAATTCTTGGAATACATGAGAAGTATACATAGAAGAGGTAAGTAAACGTGAAGAGAACTGTTTTTACGTACTCCTTGACTTGGCCGCCTGACGCTGCTGCACCTTTGATTGAGAAGCCTTGCACTGGAGAAGTGTTGGCGGCACCGCGAATGTTAAACCCAGTGTCGGTATCCCAATTCTTTCTGGAGATTCTTGGGCTAAGTAAATCACCATTTTCGTGTGGATTGTCTCCACTGCCATCAGTGAAGGGTACGCCCATTTTGTTTGCGAAAAGATCAGCGGTCTCGTCAGCCGCGTCGAATGCACTAGAGCGACGATGGTTTACGCCAGCTTTTTGCGGGAATAGCTCTTTCGAAGCACCGATATCTCTTAACTGTGCCTTGATCATCTGAGCCCTCAGCCGATTTGCAGAAGCTGCCGTGTCTTGTTTTCTTTGTCTTGACGCTTCAGCAGGATCTTCTCGAACAGGAGAAGCGCTTCGGTCTCTCAGCCTGCCACTGGCCCTGTCTCCGCCTCGACTAGGAAATAGCTCTTTACCAGCTGCCCCTCGCGGTCGCTGTCTCCGGGAATTGTTGCCCCGAGAGTCGCCGCCGGATGAAGAGTCCCGTCTCTCACTTCTTCTTGCTGCTCGTCGAGCCAGGGCGTCATCGTCGTCGTCATACAAGCTGGAATCAAACCCTGAAATCCTGTCCCCTTCTTGACGAAGCTGCTGCTCTCGGTCATCGTAACGCTGGCTGCGATACCCCCCATCATCTCTGTCCCTGTAGCGATTGCTCCCTCTCTGGCCTCCTCTCTTCCGGCGTTCTGCGGGGTCATATTGAGGATTGAGAAGGTAGAAGCGACTTCTCTCACGAGCACCCACCTGCTTGCGATCTCCTAATACTGCACGTCGGACCTCCAGACTAGTCAAAGTTTGCAAAGAGGAGGGTTTGGCTGGGAAGGCCTGTAGTGCTGGAATTTGTGACATGTCGCCTAGCTCCACAGCAGCAAAGGCTTTCAGTGCATCCATTGCAATTTCCACAGTTTCAAAAACCAAGTTGGCCGATGTATCATCAATCCATTCTACGTGTGTGGGGCTGTGCTCGCTGAAATGTTCTGCTGAAAACGCCTTGATGTCCTTTGTGGTGGCATTATCGAGGCCGCGAAGGTGAACCTTCTCCGGGGCAAGTTCACGGGCATTCGAGTCGCTGCTGTCATTGGGAGCAGTTAGAATTGGTTTGGGGTCCTGGTGATTTGACTAGAAGATCACGTCAGCATTCATGGTTTGCATGATTGATAATAGCAGCTACTGACTGGGGTTGGAGTATCATTGACAATGTCAATGTCCGGTATCGCGAAGTCCTCGTCCGCAAGCCCCACGTCGAGATCCATCTCAATATCCATATCGGTAGCCATGGCGGAGGATCCGGCAGAGTCGATTGAAGAGTGACGGAGTGGTGCTGGGGGGAGGGTGGAAGGCACGCGACGAGGCGACGAGGCTCTGGAGTCGAATACTGTTGTAAAGGTGAAAGTGGGAAACCCTCCCAACACACTCGAAGAGTGGAGAAAGCTTATCGGAATCACCGGTGGCAGCTGCGGTGAATGTGTGGGCTTCGGAATGAGTTGATCTTGATCTTGAGAGTGAAACCCAAAGCCGGGGAGCGCGGGAAAAGAGTTGTACTGTAGGGCGTTGAAATTGAGGTTGTGTGGTGACGAGGCTGTCTCGGCAGGAAGATGTGCGAGATGGAGCTGACGCCGCGTCTTTACATGGCAGGAGAGAAGTAGGAGAGAAGATGGCGGTGATCTCGAGGTAAAGAAATGTAGTTTGGAGGAAGCGGAAGCTGGCAGAATTGGGATTGATGTATTGATATTACATTTCTCGGTCGGATTTTCTTGGTGATAGCAGCTATCAAGTGAATACTGTATGCAGCGCAGCCTACGGAGAGCTAGTCGCGGACGGAAAAAGCGGCACTGATACTGACATGGAAAACGCTCGACAATCAGTGCCGCTTTTTTCTCGCTTGTCTTCCCTCACATTTCGGTCCAACTCTATCTCAATGTCCTTCCTCCTTCCTCCTGTCTCCTATACCTGTACCTGCACCCGTGTGGAAAACTTGAAAACAACTTGCAACGAACGAAACAGAAAACAACTTCCCATGAATGAAACCCGCACACCAATTCTCCTTGCCATAGATGCTTCAACTTTGGTGAAACATTAATCTTGAACCGCCATCCGCTTGAATTGCAAGCCACCTCAGTCAGGATCCCATCAGTACCTCGATCTCTTCTCCTTCTCCTTCTTCGTCCTCTGTTCCGAGCAAATCTTCGAGCGAGTCGTTCCATTGTCTGGTCGCTCTTCAAAGCCGCTCTTCTGTCGCGTCGCCCGGTTCCACTGGTTTTTGCACGCATTACCGCTTCTGAAGACCCCACGCTCTGCGAGTTGCGACGAGATCTTTGCATAAAGCTTCACGTCTTTCAGCCATTTATTAGGTGGTATTTTATTATTCGTTTCATATTCTCTCTGCGCGACCATTAGCTCGATTAGGGCCCGGTCTTCCTCCTCTGACCATTTGTCTTTCTTGAGGCTGCTTCGCGAAGTAATCTGAGGGCGCTTCGGTGCCAGCGCGGCTGGGTTGGGTCTTGAAGCTGGGAGCCCGGCTCTGGGCTTTGATTCTGAACAGTGACGCTTTGACGGCGAGGATGCAAGGTATGTTTCTGGTTTATATCCAACGGAGTCGGAATATACACTTGCAATACCTCTATCTTCAGTAGACTTCTGCCTCTTTGCTTCTCGACCAGTTGATACGGCAGACCCGTCTGAGTCGGAGCTATGGTCGTCAAGTGAAGACATGCGTTTTTTGGCTTTTTGAGCTCGTAGCTGTACGGCCTGTGCCCATAATCGCTCCTGGCCTTTCAAGAATCTGGATCTTCTGCTGTTGGCTTCTTGCTTCAATCTCAGTCCACCCCCATCTTGGATAGCCGAGAGAAGCTGGTCAAGCTCGCTAGCAGCTACCAGCTGCTCTTCGACTTTGCCTCCTGTACAAGATTTCGTTTGCCGTTCAGCTGGGGCAAACATTACATTTGTACTTCCTAAGTCGAAAAGAACCGCATCGTGGGTCTCAGCTGTAGCTTTTGAAAAATCCAGATCCAATGGTAATTGGCCGCCCTTTCCCTTTGCTCTGACGTTGCGCTCGTTCTCAGCTTCACCTCTCCCATGAATATCTCCATTGGATGTGTCATGGTGTTCTTCCTCCTCATCCTCGGATTCCTGACTTGCGTGTCCTTCCTTTGGCTCATCTTCCCCTCCGGAGCCATTATGACTCAGCTGCTCGTGGCCTGCGTGGCCTGTGGAAACTTCAGGCTGCTTCCCTCTGTCGTTGGAGGGGTCTTGCTCGCCACTTCCTTCCGCGAACTTTCTGCCAGTGGCGTGTTGTTGCTTGTCTGTGAATGTTTGATTGGTTGGTCGGTCAAGAAGACTGCGATTAATGAATTGTCGGGACGTCGCACGTTCAACCATTGCAGACGTGATAGATTGCCAGTCGTCGGAACTAGCGTTCAAGTGGGTCAGGATACCTAAGTCCAGTGGCCTGGGACGCAATGCCCATTGTGGAAGGAATCGAGGATTCGACGGCGGACGTTGCAATTGAGCCAGTGTCTGATGAAATCGATATTCACTATATTTCATGTAAGTCACGAGTTCGAAATGATGTGAAGGAGAAGATGGGAATTGCGAAATGGCTCAAGTCCATAAACTCGAATGTAGGGGCATGAGCTACTCACCTAGTTGAACGCTCCCACGGTGACAAAGAAGTGTCTTCGGATTCCCCATTTCCTGCACGGAAATCACCTTCACATGGGTTGATGAAAGGTACGTGGGAATTGTAAGACATAGCGACGCAGATTTTGGCGGAAGCTGAAGTATTTGCTGGATGCTTATTTGTATCTGGACGTCTCAAAGGAGAGGCAAGGAAAGGGATCAGTCGTTGCTAGTCAGGTCTGTGTCGTCGTCGAATGAAAGGAAATCAGTCAGTACAAAGCTACAGAATATTTGGATTAAATCGGGATCCATCCGTAACAATAGGGGCCATATTAAATATGAAAACTTGTGTGGCATTGTGCTCTAACTGCGTCGCAAGTATTGTCATTGTCGAGGTATTGTGCCTGGGCAACAATAGTAAGAGCTAATGGTACACAAGCGACTATCTGAGAATTTGACTCCAAGGGTGAATGTCAACGTGAAGGATTCTCGTGAATAGAGAAAGATACCTGTTACATGGCACGTGACGGGATATTTCAAGCATTCCCCTCCACTTTTGGATCAAAAAGACATCTGCATCGTAATCTGCATCGCTCGTCTGGAATTACAACTAAATCCGGTTCTAATATTATCTATGCGAAGGGACGGTCGAGGTCTGAATCTCCCTCCACATCGGTCCTCGGTTTTGGAACTCCAAGTTCTGACTCACTTGGTGCACCTAGCAATACACAATCATGCGTGTTAAGATCAGCATCCCCCAACGAGAGCTTGTTTTGGGAGTTCAAGAACTTAGTCAAGACTTGTTCTCGACGTTTGGGGCCGTCATTGAGAATCCGTCGCCTTCCCTGGTACCGTGTCAAACATATGATGGGCCCCTGCCTCCAGATGCAGTGCAAGCAAACCAGGGCAGCGCGCTCAAATATCTGGATGTCACCCGTATGAAAGATCTCTATGCCTACACTTCAAGCCAGAATCCAGCAAAGGCGGTCATGAACATGTTTGTTTGCGCACCGCGACGCCTCCTCCCTTCGCCGAGCGCCCAGGCCGAGGGGCACTTTGCTGTTGAGATACTGGAACGCCACCCATTCACTACACAAACTTTCATACCTCTCGGACTCTCCAGGTCTGAAGCAAGCGAAAGCCGCTATCTTGTCATTGTTGCTCCCAGTTTGCCACCATCTTCGAGAGACGAGCAACTTCCCGCCCCTCCTGTTGATGCCGCTGGCGAGCTTCCGCTTCCCGGACGAGGTCTGCCTGACCTGATGCGTATCGAGGCTTTCGTAGCAAGTGGCTCTCAAGCTGTTACTTATGGAGCCGGCACTTGGTAAGACGCTTGGGGTTTTAACGGAATCTCAAATTTTCAAAATCATCCGTTCCCCCATTGACAAGCAGACTGCCACGTTGTCAAAACCCAATTTTCCAAACTCCCAAGGCGTTTACGAATACATGCTGATGCTACAACTCTTAGGCATGCTCCGATGGTCGCAATTGGGAAAAAGGCTATTGACTTTGTCGTCGTCCAGTTTGCAAATGGGGTACCGGTCGAGGATTGTCAGGAGGTGGACATAGAGAAGAGGCAGGATGGTGGGCTCATGGTAGCGATTCCCAAAGCTGGACAGCATCGTGGTCTCTGGAAACTCTGAATCCTACGATGAGCTGACCTTGAGCTGGCACCCATCGGAAGCTCCGGATTTTGACTATGCGCGGAATGCAGACCTGATACCCGAGGGACAAAACCCATCGTGCAATACACAGTGCGATATCAAGTTCACGGCAGATAGGGGAAATACACAGCGCTATTACGTCCGCACCGGTGGTGCTGTAATTGATGTTAGGCCCATTTTATAAGTCAGGTATATGCTATTGGAGAGTGTAACCAACCGCTTTGCTGGCGCGACGCCCCCGAACCTTGCTTGGGGATGACATTTCTTCCTAGCTGTCAATATGCTCTACACCGGGCTCGATCCATCAAACTCTTTGTGGGCTCTTTCGATATCTCGAATGGGTGGTCGATTACCTAAGTATTGATGTCCTGACGGTAGTCGAGGTGCTCAGGCACTTTTGTCTGATGTCTATCTTCCTTTGAATGTGGAAAGTCCGGGAATATATAAGTTCTTTCGCCATTCATTCAGCGCTGTGTTGAGGGACACTGCTGCTGTATTCTTACTTTCGGACTGAATTGGCAGTCGCTCCATGTACGGGATCCCTTCATGAAGTGATCTTTCGGTTCTGTCAGTAGGAGTTGGGATACGTAAATGACTCGAAATATAAGTGAGGGAGAGCATTAAGTGTTGCTCGGTGTCTCAAATTTCGAGAATCCTGCTGTCCGGTAGCTACTGTCATGATTCCAGTATTAAAATTTGGCATCCAGATGCAAATGCTAGAGAGCCAATTCCGCCTCATTGTCTCAGACGCTATCGGCATCCTAGAACGAGTATCTCCTTTACACGATTACACTTTACCGCAGAATTTGTCCTGGACCACTTTTAATTGATGTGGAGATAAAGGAATTGGACCGAAAAGAAATACCATTGGCTTCATGTGTTTATCTATCATCCCATTCCTAGGCCACCACTGCTTCCCCCATCTTAGTCGGCCCACCAAAATTACCATAACCACCTTGATCTAGACCGATTTCCAGTTGAAGCAGTGGGTTCACCGTTAAAAACAGACAAGCATACTTTTGATACGCTGTCTGAGATGTCTGAGATGTCTTGCACGTCTCGAAATATATCCTAATATGCGTGCACAGTGGTGGTCCCTTGAGACGACCCGGACTTCATCTAATCCACTTGATAATTTCAAATTGCACTGTTGGGGTACTGAACACTCGCAAGCAGATCGCAATTGTAGATGAGTACCTGGCCAGCCTGTGCTAGTCTGGTGATCTTTCGGCCATTCAAGACTCAATTCTCCGTCGACGAGATCAATCTAACCTATGCGGTTTGCAACCAGACGAACAAGCCCTTCACCGAAAATGGTAGTAAAACTCCTTCGGCTGCGGAAGGGGAAGCCCTCGCCTTTGAGAAGCCTCTCTCGATCGATGCATTACATCGCCGTCTCGTAGAGAGGCCTACTATACTCATTTTATGCGATTCAGAGAGTTCCGTTCCAAGTCAGTTACAGACAATGACCTAAAAGAAATTCTTACCTATTCTGCTTGTTCTAATTTCAAGGCTTTTGTCTTCATTCATGTATAACTACTCAATGTCACCCGTCGACGCGCAGGTCGACCGATTGGAGAAGTCGTTGTGAATTGAAATGGCGGAATCTGCACAACAAAGATCCGCGGCAACTTCATGGCAAAATAAAGTTCGCAGCATCCTGTATCACTCTACCAACGATACCTCGCCCGGTCGATGAAAAGTGATAGCGCGCAGAAGGTGCTGGCCCGGGTGTCCCTTCCAACACCGTTTAATGGTAAATGCTACCCAATACATTAGGTGTCAAACAGTTCATTGTGTGTGTGCGGGCATATCGAGTATATCTAGACTAGAAGCTACGATTTGCCAACCTGCGTTCAAGTTTGGCTAAAGGTTTGTAGTTTGACGGAATGACGTCTAAAAGCATTTGTTTAAATCTAATGCACAGCAGCATGCGCAATCGCCCTCGCAGATTATCGTTGCGCCGTCTGAAGATCTGCAATGCTTTCGGCAATTGATGTTCTGCAGGTAGATGGAGCTCGAACCGCGCTATCCTCAGTCAGACTGGCCACTGAGAGTTGTTCTAGTACGAGATGCTCTTGGGTAAAATTGAGGGTTTAAAATTTACAGCATATTTTCTAGCTGCCAGTGCCAGTGCCAAGCAGAGAAAAGGCAGGTGTCAGTGCCTCTCCTGTTCAATTCAAATTAAAGCCTTCGTATCTCAACAAACCAGAGTTGACAGTGTTGTCTCATCATTGTTATTGTCCAGAAGTTACAAGGGGGAAACAAAGGATACTACCTTGGTACTTTTGGGGCGACATTGGGCGTTATTGCTTTGGCGGAACAGCGCCGAAAGCGAGCCCTAGGCCCCTAGCCCTTCCAAGCCTCTAGGGCGAGCAGGCGGGTAGTCTTTTTCTCCGTCTCCAGAAAAACGCGCTTGGACAACGTTATAATTCTCGCGTATCGATCGAGTACGGACTTCTTGCCACAAAGGGCTTAGAGTGCCCGAAAGGCTGGCCGTTTGAAGATCTCGTCGGGGCTCCTCCTGACTCTTGCGTTTCTCCAGCGCGGCAGACGATGCGATATTTCGATCCGAAGACGTCCCGCTCAATATTGCTGATCTACTTGAGGATGCCCAGGACGAGGAGAGCTGGAGCAACGAGAGCGGGCTGGCGCCGGTACACCATATTGCTCTTCTCCCACTCCAGCTACGCGTGACGTACTCCGGGTCAGTATCTCCGGTGGGTTCAATCAAGTACCTGGGGGATCTACGGTCCTTTCTGGGCACTAAGGACAAGGTTTTCGATATCGAAATCTGCTATTTTAAAAGTTGGGACCCCATCATGCCCCTTCTGGGCTTTGCGCAAGCCACACGAAGCAAGTCATGCCCAACTAAGGATTCGTCTAGATTTCCCGCAAGAGGTTGGTGGTTTTGACCGCTCTCAAACAAAAGGAATGCCAATCAGGGCGCCCACCCGCAGATTATGCATGGGTAGACATGGACGCTCCCTTCCCCCTCCTTGCAGTCCAATCAGCGGGCCGGATGTCCTCTCAAACTTTCAAGTGACAACGGTGTCCCCGCAGGCACAAACCACTCTGCTGGATTCGGCAGCGCTGCAATGAGCCTTTTTTTGCGCCCATGCAGTGCTTCTCGCCTTCGCCTGGGATTGGGGGAACGACCGGCTGTTGGCTCATCGTGTTTACATGGGCGCTCTTAATCTGGTGGTCGCATTGTTGCGAACTCCAAACCACTTCTACTCGTTCAGTCTCAACGTCCTCCGTTCTGTCAGGGGCTAATAATAGCTTCCCTCTGCCTTATTAAACCTTTGTTATTAATGATTGAGCTGGAAATTTCTCCAGCAAACCAGGACTATGCGCAATCGATCAATAGTGCAGGCACCCAGACACTCAGGATGCTATCTACAGGGTTGGCGCGCGAGGGCTGCTGGGCTGCGAACTCAGCAAAAACAACTTTCAAGAGCCATGCTCCTGGAAGTGGACATTTTGAAACACTATACTTGTAGATTTCCCGAAAACCTGGAAACTGCCAGTGCATTCACGATCCCTGATTAGGCCATTATTATAGCGCTCTAATGATGGTCGCAAGGTTCTGAAGAACCTTGTCCATGCCACGAGATTCCCGCCAGAGTTTCTTCTCCGCCAAACACTTGCAGGGATTGGTTATGGGTCGATGAGATCAAACGTTGCGGTCGATCTTCCTGCGCAGTAGGGATTATTATCACAGTTGACAACGAGTAAAGAAGGTGAGGTTTCTCGCTTGTGGATTCTGGGACGTTCGCCCTGACGAGTTTCGACAATCATTTTGACCTAGAACAGTGGAAGTCCGAGTTCTCGATGCTTTACCCACAGTTTGACAGGTGGCAGTAGACATACGGAACGTTTGTCAAACCGTCGAACGCCTCAGGAGCGGGAACGAGCCATCGCTGATTACGACGCGGTTCAACAAAAGATCAAGGCTTAAGGTTAAACATACATGGAACAGGCCTTTTCCGAATTCCAGAATTCCAAATAACACGACAAGGACCACCAAGACCCCAGGAGATTCCACATTTCAGGGGCCAGGTACAGTTACGCTTTACATCAATGACAATCTATACTACACAATAAATGGCAGCAATAACAACATCATTCAATCTTGCAGATCACGGTTGTAAGGGGCATTCCTACTAACTTTCCCCAGCATTCACCTTCTATGCGGAGCTTTCTGCAAGCGTCCGCAGCACCGGGCGCTGGTATTTGGCATCGTTGGGCTGCAGCAGTGTTGACCAACGGTTTCTTCCTGCGACGTTGCTGCTGAGATTCAGCATTTCTCGTTGGAAGAGCATGCGGCGTCAGTAAAAAGCAACTTCAAAGAAATGCCAACGGCTGCCCAAGAATAGAACAATTCAGCGGGAAATACCGCTCTTCAGCATAATACTCAGGGAACTTTCATGCCGCGTGAGCTAAAAGATCCCATCTCACAGCTGTGATCACGGGTCTCATCCCACATTATTGATCAAACCCAAGCACATTCGTACCACAGAGGACAGTCTAATAGCTACATGGGGGTCCACGGACATGGGTCCACCAACCTCGCCGAAGTGGAGAGGAAAGTTTGGAACAGCACGACATTAAAGTATGCACGGTGCAAGGGTCCCTGTAAATCAATGTTTAACCTTACCCGAAGATTTACGGGGCAGCTTCTATCGAGTCAGGAGACAAGATGTTTGAGTAAGTCAGTCAAAGGATTTTCGAGCGGGAAATGGAAACTGGCGCAAATGGATTCTTGTCGCTTCTTTTGCTTGTTTTCAAGCCCTGCCGTGCCAATGATTTACATATGTGTAATTTTGCATCAGTCACAGCTGCGTACAGCGTATGAAGACAGGAAATAAATGGCTGCTTTTGTCATGATATCCCTACATTTGAGGATCGGCTCCGATCGAGGCGAAAACGGCGTAGGGAGAAGTGCTGCGGACCGCGAGTCAGCAATCTTATATGGTTAGGATCAGATCTTCCGCACCGTGAAGACTGGATGGGAGCGATCAATGTTGCCGAGACGCTACGGGCTAACACGACCGTTGAGGTTGTACCAGTATGGAGCACCGGCGCCCGCGCCAAAAGACTCGTGCGCTGCTCTGATCCCCTCCGTTTGAAGTCGTCAACGCTCAGGCTCGTGGCGGGTCCAGATTGCAAGATGGCTTTGGATCATGGATGGCCGACGGTGGCTTCTTTCTTGCCAAGCGCTGGGAAAGACGGCGGCCCAGCTGATCTAGCCCTATTGCAGGAAGGTCTAACGAGAGATCAACGCTAGGAATATTCATTTATTGAGATTCAAGATTGACACTGCAGATCATGTGTATTACTGCCGTGTAGGGCACGCTTTTTGCCAGGCCATGATGCACATAAGGAGTAAGTCACGGCTTAGACAACAGACCTTCTCATCGGGCATGGTTTCCCTCTGTCGTTGGTCCGAGGAGCCGAAGCCGATCAGCAAGAGCAAGAGCAAGAGCAGAGCAAACACAAAGCTCTAAGCTTGTGAGGCAGTTGGGGTTGTGCTGGGTGGTGACATTGTTGTGAGGCTGCCGTGCGCCGACAGCGATACAAGCACTGTATCGCGGATCCGCGGTTCTGGTTCTGGGGTCTGGCTGCTCAACAAAACAAGACGCAGAAAGCTCCTCATTTGAGGTGCAGCAGGACGAAAATAGAGCAGTGTTTCCTGCAGAAGACGGTGCCGGGAGCCCTGGCCTGGAAAGGCTGGACCTGAACCTTACCTTGCCTTGCCTTCCCTTCCCTTCCCTTCCCTTCCCTTCCCTTCCCTTCCCGAGGCTGATACTATATGTTGGAGTGTAATAGTAGAGCGAAGGCTGCAGAGCAGAGATGATATGATGCCATGGCCGCAACGTACATGCTGCTCTTATGCGCCAACAAGCCTTGCGCCATGACAGTAACCTTACCGTGCTCGTACTGACTAGTTACGCTACTCAGGGCCCACGGCCGCAGCCAGAGGTTGATCCCAAAAGTTGGGATAACGTTCCTCGTTCCTACCTTCGTATGTATGTGGACATCTCGCCAATTGTATCAGCGTGGATGGACCCTGCGGGCATCCCTGTGGACTGGCCCACCTTTTAGCTTTCTGCTTTTCTCTGTTTTATCGACGTCGGCGCGTCAACCGCAGACTATGGTCCGTGGTCAATGGTCATGGTGCTTTCCGACAAGGGGAGGACACAGGACACAGGAATCAGGACCCAGGACATCGCACCGGGAAACCAGAGCAGAGCAGTATGTACTGTACATGGCAATCTCCATCAAGCATCAAGAATGCATGGTCAGGGTCTGGAGATCAGGAACACCGCATCCACGCCCGTCGTCGAACCACACCCCTCCTCCAACGAGCTTCCATACCAGCGGATGTGAGGCACCCCGAGTGGCGCTTGCAGCCTGCCTCCAATCGTATCTCGGCCATGGTGTGCTCCCCAGCACCTCTGGACAATGCAAGCAATAAAACGTGGTTCTAGAGGCTCAGCCGCCAACAGACGATGCGATGCGATGAGATGAGATGAGATGAGGACTGCACATGGCGAGGCCCCTGGCAATTCTATTATTGCTGGCTATCCCCGCATCACTTTCGATGTATTCGGAGTATGCAGAGATCGATATCTCCAGTAGTCGAGTTCATAATCCTCCGCTACTGTCTCACTTCTGGGCGACTAGCTTGGAGCTCGTCGCTCGAGGATCAATACAGTAAGTGCTGTGCATACCATACTGTACTCGGAGCGCGTCGAAGCGGGACGGCTGCCCGGACCCGGTCCGTCGAAAGCTACGAAAGCGGCGAATTGATGCTCGTCATGGATTACTGTCCCCACATGGCACATGCCATGGTGTGTCAGATCGGCTTTGGGGCCACTAGCTTTAGCACATCGCCGTCCTGATATCTGCTAGTTCTAGCGGTCCTCGCTTTGATTTGTCTTGTCTCGTGGTCCTCGTCCTCCTCCTGGCGAGTCTGGATGATACTGGTTAGTCCGTTCTTTTTGCTACTCAACGGGGACAAGGCGTGCATGTGAGAAAATGGGCCAGTAGTAGTCCCTTGTGCACATCGGCCTGTAGTACAGGACTCAGGAGATTCGACCCAGCTGAATGGGCAAGCCACCCGCCTCCATGAGGATCGACCATCACGGAGCCAGGGATACAGAGGTGGCCCACCCCAAGCCGTCTCTTGTGCACCCTGTCTCCCAGTCTTTCTCCTGTTACCCTCCCCCCAGGTCAGCCAATGCACGCAGCGGCTGCAAACTCCCCACTTCAGTTTTCTGCTGCAGATACTAGTTGTGGTTTCGCGGCGAGGAGACAGCCAGAAAGCCCATCCCAGTCCTTACCTCTTCGCTTTTCAAGCACCAGGGAGGTGCTTCTCGATCTACCAATATACCCAGGATCAGGAGTCAGGGCCGTTCCCCTCTACGCCCCAAAAAGCAGACCCTGTTGGCAATCCCAGCCCTAGGCTTGATCATTGCTCTGGGCGCTGGCCGCAATCACACAACCCACCCCCCACTTCAGCACCAATAGTACGGTACATGTTCAAGGACCACCAGAATAACGTATATGGTCCTACGGGCGTCCGATTTTTTCATCCATAGCATCATTCAGCTGCGTTCATACCACCCTTCAAACAGTCATCTTCAACCCCATCGAACTCCTCTCAACAACATTGACGGATATCACCTTCTTTTGTCAACAACTTTAGTTCATCTTCGTTCAGCAGGAGTTCTGCTTGGTATCTTCGTCTTCCGATACCAACGTCGATCTCATCGAAGAGTACCATCCATCTTGAAACAGAGCCGCTGTCAGGCTTCCTTGCCCTTCAACTAGCAACAAAATATACAACGTCGTTATAGCACTCAAGATTTTATCGAGACAGATCTCGTACTTACTCCTCTTCAACCACCAACCGTCGAAAACCCGCAGCCACACCAGGAGCATCGCTAGGATTACTGTTCGCCTCAGCGACTACTAGGGATTCATCAACCTTCTCCTCTCGAAGGTTAACGACTACCACCTTCGGGTTTTACGGGACCCGTCCCATTGTATCTCGTATCTCACACCAATCTCTAGGGCTCATAGCGCCCATTGCACGGATTTTGAGGCACCCATTTTGAAGGCTTGTGCCTGTCTAGGTCTTCCCCGACCTTCCATTGAATCAGTTGCCAGAAAAGCGGAAGCACGTCAATCTTGAGGAGCTAGGCTTACCTCAGGACTCGCCGTCACATCAGTCTGTATTTCAGGGGCCCTTACTATCCAGCACTCGGCTTTGTTTAAGAGGATCATCGCCATGGCATCACATCGACGAGGGCCATGGTCCCAAGGCGAAGATGCCTACTTGGTTCAACTTGTACACACCCAGGGAGCATTGAACTGGGTAAGAATCGCCCAGCTCATTGGTTCGCGCTCGCCAAAACAATGCCGTGAGCGATACCATCAAAACCTGAAGCCGTCACTCAACCACGAACCAATTAGCCCGGAAGAGGGGCTTCAAATCGAACGTCTGGTCGGCGAGATGGGAAAACGTTGGGCAGAGATTGCTCGAAGACTTCATGGCCGGAGCGACAATGCCGTTAAGAACTGGTGGAACGGCAGCATGAACCGACGTCGACGTCTAGTTCTTCGCAGAAGGTCGTCTGCCCCATGCCCCAACAACTTCGATGAACAGTCTCAAACTCTATCCTTTGCTAGACCTCCGGTCAATCGTCCACTCACGATCAACTCACCTACTTATCGTGGGGCTATAGATGGCCCTCTCCCTTCTCCTGCAGTCTCGGAGGCCTCCAGAGCGGAATCTGTGGACGGGCCTCCATCACTCATCTCGGACTGTGGCTCAACTTTCTCGGTGTCGCCCCGTATCACTACTTCACCGGGAGTCGAGCTCCCTCCTCTCAACGGATTTGCCAGGAATGACAGCAGGAGACCGAGTCTCCCAATGCTTCAGTTTCCACCAAACACGTTTCGGTCCGAAGCCGATAATCAGGCCCTTGCATTTGCCTCGCGGTTTCATACCGACTCGAAGGTCCATGGCCTAAGTGCAGTTTCTCCTCTCTATAGACAGTCGAAGTCCGAACGGCACATGATGGCTTCTTCTCCCCGGGAATACCAAAATGACTGCCGGATACAGTTGATGACAGCACCATCCACACCTGTGCAGCTCCCACCTCTTCAAATGATAAGCACTCGCGCAACTCGACCTGAGAAAGCAGGAGAACAAGATTCAAGGATGCATCTTTCTTCCCTGTTGGCTTAGTGATAAAGGAAGTCGAATTACTGGAGCTCCGGATGTTTAAATTTGGGAATGGATATGGGATTGGATTTAAAAAGAGCGACTGTCAATGTTTGGTGTTATATAATGCTTTCAAGGCTTAATGTCGCCGCCTTGGGGAATATGGGTCGGGCTATATCACGAGCAACGTTTTCCTTTAGCGGTCATTCTCGGACCCTGTTATCTAATACCATGTATATTTGTTTAGTTAGATACCCCTGAAACCGTATGCTCCTTTCAGTCTCATGGCCACTCCGTATCATCAGCTCCGTAAGCATCTTTGCATCGTGAAACACAACACCTGCCTGTATAGCGTGGGCTGGACATGCACCCCTGAGCAACTCCGTCAGATTTGAAGTAAGAAATCAGGCGGTGCTGGAACAGAGAGCATTGTTTTTTCGGTCACGGACTCGTGGGGGTTTTACCAGGCTACTTCAATCCGGAAAATAAAAAGCAAAGAAAAAACTTAGATGAAAATCTAGGAAAGGGATATATGGAACAAGAAGCTGATGAGCATGACTTCCTGGATACTGAGAGAGATGCTGATCCTTGATTCCCTGCAAGTGGAAACGCCCTCGGCGCCAATCGATCCCCAACGACGCTACATAGATAGTTTCTCAACCCAGTGCCCGTGGATGACCCGGCCGGCTTCTCAGAGCGGCCCCCAGGTTTGGGGGCAAATTAGAGCGCCTTCCAAGCATATATGTTGCAAGCTATCGACGGCGTTGAGCCTCGAAAACCTAAACTTGGGTCTAAATGAATGCCGAAGCACAACGCCATAGAAACAACCTAGCAGTATATTCTTCTTCCGCTAAATTTTGTTCTTTGAGATTTGAAGGAAAAAATAAACGTTTTTCTTTCCACACGCGTGCTTGGGTATCTAGCAACACATTACTCGCGAGTAGAAACCGTCATCCAAGACTCCGAAGTGAGGGAGGCCCTTTGAAGTCGCCCATATACCCTTAAAAACTCCATCGCTGCAACGCAGTACGGCAATCCTATTCTAAAACCCAGACCCAAATAACCTTTATCTATAGATAGATATCCCCTCCCTCATTCGATACCCATCTACGCCAAGCCTCGTCGTAAGCGGATTCCAAATCCGAGACCCATCTCTTCGTGTCAAAGAGAGCACAAGTCCAACGGCTGTCAAACAAGAGCTTTCGCAATTCCCCAAGCCTCCCGGTGCCCTGACCATGGCCAGAGGGCTGGACTTGATAAGAGAACCCCCCAGCAAGTTTGATAGCAAGTTCCTCATACTGTTCGTCATCCTCAGCAATGAGCTCTTTGGCCGCCCTGTAGCCCTCTTCACTTTTCGGTAAAGCACCCTTTAAAATCGATGCAGCCATACGAGAGCACATTTTGTATTTGTAACGAGGAAATGTTAGGAGTGGAGTACTTGACCATAAGACATCGGCAGCGGTTGTGTGGGCATTGCATTCTGGGGTGTCGAGGAAAAGATCGCAAACCCTTGCTCGAGAGATATGCTGATGCTTTGGTGCCACGTCTGTGAACCAGATGCGCGATGCAACACTGGCTCCTGCCCACTCCTGCGCCGTTCGCTTCAAGTTACTCTCACCCAGGTCGGGGAAGCGCAATAGCCATAGAATTGCCTTTGGGACTTTATCTAGTATTCTCAGCCAAGTCCGAAAAGTTGTAGGTTCAATCTAAGAACAAATTAGCTTTCGAAAAGGTGGTCGCGATAAAATTGGCCACAAACCTTGTATAGCTGGTTAAAATTTCCAAGAATAATTGCGTCATCAGATAAGCTTGGAAATAATTCTTTCCGCATTTTCCATCTCTTTGACTGCTCATCTTCCCAACTAGATTGATTTACGCGAGATTCGGACTGTGCATGGTCACAGCAGAAGAACGTGTCCCGGCAGAAAATGATATTCTCGGAATATACCCAGTCCTCATCTTCGTGTGATTGCTGGTCCCGCAATTGATCTTCTAGGTCGATGTTGCTTCTCCACGGTCGTAATGTGTCTGGCGGGATAGCAGTCTTATCTGCCAGTATATAATCGCACCATTCCGCCCCCAAAGTTCCCGCGAACCCCATAAAAGACATCTGGATAGGAGCAGGACGAGCAGCGAAGACTTCATTTCGCGCTCCCCGAGTATAGCCATTTAGATTAACCAGTATATGAATTTCATCTTGGACGATCTGCTGGACTAGGCGATCAGCCGACCAAGTACTGGCATCACGGAATACTGGAGATTCGCGCTCGATCTGCCGCCTGTGCACAGAGTTGTCACTGGCTGTAGTGGCGTAGCAAAAAGCTCTAGCACGAGATGGGTTGTGAAGACCAAACACGGATTGCATCCTAAGATTTGCGTGAGTAACCAGGGGGGGGTTCAGAAGCTGAGTACTTACAAATGGGCCAAGGGGTGGTTATTGAAATCAGAAGATACATATCCAATGTTAAGTTGAGGTTCCGGGGGTGGTGGCGGGGAGAACACAGATGAAGGCATCCAAGGGGCTCGCAGTGTTGAGCAAGATATTCTAAGCGCATTGCGTTGCGATATCATACGAATGTCTTTGGCAGATAACGGGCAAGTGAATGTATGGAAAGGCAAAACAGTTGGAGCAGTTGGGACCGAGATGCTACCTGGTAGTCGCGGCCTTGGGTAATAGGAAGACGGGAGTGATTTCTTCTTGACGTGCTTGTCGTGATACCATCTGTACATAGCACGTTTGGTCGCCCGCTCGATAAGACGCACAATACGCGATCCTTCCCAACGGTGTCCGGCCCAGGCACTAAGAGTTGCATGCATCGTGTTTCTCATTTCTGGGGCCCACTGACCGCCAGAATCAGCTGCCTCCAAGTGCTGGAGAAATTGGAAGAGGACTTGATCCTGGAGAGTTCCGCGGCCCCAGGCTGAGCCATCTTTGAGTTGCTTCGCAACTATATCGACAACTCTCTTCATCCAGCCTCCACCGGAACCACTTGTCCTAGCTTCAGTAATCATTCCTGCTTCGTTCACATGCCAACGGTCTTGTTTTCCACCATCAAGAATGACACCACCTCTCCCAGCCCAATCACAAACAGAGTTCAGAGCATTGGCGAGGCCACATACAGCTTCAGCAAAGTCCGGGCTAGATGCCACCGCGCGCCTATAGTATTCGATAGCATCGGCTGTTCGGCCTTGGTCCTTGACGGCATTTGCCAGATTGGCTAAAGCAATGTCAAAAGAGCTGTCACATGCAACTGCCTTCTCATACATGGTTATCGCCGAAGGAAGTTGCCCTATATCTTTGAGAAGGCTACCAAGATTCGTGTAGATGTGGGCATGCCTCGAGTCTAAGTTGAGTCCATAATTATAATATGCAAGCGCTAAAGCGATTCCACTTCCAGGTACAACTCCAGCAGGGAGTTTAAGGCCATCGGTCTGTACAACTGCACGATGAGATGCAGGCTGTTGCACACTTGCCAGTAGTATGCCCACATTGTTTGCGGTTGACGGGCTTGGCTGGAGGGACAACGAGAGATAGTAGAGCGCCAAAATATCGCCAATACCAGTGGGCATTCTTGTTATCCTTTGTGGCGGGGAACTATTGGACATTGCATCTTGAAATATCTTTGCAAGAGACAAGAGAGAATTGCTGGTTGTTGATACTGCGGCCTTTTTGGCAAGACCTTCGGGGACATGTCGAAGTCCGGGAAGTTCACCATCTTTGGCGAAAACTAGCTTGGCAGTCTGTAAAGCCTTGGGAGGGGGCAGGAGCAGGGGCGATGAGCCATCGCCTGAGGGCGGGGACCTGAAATCCGACCGTAAACCAGCAAACCCGTCAAGAGAAAGTACGTTGACGATTTTGCGAATTAGACCTTGAATTCCCGGTAGACCTCTTCCAGCGCTAATGAGAACGGCGTCCTCAAAGGCTTTCGAGGCACCATTGATGTCACCGAGAGCATATAACATGTTGCCTTTTGCATGGACGAGGGCCAAGATTCGTCCATTCTCAGAACCCGGAACCGAAAAGCCACTAGACCCAAATCCAGGTTGTGTGAAACCATCCTCGCTGTCTCGCATCGAGGGTGACCGGAACACATTCTCACCGTCACCATCGTAATCTAAGGCGATAGTCTCTGATGATGCTCCAATTGACTCGCAGGATTCACGGTCAGCGTTGCTCGACGTCTCGCTGAAATAGTCTTGGGATTCCTCTGGCTTTGGCAGCTTCAGTGAACGTTCCACAAAATCAATAATGCTGACCGCCTCATTTCCTCGATGGTCACCACAAAGGAGTCCGATAAGATGCTCAACGGCTTCAAAATAGCTTGGACGAAGTTTTACAGACTGGAGCCAATGTTGCTCGGCCTCTTCGCGTCTATTGAGACAGAGAAGAGTAGCCGCTAGATTCGAGATCGCTTCAACATGCCTGCAGGAGGTTAGCTAGTGGAGCATTTGAGATATATCAACAATTACTTACTTGGGATCTAACGTAATGATCTTGGAGTACCATTCAAGGGCATTATGGTACTGCTCTAAGCCGTATGCTAGACAACCTCCAAGCAACATTCCGTCTATCCAGCGCCAACCACTTTGTTCACATAGGTTGGTGAGGAGCTCCAGAGCTTCCTTTGCCTTGCTTAGTGGGTTCGTTGCCGGGTGATGGGGCGCTTGAAAAGGCGACGAATATTGGCGAATATCATCGCCTGGCTGTCTCACTTCCCCCATGTTACTCCCTTGCCAGGCGTTATAATCGCCATTTCCACTTGTTCGATGCGTTGGCCTCAGCATAGTGCTTATGTGCCTTGGGGAGCCGCTTGATTCACGTGGCCCTGTATTCAAACCTGCCCATTGAGATGACCCTAGATAGGATGCCGGTTGGCGGGGCGGTTTCGGGTATATGCTCGTCTTCGAATAAGGTTTGGACCCATGAGATTGATTAGAATTCCTGCTGTCCTTCTTTGACTGGTGAAGAAATGCAAGTAGATCCACATATATACTATGAGCCCAAGAAAGTGTCTTCTCTTTAAATCGATGATTGCTGGCTTTGTTGACAGATTCAGCGGTTGGGGTTCTGGAGCCTTCCGGAGACAAATATATAGAGCTGTCAATGTGAAGAGATTGTGACTGCGCCGATGTTTCAAAGCGTTGGTCAAGCGAAGGGATATGGTGCTCGTGGTATTGAGAATGAGACCCCCCATTACGCAAGAGAGGGTCAAATTCAAAGCTAGTAGATGGCGGTCGGAACGGGGTCAGAAGATCACCAGGAATTTGGGGGTGGTTTTGGGGGTGGTTTTGGGGGGTCCGATCCAAAAATGACCCCCTGGTGGAGTACTGGTTTGCTTGACCGCGAAATGCTGCTGGCCGATAGGGAACAAACTTCCCATCGGGCCAGTAGGGCCCATACAATCCTCCGTCATTGGATGCTGTTGGACCTGGCGACGGTTGGTAAGCTGGTTGAAGAACAGTCGGTATTTGAGTGGCATTATTGGGATAGTAAGTGGCTGCTTGATGCATGCCTATGTGATCCCAAAAGCTGTTCGACGTGTCCACTGGAAGAAGTCGCGACCACTTTTCCCCTTCGCCTACCATATGGTGTTCCCCGGCCATGCCATTCATCCCAGTATATTGGCTTGGTTGTTGGTAATTCCAACCTGAAGACCGCTGTCGAGAGAGTTGATCATTCGAAGCGGCTGGCGAGTATATGCTGCTGCGGCTCGAGGAGCTGCCTGATAATGGGAGTATGACATGCTTGAGAGCCGGGGCCTTGCTGGACCACTGCACAGGTGTTCCATCGTAGCCCGCAGCCAGGGTCCCATTTGGTGTTTTTCTACGAAGCATATGCTCCGAGGGGTCGTTGTACTGGGTCCCAAACCCTGACTCCGAAGAGCTCCCCCGGGCGAGGCCGGTTCGACGAGGGGCATGATTGTCGAGGGGAAAAGCACGCTGAGCTTGATTCGGCGCAGATGGGGCAAACTCTCGTAGACTTCGGAAGGGCAGAGGCGCAGGCTGGTCAAGTCTTCTGGGGCTTGAAAGGGGCTCAAAGGGAGGGACAGCAAAGCCAGGGCTGCCGAATTGCTGAGATAGGTGTCGGGGGTGTTGAGCAATCTGAGGAATCATATTCATTTGATGGCGGCAGCGAGATCGAGAGAACAAGATACAAGATGGATATATATTGCTGAACTAAGACCTTCCAAAGGCCTCGTCAGCTCATCTGTAAGAATGCCAATGCCAATACCTTCACGAAGGATGGGAGAGTCTGATCTGTTGATCATCTCTGCCGTGACGCGCCGCAGCCCAAGTGGGCGTCTTGAGATCTGCCCGCTTCTTCAGATGGCACAATATGGGGTGTATATGCTGTTGCGGGCGGTGTTATTTGATGCAGAGGACAACTGACGAGGTTGACGTTCGGGCTGTAAGCATTCCAAAGGTGCATGCGTAAGCGCGCGTCTATACTATAATACGAGCCGTACTGTATTTACTTCGCGTAGGCAATCTCTAGGATCCGGAATGCACACCTGGGCACAGTCTTTGAAGGAAATACGTCCTCTAAAGCCAATAAATCAATAGACACTCTTAGATGCTCTTGTTATTGACTACTACGTTTACCAGCTTGAATGTTAGGGTGCGTCCCGGCTTCCGTAAGTGATTTCAGGGCATTGCAACCTGGAATAAAAATATTGCATAAAAAGATCCTGCACTATCTAGGTCTAACAAGCTCCCGTGAACAATTATCGTAAAATCAGTATTTAGACTTCATTCAGCTCAACCATAGTATCGCATAAGAAATAAAACGATACTTCTCCAGTTGCGTGAAGAAATCTGCGACTCTGTGAGGGCGAGACATTCCATGGCCCCGCATTCCAACACTTACGTGATTAGCAGGGATAACTCAACTCGAGCAAAACTGGAGCCTCCGTGGAGACCTATTGTACGTTCTGGGAGCTGCACGAGGACCTTTCGGGTTCAAGGAATCACCTCTACCACATTGCTAAGTCAGTAGTAACGTGTTCGCAGGAAGACAATTGCACAGAAGCCCATGAGCCCCCTGACATTAGAAATGAGAATGTTGACTAGAAAGATATGGACCACCATATCCACACCAGAGGCAAAGGATATCGCGGTGAGTAATCAGACAAACTTTGATCTCCTTGCTTTCAAAAATAGGCCGATACCATAGATTAAACCGATCCCCAAAGGGAAAGGAGGAATAAGGGCCAGAGTGTTTGACAAGTGAATTTAGTAACTCCACCGGGGCAAGATATTGATATGTATCACATTCGATAGACCGGGTTTCCGCTCATTGTTTGTGGATGAATCATGCCAGTTTGCTGCTAATTAATGTGCAAACCCTTAATACCCCGCAAAAGAAACGCATACAGAGCTGCTCACTCATCCGGGACTGTACGTGGGTCAGTATGCAATCAAAGAAAAGCCATATGCGGAGCTTACTCTCAATCTCTCCGCTCTCGATATCATCAGAGATGTCCTTCGGACTTCTTCCGTCAACCTGGCAACCGACGCTGAATGCTGTACCCAAGATCTCCTTCACCGTACCCTTCAATTCCTTCGCCAGTGACTTGAATCGCATAGTGCGTGCAATCTCGATGATCTCATCTAGCGGAATGGATTTGCTGTGCTTGATATTTTTCTCCTTCTTCCGATCACGAGGGGGCTCCTTAAGGGCCTTGATGACCAAGGAGGAAGCGGATGGAACGACGGATACAGCAGCTTGTCGGTTTTGGATTGTGAGCTTCACAGTGACCCGGAGGCCTTTCTGCAGGAGAGATCAGATTCATATTTCGACGTTGGTGCCTTCCAAAATTTCGAGCTTACCCAATCACCAGTTGCCTTTGCGATATCTTCTCCGACCTTCTTGGGTGACAGACCGAGAGGACCAATCTTTGGGGCGAGAGCGGAGGAAGCACCGACTTCACCACCAGTTGCTCGAAGGTGGCTAGAAAATGGCAGTCAGTAGACATCCTGCAGTATGGCCTTATATGATGTCGTATATTGTGCAATTCGAGGGGAGGGGTGTCGAGAGAAACCGCAGAGCGGAAAGGGACCTAGGGTAAACTCACATCACCTTGATCTCGTTGGGGTCGATCTTTGGAGCTGCGCAATACACGATTAGCTATGGCGGAGATTGCGCGAGTGCAGGCAAGACTTACGCATGATGGTGGTTGATTGATTGCAATCGTTGATGTTGCTCTCAGGTCGAACTTGGGGATTTTTCCCGCCAAATCTAGAGTGCGCAGGAAAATCACAAGCGAGCACGCTAAATAAAAGCGCGAGGTGAGGCTGACACAAGGCCCCACGGCAAGGCTGTCAGGCCGCAGCCCTCATCAATCTCAATGGAATATCACTTGGGCTACCCTTCGTGCAAAACATAGGATTTTAATGGGGCTGCGATTGCCCCAGGTTTGCATTCAGCTGCTACCAATATTTCTGGCATCAGCTGGACGTCGTGATGCTATGCAAGAATACTTTTGTTTCTCGACAAAGCCATGACGACAGAATTCACCACATACTCCCTTCACTGCACGATTTCACTACCTTCCAATTTTGATTAAAAGCCTACAGCATTCACCGAGATATGATCAAGCTTTTCAAGTACTATCTCAGTCATATGATCACGGCAGTGGGCTTCTCTATGCATTTGATGGTCTTATTTCTGCTTTATTATTTTCTGCCACGTCCGTCTATCTTAGTACAATATGATTTTTATACCAGCCGACAACCCCCAGCCTACCTTGTCGCAGATCAAGACTCACCCAGCTCAATTGGTACCGCTTACAGCAAGTCTACAGAGATATTAGCCAAAATTCCAACATCACGAATATAACTTACTTCATCAGATGGTCCATGAAAGTTTGAAGTGAGACATCGTCAGTGAAGATTGTCTGGGCAGTCTGCGCACCCACTCCACCATACGCGCCAGTGGTGTGCGTAGTGGACGGGTTCAGTTTGGACAACAAAAATCGAGCCTGCGAACCCCCAGCATCACAGACGATGAAACGCGGTAGTGGGAATCGATCAGTGATGAGTTCCTATCAATCGTCAGCGCGAAATTCTGTTAAGTAAAAGATCACCTACCCTGGCATCCTCCTTTGGTTGTTCTAGAAGGGATGCAAAGTTTTCATATCCTTCCTGTTCTTGGTAGCCCGCCTTTCTCCATTCCGCAACAGTCTCGCCGTGAAAGATCAAGATGTGGAAGAAGGTGTCCAACAAGAGAATATGAGTTGGTTGGATCGAAGTAGAGTCTAGCAGAACGGGTTGGCTGCCATCTTGGTCGAAAGTGTACGAGTCCAGTGTTGGCTGAATCATAATGAGAGAATTGCTGACATCCTCGTGATTAAGAACGTGCCTGTAGAAAGCAGTTTCATCTGGCGAGTTATTGAAAACTTGAAGAAATTGACTCCTCCTCAGATGGAACATGAATTGGGGGTAGAGAGTAAAATTCTTTTCCAGCCGAAATGAAGACGGATCATCTTTCCGGTAATCCGCGAACCGCGAACAGAGTCTGATCAACATCCGGTCTACCCAACGCAACACATCAGGGCCATCGTCGACCTCTGCTTTGAAGACAGCGATTCTGGACATAAGCACCGCGGCAGCCTCTTGGTCGAAAGATTGTGCGATCGCGGGATCTCCAGCCGGCCCACTGAGATTTCGCGAAACTGTAGTAACGCGAAGATGAAACTGGCCAGACGAGTGCTGGTAGTAAGTCAGGAATTGCATCATGCCTTTTTGCGGAGTCTGCTGGTGCTGAGCAGGCCCTCCTTGGCTAGCAATTTCGAAATATATTCCGTAACTAGCGTTAGGATCGATGCCGCACATTTTCCATGAGCATGTATTGCCAATACCACACTCGGTCTCGCCGACGGAAGTCGACTTCTTGTTCATGGATACTGCGTGTCCAATCAGACCCGTGACCTTTAGCTCTTTCGTCGTTAAGACTTCGAGAGAAGCATTGAAACCCATAAGAAGATTGTCGTTGCCATCTTTTTCAAACACCCGTACAAACGACTGCTTGAACATGGATGATGTGAAACTATCGGTGAGAACCATGTGACCACCAGTAGAATTCGAAAGTCCCTTCATTTCTAGCAATCCAACCTGATCCAAACAGCCAGCGAAGATATCGATGATGTGGCCATTGTGGGCCGTTCTCTTAGCAAGATTGTCATAGAACTATCATCGTCAGTCCCTTCATTAAGCTATTTCACACGAGAAGTCTTACCTTCAAAGCCTTCTTGTAGTATTTGATATTATCTCGGTCAATGTCATGGTGAGATCTGATGGGCTCTCTCAATTCTGGACCCACCACCAAGCCTGGCCCTTCAGTTGCAGGTCCGCCGGCAAACAGCATAATACGGCCACCAGCATTTTGAAACGAAGATTCTAACAGCCCTACAGCTACACTGAGAGCAACCCCTGTGCATCTAAGGTTCCTCCTGTCGCTGGCGACTGGCCAAGGGTCCTTTTGGAGTTGCTCCAGAGCTTTGGTGAGCTGGAACTCACATTGTTGCACTGGAAGAAGAAATCGCGCTGCCGGTCCCATTGGGGGTATCGGCCGGCCAGGCTGCTGTTGCTGCATACCAGGCCGTAAACCTGGTGCTAACAAGCCAAGCATCTCCTGAACTTGCTTTGCAGAATAATCTTTGCTGCCTCGGAATACATATGATTTGGGGCATTCGGTGTAACCGATTTCGTGGACTTGTGCCTAGGTAGCTGGTTAGCTTACCAGGCGCTTCTTAAAAGTATTGAGGGACTAGTTACCATCGTTCCAAATGTCACCAGCCCCACCAGGGCATTCTCAGGCAAAAGACTTAAGCTCATAACCAGGGATTCCTTTAGAGCCGACAAGCTGTCCTCCTCCTGGCACGTATCCACGACATATAGGAAGATTGGGGGGCTCGGCGCCGGTCTTGAGAGTCTATACTCGATCGTTGTGTTTGTTGGGTGAAGCTCGGGAGGAATCGCAGTTTGTGTAATGTCTTTGTAGTGAGGGGGGAGAGGATTCCGAGATAAGCAGAAGGGGCAAATCCAGAGCCGTGCCCGAACATCCACTTGGCTGGCCAAGATCAGTATACAGCCGTGTTGAAATGTCCAGAAGCTTACCAATAGGGGTTGAGGACTGATCTACATGGTTGTTTGCAGATGACAGGTTCAAATTGCAATACAGGAGTGTCGGGTTTCTCCTTCAGTGGGGTGTACAAGGCGCCAATGGGGACAACAAGACGCGAAGCTTCCTGTAGAGACTCAGTATGCAAATGCCTTGCCTCGTGGGTATTGACTGACCATGCGAGAGCTAGGAAAGACGTTCCAGCTGAGGCGGAGCCCATCTCGATCCTCGATCTCTGACCACTACAACGCGGTCAGCTTTGAAGCTCCCCTGGAGCTTGTGGGCAATTACCTGTTCCTTCAAGGCCTCGATATCCATGGTCGAAAGCGCAGCGGTCGGGCCAGTCTCGGGGCGTGGGGAAAGATTATTTGGATGCGTGCGGTGGGAGCGGTGTCGAGTATCTGATCCCGCGTCGGAATTTCTGCGTGGAGCTTCTCTGGTCGGCGGCAGATGGAGGGGATGGAGGACGAAGGGATTGCAGGCGAGGGTAGGAGGAGTCAAGTTCTCATGGCCATCAGTTTGAGTGTGTCCAATACTTTTAGTGAGGTACTTGTAGTGCCTCCGCAATGTGTTCCGTGTTCACTTCAATTGCGCCTGAGGACTGCTTCCTCAGGCGGCAAGGCCACCAAGCTGGCCTTAGCTTTAGCGCAGGCCGAGATAAAACTTCGCAGCCGCAGGGACGAGTTCGTTTCTTTTCTTCTTTTCAACAAACATCGCCAGTTTTCAAAATTACTTAACGACAGCTGCTGTTCTACCCCTACAAGCTTGCTGTTTTCGCGCTGTGCGAAGAGGAAACCACCCGTTGCTGGGCGCCTGTTTTCGAGAGGTCGTTTCGATTTCCTTGAGAAAACGGGAATCAGCTGAGGTCACACGCCTTACCTAGGTATACAGGCGCGATTTCGCCGTAGGCCCATGGAAGAAGGAGACGTACTGTACTGCTGTCATTGGTATGCCAGAGGGCACTGGCTTTGGTTCAGTGGATGAGCTCTCGGGTGGGCTCTAATCGTGCTTCTAATTTCATGGCAGCGAGTACCTTGAGTACTCTGATTCCGGTGACCTACACCGGGCTGCCGTCAGCTTATCGCCGCTGCAATAAAACGACTACCATGGTGATTTGAACGTTGACACGCGCAGAGATTCAAACCTATACCAATTTATTTAATGCTCCTCAGCCTCTTGCACAGGTGTCTCTTAGGGGCAGGCAGTGTGCTCCTTGTAAAGCGATCCAGTCAATACCTAGGTATACATCTTCACGTATTCAATCCAATATTATAACAGTTCTTGATGCCAGCTATTGTAAGTTGCCGTATGTAACGTTCATGTCATATCCCTGATTATCTTTAATCGGGGTCTCTGGCTATATGGATACGATCTTGTTCGTGCTCTGAATACCTAGGTACCTAGGTAAGCTTTCACGTGTATCTAAGCAGGTAGAAACCTAGGAAATCAGAATATAACCTGGGAAACCAATTGGGAAAGTTGTATTTAGATACCTACCTATCTCAGGAATTCCAATCAAGAAAATGTATACCTAGGTACATACCTACCCAGGTAGGTCAAAGAGAACCTTCACCAAACAATTATAAATCTTGACCACGGATAAGGAACACAATATCTGATAAGCAAAGAAGTAAGTGATTGGCACTAGGTACCTAGGTAAATGCCTATTGTTCAAAAATATTGAACCTAGGTATTTCAAGGTTGGGCATTTTTGTCGATTTGAATTTTCATAATATGAATACCTGGGTACCTACTTAACTAGGTAGGTATACTTAGGCACCTAAGTAGAGAGAATATCTACCTAGGTAGGTGTGTGCATGTTTTTGGTCAGGTATAGTAACTGAACGTAACCTAGAAGAATCTCGATAAGACCAAGTATAATATTAGGACTTTTAAAATTAATAAGTAGCTTGAATTATTATAAAATATTAATATATATCTTGCCAATCTGGGGTGGGTGCAATTAAAATTGTACTCTGGGTGGTTTAGCCAGGCTGTCTAGTAGTGCATGGTTTATATTTTAATTACTAATAAAAATATAATAAGTTCGATCATATATGTAATATTATTAATATGTTGTTCTTAATTACAAAAAAATAATTCTTTAATTTTATATTTAATAATTTTTAAATTATAATTATAACTCAAAATTTTATTATAATATAGATTTATTATTATAAATTGCAATAATTTTTAAATTTTGTATTATAAATTATTATAGTACAAGAACTGATATTCATATATATTTAATTTTTATTTATTTCGTTAAAAGATTTGAATTTATATAATCCTAATTTTTCTTGTTATAATTGTATATAAAATAATATATTTTGTAAAATTATTTTATTAAATTAAAAAATTTAAGATTATATGATTTTAGATTTTTAATAAAGATTTTATAATTTATTAGTCGTCAAAATTTCGATTGTTTTTTTTTTTATAAAAATCTAATAATTTAATTATATAATATTTACATTTAAAAGATTTTTTTCTAAGGACAAAAATAAATAATTTCGATTTAATTTTATAATATATTTTATTCAATACAACACGTTTTTTAAAAAGGGCTTTCTATTAAAAGGTTTTTATTAATTTTATATTTTAATGTTGAGTATAATTTTAATATTTCATTAATCCCATATTTGATTTTTTAATTTATTATTTAAATTTTTTCTTATTATATATATATATATATATTTTTGATTAATAAATTTTAAATTATTATGAATATTAATTTCCTTGATTTTATAATTTTAGATCGAGCTTTTTCTGTTATTAATAATTTAATTATCTTATTATTGTTATATATAAATTATAAATTTTATTTTAAATTGTTTTAAATTACTGTTATTATTGTAATTTTTCGAATTTGTTATTGTCAATATGTAGCTAGCTAGTCGGATGTGTGAAATTGTGGGGAAAGGGCACGTGAGGATTGCCGGATCAGTACTAACGTCAATTGATTAAGTCAACAAAGCTTGGATTCAAAAGAAATCTAATTACAGGATAAATTTAGAATATTTATAACCCTAGATTTTTATTTTAAAATTTTCTATTAATTTCTATATTATATATTATTATATATTATATTATATATTATATATATAGGCTAATAAAATTTATTGTTTATTTAAGATTAGTTCCTATTATGATTATATATTGTAGAATCTAATAAAATTATATAGAAATTATTTTATAAATTGGTTTAGTTTTCCTTAAATAATCTTAGGGAATTTTTTAAAATATTCTAGGCTATTTTAATTAGGTTTAAATTATATTTAAGATTATATAAATTATTATTATTAATAATAATTTAATATATCCCCGTTGTGAAAATGTGGGGAGTGGGCACGTGATGATTGCCGGATCGGTACTAGCGTCAATTGATTAAGTAAACAAAGCTTGGATTCAGAAGAAACCTAATTATAGGGTAAGCTCAGGGTATTTATAATCTTGAACTTTTATTTTAGAATTTTCTACTAATTTCCGTATTATATATTGTATTATATATTATATTATGTATTATATATATAAACTAGTAAAACTTATTGCCTATTTTAGGGCTAATTCCCGTTATAATTATATGTTATAAAATCTTATAAAATTATATAGAAATTATTTTATAAATTAATTCAGTTTCTTTCGGATAATCTCGGGGAATCTTCTAAAATATTCTAGACTATTCTTAATTAAATTTAAACTATATTTAGAATTATATAAATTATTATTACTAATAATAATTTAATATATCCCCGTAATAATAATTTCTAATACAGATTTTATAAAAACAATAATACAGGTCTACTATTACGTTAATATAAACTATTATAATCTAATATTTTATATTATTTTTATTTTATTTTTTTAAAACCAATTTTATAAAGAAAATTTTTAATACAATTTAATTATCCTAGAGGTTTTTAAATTAACTAGATGGCTAACTAGATAATTTTATTTTTATAAGATAAATTGTAGGTATTATAATCTTATAGGGTAAATTATAAATATCAATACCATTAGACTATCCTGGAGATATTTTTATAAAATAAGTCATATGTATTATTGCAATTTTACAAGGTAATCCACATGTATTACAGGATAAGTTGATTGTACTATAGATTTCCCGGATAATTTAATAATATTAGACTTATTTTAAGTTTAATCTGGTTATAAAAGTCTTGTGCCTTATATTAAGAAGTGGCTTAATAAGTCTATTTATCTTTTGTTCTTTAATAAGGACAAAAATGAAATCTATAATATTTTCATTTATTAATTGCCTTATATAATAATATTTAATTTTAATATACTTAATATGCTCGTAGAATACAGGATTTTTAACCAATAGGATTGCGTTATTATTGTTGCAATATAGAAATAATTTGGATTATTTAAAAAAATTTAGTTCTATTAATAATATTTTAATAAAAGCTAATTCCTTTTTATATACATTTATAGCAATCATTTCAATTTTTGTAATATTTTGGGCTATTATAAATTATAATTTAGATTTTTATATAAATATACCCCTGGTTATAAATAATAAATACCCGATAATACTCTTGACTTTTAATTGGTCGCTTATATAATCAGTATTTATATATCCTTGAATATAACTAGGATTATTCTTGCTATAAACGATGCCTAGATAGGCTATATTTTTTAAATATTTAAATACTTATTTAATAAATAAAAAATAGGTATCACTAGGATTGGAAACGAATCTAGCTAGTTTAATTACAATAAAACAAATATCTACCCTTACTACTAATATTAGAAATGTGAAATTGTGGGGAGTGGGCACGTGAGGATTGCCGGATCGGTACTAGCGTCAATTGATTAAGTAAACAAAGCTTGGATTTAGAAGAAGTCTAATTACAGGGTAAACTCAGAGTATTTATATCCTAGGCTCTTATTCTAGAGTTTTCTACTAGTTTCCATATTATGTATTATATTATATATTATACGCGTAAGTTAGTGAAGCTCATTGTCTATTTTAAAACTAATTCCTGCTATAATTATGTGTCGTAAAACCCTATAAAGTTATATAGAAATTATTTTATAAACTAGTTCGGTTTCCTTCGAGTAATTTCAGGAAATCTTCTAGAATATTCTAAATTATTCCTAATTAGATTTAAATTATATTTAGAATTATATAAATTATTATTACTAATAATAATTTAACATACCCCCGTAATAATAATTCTAAATACAGGTTTTATAAAAATAATAATACAAATCCAATATTATATTAATATAGATTATTATAACTCAATATTTTTATATTAATTTTTTTAGAATCAATTTTGTAAAAAAAATCCTTAATATAATTTAGTTACTCTGGAGGTTTAAATTAATTAGATAACTAACTAGATATTTTTATCTTTATAGGATAAGTTATAGATATTATAATTTTATAAGATAAATTATAAGTATTAATATTATTAGGTTATCCTGGAAATATTTTTACAGAATAAATCGTATATATTATTGCAATTTACAAAATAATCCATATATATTACAAAATAAGCTAATTGTATTATAGATTTCCCGGATAATTTAGTAATATTAGGTTTATTTTAAGCCTAATCCAGCTATAAAGACCTTATACCCCATATTAGGAAGTGGCTTAATAAGCCCGTCTGCCTTTTGTTCTTTAATGGAAATAAATATAAAATTTATAATATTTTTATTTATTAATTGCCTTATATAATAATATTTAATTTTAATATACTTAATATATTTATAGAATACAGGATTTTTAGCCAATAGGATTGCACCATTATTATTGCAATATAAAAGTAATTTGGACTATCTAAAAAAATCTAGTTCTATTAATAATATTTTAATAAAAACTAATTTTTTTCTATATATATTTATAGTAACTATTTCGGCTTTTGTAGTATTTTGTATTATTATAAATTATAATTTAGATTTTTATATAAATATATTCCTGATTATAAATAATAAATACCCGGTAATACTTTTGGTTTCTAATTGGTCATCTATATAATTAATATTTATATATTTTTGAATATAATTAGGATTATTCTTGCTATAGACGATACCTAGATAGGCTATACCTTTTAAATATCTAAATATTTGTTTAATAACTAAAAAATGGGTATTACTAGGGTTGGAAGTGAATTTAACTAATTTAATTATAACAAAATAAATATCTACCTTTATTACTAATGTTAGAAATAGTAAAAAATTTATTAATTGTTGATAATAATTAATATTTTCAGCACTAACTTATTTAGAATTAAGTTCCAATTTAATTTTAATTTCCATAAATATAAATACAGGATTTAAATTATTAAATTTAAATTTATTTAATAATTTATTAATATATTTAATTATATATAACTTTATATATCTCTTTTTTGATTTATAATCGATTTCTATATTTAGATAATTTTTAATTAAATAAAATTTTTTTAATTTAAAATATTTTTTAATATTTTTAATAAAAAAATTATATATTTCCTTAATAAGATTGATTATAACTAGATTGTTTATATATATATATATTATAATATTTGTAGATTTATTAATAAATAAATTAATTTTAGAAATTAAGGTTTTAAAATCTAATTTATTAATTAAAATCTTTTTTAATATATTAATTTATATTCTAATAGATTGTTTTAATTTATATAAAATTTTTAATAATTTTAATATATAGATAAGGTATTATTTATTAATATAATCTTTTAATTGATTAATATATAAATTTATATTTATATTATTTTAAATAAAAGTTGAAACTATATTTATTTTATAAATTAACCAATTATTTATTATTACTAATGCAAAAATTAGACGCCAGATTAATTGTTTAATAATTTTTGCAAAAATTTCAATATAATTTAAATTATATAATTGTATAAAATTTTTAATTACGAATTTGTTTTTAAATTTGTAATAATTATTTTAGTCTTTAATTTTATAAGCCCAATAATTAATTAAAACTTTAATATTATTAGATTTAAATATTAATTCCTATATTTTATTATTATTTAAAATATTTAATTCTATTAGTTCGGATTTAGTTTAATATAAATTATATTTAGAATTATAAATTTTTTTATAATTTTTAAATTTAATTATATTTTTAATATTATTTTTATAAATTATAATTTTATTATTATTATTATTTTAAATTAATTTTTTATTTTTGATAATAATATAAATCTTAGAAACTAATAAATAAAAAATTTGTTATTTTTTAAAAAATTTATTATAATCTAAATTTAATTTATCTAAATTATTTTTAATATCTAATATTTCAATATCCGAATTAAGATTATTAAATGAATTATTAATAAAATTATTAAAAAATAATAAATTTTTATCAAATCTCCTGGGTAAATTTCTAATATTAAATGAATTATTTTTAAATAAATTATTAATATTATAAGATAGGTTTTCTATATTACAAAATAAGTCCCTAATATTATAAAATAATTTGTTGATATTATAAAATAAGTGACTTATAATAGATAAATTATTACAAAATAGGTTATTTATATTAATATTTTTTTTAAATTAATAATTTTTTAATATATCTAAATTATTATATAATAATTCTAATTCTTCTAGACTAATATAATTATTATTTATTAAATTATAATCATTTAAATATATTAAATTTTTTTTAATTAAACAATTTTTAATATTAATTATTTTATTTTGATTAAAAAAATAAATTAAATAATTATTATTAGATTTATATCTAATAAATATATTTTTATTTGTTTTAATAAATAATTTATCATTTTTTCTAATTTTTTTAAAAATTAATATATAAATTAAAGAATTTAATATTTTAAAATAAATAATATAAGATTTTTTATTTAATAATATTTTATAGGAAGTTTTATTTATAATATTATTATAAATTCGATTTTTAATATAAATTATAATTTATATTAAATTAGGTTATAATTTAAAAAATATATTTTTATCTTGGCAAAAAACAATTAATCTTTCAATAATATATTTATTTAATATTTCGATTATCCCATTTTAGCTAATTGAATAAAAATTAATATATTTATATATAATATTTTTATTTTTAATAAATAAAATTTATTTATTAGATTTAAATTTAATTATATTATCTAATTTAATTATTTTAATTTTATTAAATAAATTATTTATATTATTATTTAAATCGAATTAAATATTTATTAATTTAAAAAAATTTAATAATATATTATATACATTTTTTTTATTTTTAATACTATATATTCAGGCAGTATAACTGTTTTTGTCGGTAATAATTATAAAATAGTATTCCCTATTCAGGCCTAGTAATTTAATAGATTTACAAATATTTATATCAAATATAATTAAATTTTTAATTTTTAATATTAGAATTTTATTATTAATATAATAAAATTTATTTAATATATAAAATTTATATATATATAATTCACCAAATTCCTATATATTTAACCTTAATTTTAATATAGATTGGATTGTTTTATTAATATAATCCTTATTTAAATGATTTAATTTTTTATAGATTAGATCTATTTTAATAGTTTTTATATTATTAATTCTTTTTTGAATTTTATAAATTATTTTTTCTAGTTTATTATAATCTATAAAAATATTTAAATAAAAAATATTTTTATATCAATATAAAAATATAATAATATTAATTTTAATATAAATTAGTCTATTATTATTTAAATCATTTATATAATATTATTTTTTTAAAAATAATTTATATTTATTAATTAAAATATTTTTTAATTTAAATATATAATAAATATAAATAATAAAAATTTTATTATTATCTATTAATATAGGCAGGTCCCCATAGTCTAATATTTGGCAGGGTTCCCCTATAACCGTATTAATAAAGATTTTATTATCTAGGGTTTTATAATTAATAAGCCAATTTTTATTAGAACAATAATGATCAATAACGCCAGAATCAAATATTATATTATTAAATGTTTTATTAATTATTTTTTTAAAGAATTTAATTAAAAAATTTTTATTTTGATTTTTATTAATATTATTAATATTATTAATATTAGACTTATATATTATAATCATAGGTTTTATTGATTTTATTTTTATAATTACTTTAGTGAACTCATTTTTATATTTATTATTATTATTTTTAGTAGATTTAGGTTTTTTATTTTTAATTTTATTAATTTTATTAATCTTATTATTATTATTAAATCTTAATTCAGGATATTTGAAAAAATAATTTTTTTCTAAATGATTTTTGCTATTAAAATTTTTATTTTTGCAATATATACAATATTTAGATTTTTTATTATTAATTTTATTAATTAAATTATTAATATTAGACTTTAATTTAATAGATTTATTAATAATATCCAAAATAAATTTATTAATATTAATATTTTTTATATTTCGATTAATATTTTTATATTTTCTAGAGTAAAAATTATTATAAAAACTAAATAAATTCTTAAATAATATTAGAATTATATAAAATTTAAAAATTATATATTTTAATTTGGATAAATATAAAATCGAAAATTAAATATAATTAATATATTTATTAATATTATTGAAAAAATTTAAATTATAATTAATTATTTTATTAAAATATCGGTTAATTATTTTTATATTAAATTTATTAAATATATTTTTATATATTTATTGTTAAATTATTATTAGTAATAATAACTTACGTAATCCTAAATATGGTTTAAACCTAATTAGGAATAGCCTAGAACATTCTAGAAGGTTCCCCGAGGTTACCCGAGGGAAACCGAACTAGTTTACAGGGTAGCTTCCATGTAGTTCCACAGGGTTCTACGACGCGTAATCACCGCGGGAACTAGTCCTAAATAGGCAATGAGTTTTATTAGCTTATGTATATAATATGTAATACAATATGTAATATAAAAACTAGTAAAAGATTCTAGAATAAGAGTTTAAAATATAAATACCCTAAATTTATTCTATAATTAGATTTCTTCTGAATCTAAGCTTTATTTATTTAATCAATTAACATTAGTACCGATCCAATAATAATCATGTGCCCATTCTTTACAATTTTTATATAATAATAATAATCCTGGCCTTATACTAATATTAACAAAAGTTTTTGTTGCAAATATATTAATTTGTAAAAATAAATATAGATCCCTGCCTAATTCGGATTGATTAATAAGAAACCTAAACCCATGACCCGCGTCTCTGAGACTAAACTAATACAAGCGAATAAGTACTAATCTCTAAAAGTAGGTGGAAGCAATACGCGATCCATAATAGATATACCTAATACTATTTTAAACCAAGATATTTATATGTTTAAATGCATTAATATAAAAGATTATAGTAGTTTTATAATTAGCGACTAAGCGGCGTGGCAATTTAGCCCTATTAGGTTTAAATTGATTGGATTTTTAACTCTTTAATTAATATTTTTAAAAAGCCATCCTTGGAGAAAGAAAATATTATTTTAGGCTAACTAATTCTGGTCAAGATAAACTAGTCTAGTAACTCTTTTTATTTATTAGTATTAGCTAAACTAAGACTAGCTATAAGGTTTTTAATTAAATTAAGAAGCGAACCCCCTAGCAAGTGGATCTAAAATCTACGTAATATTATTGGTTGAATAGGCAGACTTATCTAGCATTAATAAAAGTGCAATACGCAGAGGTTACCCTGTAAAATCATAATACTTACAGGTTACCCTATAAATACTTGCAGGTTATCCTATAAATATTTGCAGGTTACCCTATAAATATATTGGGGTTACCCTGTAAAGTTACAATACCTTCAAGTTACCCTGTAAATACTTGAAGGTTACCCTGTAGGTTTAGAAACCTACCTATGTATATAGGCTACCTAGGTATATTACAATACCAATAGATTACCCTGTAGTACCGTCAGCCTACCCTGTAAATTGTAATACATTCAGGTTACCCTATAAATACACAGAGGTTACCCTGTAATACATTCGAGTTACCCTGTAGTTTAAATACAGGGTAAGCTACTAGTATTCCAGGGTAAGTAGCTGGTATTATAAAATTCTAATACTTTAGGGTTACCCTATAGTTTTTAAGTGAATCTACCACTTACTTAGACATTTTTAACTATACTTAAAGATTACCCTATAAGTTGGGTATATATTTAAAACCTTTATACATTATAAATCCTCGTTTAAGACTTCAAAATGTTTAATAGTTCTGAATATAAAGGCCCTAAATTAGTGGGGCGCTCTAATTATATAAAATGGCTAAAAGAAATTAATATATTCCTCGAAATAGGGGGGTATATATTATATATAGATAGTTTTGAGCCAAATCCAATAAGTTTTAGGTTTTTATATTATAATAACGTTAATATAGTTTAAAACCTAGAATTAGCTATTAAATATATAAAATAAGAAACCGATTTTAAATATAATATTAAAAAGGTTTTAAGGGTTATTAAAACAATTATATCAAATAATAATAAGGACCATTTTAAGAATAAGATTGATACTAGTCAATTATAATAAATATATAAAAATATATTTGGCGAATTTAATATAAAAATAATTAATCGATATTTCAATAAAATAATTGATTATAATTTAGACTCTTTTGATAATATTAATAAATATATTAGTTATATTTAGTTTTCAATTTTATATTTATCCAAATTAAAATATATAATTCCTAAACCTTATATAATTTTAATATTATTTAAAAAATTATTAAGTTTTTATAATAATTTTTATTTTAGAAAATATAAAGATATTAGCTGAAATATAAAAGATATTAATATTAATAAATTTATTTCAGATATTATTAATAAATTCGCTAGATTAAGATTTAATATTAATAATTCAGTTAATAAAATTAATAATAAAAAATTTAAATATTATATATATTACAAAAATAAAAATTTTAACAACAAAAATCATTTAAAAAAAGATTGTTTCTTCAAATATTTTGAATTAAAATCTAATAATAATAATAAAATCGATAAAATTAATAAAATTAAAGATAAAAAATTTAAATTTACTAAAAATAATAATAATAAACATAAAAATAAATCTATTAAAATAATTATAAAAATAAAATCAATAAAACCCGTGATTATAATATATAGGTCTAATATTAATAATATTAATAATATTAATAAAAATCAAAATAAAAAAATTTTAATTAAATTCTTTAAAAAGATAATTGATAAGATATTTAATAATATAATATTTGATTCTAGTGCTACTGATCACTATTGCCCTAATAAGGATTGGCTTATTAATTATAAAACCCTAGAAAATAAAACCTCTATTAGTACAACTACAGGGGAACCCTGCCAAATATTAGGCTACAGGGACCTGCCTATATTAGCAGATAATAATAAAATCTTTATTATTTATATTTATTATATACCTAAATTAAAAGATGTTAAATTATTATTAGTAATAATAACTTACGTAATCCTAAATATGGTTTAAACCTAATTAGGAATAGCCTAGAACATTCTAGAAGGTTCCCCGAGGTTACCCGAGGGAAACCGAACTAGTTTACAGGGTAGTTTCCATGTAGTTCCACAGGGTTCTACGATGCGTAATCACCGTGGGAACTAGTCCTAAAATAGGCAATAAGTTTCACTAACTTACGTATATAATACGTAATACAATACATAATATAATACATAATACGGAAGCTAGTAGAAAATTCTAGAATAAAAGTTTAAAATATAAATACCCTAAGTTTACCCTATAATTAAATTTCTTCTGAATCTAAGTTTTATTTATTTAATTAATTGACGTTAGTACCGATCCGATAATAATCACATGCCCACTCCCCACAATTTTCATATAGTAACAATAAACTTGGCCTTATACTAACGTTATCAAGAGTTTCCGTTACAAATATATTAATTTGCAAAGATAAATATAAACCCCTGCTTAATTCGGTTGACCAATAGGAGATCTAGACCCGTGACCCGCGTCCCTGAGGCTAAACTAATACAAGCGAATAAGTACTAACCTCTAAAAATAAATGGAAGCAATATGCGATCTATAATGAATACATCTAATATTACCTTAAACCAAAATATTTATATATTTAAATATACTAATATAAGAGATTGTAGCAGTTTTATAATTAGTGGCTAAACGGCGTAGTAGTCTAGCCCTATTAAGTTTAAATTGACTGGATTATTTTTAATTTTTTAACTAATATTTTAAAAAGCCGTCCTCGGAGAGGGAAAACATTATTATAGACTAAAGATTTTGGTCAAAATAAACTAATCTAGTAGCTTTTTTTATTTATTAATATTAACTAAACTAAGGCTAACTATAAGACTTTTAATTAAATTAAGAAACGAACCCCCTAGCAAGTGGATCTAAAATCCACGTAATATTATTGGTTGAATAGGCAGACTTATCTAGTACTAATAAAAGTGCAATATATAGAGATTATCTTGTAAAGTTATAATACTTACAGATTACCCTATAAATATTTGCAGGTTATTCTATAAAATTATAATACCTTCAAGTTATCCTATAAATACTTGAAGGTTATTTTATAGGTTTAGAAACCTATCTACGTATATAAGTTACCTAGATATATTACAATATCAATAAATTACCCGGTAATATCGTTAGCCTACTCTGTAAGTTATACATTCAGGTTACCCTATACATATATAGAGGTTACCCTGTAAATACACACAGGTTACCCTGTAATATATTCGAGTTACCTTGTAGTTTAAATATAAAGTAAGCCACTAATATTCCAGGATAAATAACTAATATTATAAAATTCTAATACTTTAGGATTACCCTGTAATTTTTAAATAAATCTATCATTTATTTAGATATTTTTAGTTATATTTAGAGGTTATCCTATAAATTGGGTATATATTTAAAGCCTTTATATATTATAAATCTTTGTTTAAGACCTCAAAATGTTTAGTAACTTTAAATATAGAGGCCCTAAACTAGTAAGGCGCTCTAATTATATAAAATAACTAAAAGAGGCTAGTATATTCCTCGAAATAGGGGGGTATATATTATATATAAACAATTCTGAGCCAAATCTAATAAATTTTAGGTTTTTATATTATAATAACGCTAATATAATTCGAAACCTAGAATTAGCCGTTAAATATATAAAGCGAGAAACCGATTTTAAATATAATACTAAAAAAATTTTAAGAATTATTAAAGTAATTATATTAAACAATAATAAAAACCGTTTTAAAAATAAAACCGACACTAGCCAATTATAATAAGTATATAAAGACATATTTGGCGAATCTAATATAAAAATAATTGATCGATATTTTAATAAAATAATCGATTATAATTTAAATTCTTTCGATAATATTAATAAATATATTAGCCATATTCAGTCTTCAATTTTATATTTATCCGAATTAAAATATACAATCTTTAAGTTTTATATAACTCTAATATTATTTAAAAGTTTATCTAATTTTTATAATAATTTTTATTTTAAAAAATACAAAAATATTAACTAAAATATAAAAAATATTAATATTAATAAATTTATTTCGGATATTATTAATGAATCTGCTAGATTAAGGTCTAATATTAATAGTTCAATTAATAAAATTAATAATAAAAAATCTAAATATTATATATATTGCAAAAATAAAAGTTTTAATAGCAAAAATCACCTAGAAAAAGATTGTTTTTTCAAATATCCTGAATTAAAGCTTAATAATAATAATAAAATCGATAAAACTAATAAAACTAAAAATAAAAAATCTAAATCTACTAAAAATAATAATAATAAATATAAAAATAAATCTATTAAAGCAATTATGAGGATAAAATCAATAAAACCCATAATTATGACATATAGGCCTAATATTAATAATATTAATAATATTAATAAAAATCAAAATGAAAAAATTTTAATTAAATTCTTTAAAAAAGTAATTAATAAGATATTTAATAATATAATATTTGATTCTGGTACTACTGATTATTATTGTTTTAATAAAGATTGGTTTATTAATTATAAAATCCTAGATAATAAAATCTTTATTAGTACAACTATAGGAGAATCCTGCCAAATATTAGGTTACAAGGACCTGCTTATATTAATAAATAATAATAAAATTTTTATTATTTATGTTTATTATATATCTAAATTAAAAATATTCTAATTAGCGAATATAAGTTATTTTTAAAAGGGTGGCGTTATATAGATGATCTAAATAATAATAGATTAGTCTATATTGAGACTGATATTATTATACCCCTATATTGGCATAAAAATGCTTTTTATTTAGACATTCTTATAGATTATAATAGACTAGAAAAAATAGTTTATAAAGTCTAAAAAAGGATTAATAATATAAAAATTATTAAAATAAATTTAGTCCATAAAAGGTTAAATTATTTAAATAAGGATTATATTAATAAAATAATTCAATCTATATTAGGATTAGGATTAAATATATAGGAGTCTAGTGAATTACACATATGTAAGCCTTGTTTATTAAACAAATTTCACTATATTAATAATAAAACTCCAATATCAAAAGCTAAAAATCTAGCTATATTTGACGTAGATATTTGTGGGCTTATTAAGCCGCTAGGCCTAAACGGGGAACGCTATTTTATAATTATTACCGACAGGGGCAGCCGCGCCGCCTGGGTATATAATATTAAAAATAAAAGTAATATATATATTATATTATTAGACTTTTTTAAACTAATAAATACCCAATTCAATTTAAATAATAATATAAATAATTTATTTAATAAAATTAAAATAATTAAATTAGATAATGCAATTAAATTTAAATCTAATAAATAAATTTTATTTATTAAAGACAAAAGTATTATATATGAATACATTAGTTTTTATTCAATTAGCCAAAATAGGATAACCGAAATATTAAATAAATATATTATTGAAAAACTAATTGTTTTTTGCTAAGACAAAAGTATACCCCTTAAATTATAGCCTAGCCTAATATAGGTTATAATCTATATTAAAAATCGAACCTATAATAATGTTATAAATAAGACTCCCTATAAAACATTATTAGGTAAAAAACCTCATATTGCTTATTTTAGAGTATTAGGTTCTTTAGCTTACACACTAGTCCCTAAAGAGATTAGAAAAGATAGCAAACTGTTTATTAAAACTAATAAAAATATATTTATTAAATATAAATCTGATAATAATTATTTAATCTATTTTCCTAATCAAAATAAAATAATTAATATTAAAAATTGTTTAATTAAAAAAGATTTAATATATTCAGATAATTATAATTTAATAAATAATAATTACACTAGTTTAGAAGAGCTAAAATTATTATATAATAATCTAGATATATTAAAAAGTCATCAATCTAGGGGAGATATTAATACAAATAACTTACTTTATAATAATTCACCTACTACAAGCCACTTACCTTGTAATACAGAGGACTTACTTTATAATACCAGTAGCTTACCCGGGAGTAATTCATCTGATATTAAGGACTTACCCGGGAGATTTGATGAAGATTCATTACTTTCTAATAATCCCGATTCGGATATTGAAATGCCAGATATTGAGGACGATTTAGACGAATTAAGCCTAGACTATAATAAACCCTTTAAAAAACAACGAGCCTTTTATTCATTAGTTTCCAAGGTTTATATTATTACCAAAAATAAGGAATTAACTCAAGATAATAATAATAATAAAATTATAATCTATAAAAACGATACTAAAGACATAATTGAACCTAAAAATTATAAAAAAATTTATAATTCTAAATATAATTTATATTGGACTAAATCCGAACTAATAGAATTAAATACTTTAAATAATAATAAAATATAGGAATTAGTATCTAAACTTAATAATATTAAGATTTTAACTAACCGTTAGATCTATAAAATTAAAGACCAAAATGATTATTACGAATTTAAAAATAGATTTATAATTAAAGATTTTATACAATTATATAACCTAGATTATATTGAAACTTTTGCAAAGATTATTAAATAATTAATCTGGCGTCTAATTTTTGCATTAACAATAATAAATAATTAGTTAGTTTATAAAATAGATATAATTTCAGCTTTTACCCAGGGTAATATAGATATAAATTTATATATCAACCAACCAAAAAGCTATATTAATAAGTAATATTTTATCCACGTATTAAAACTATTAAAAATTTTATATGAGCTAAAATAATCCGTTAAAATATAAATTAATACACTAAAAAAGATCTTAATTAATAAATTAGATTTTAAAATCCTAATCTCTGAAATTAATTTATTTATTAATAAATTTATAAACATTATAATATATATATATATAAACGATCTAGCTATAATTAGTTTTATTAAGGAAATATATAATTCTTTTATTAAAAATATTAAAAAATATTTTAAATTAAAAAAATTAGATTTAATTAAAGATTATCTAAATATAAAAATCGATTATAAACCAGAAAAGAAATATATAAAATTATATATAACTAAATATATTAATAAATTATTAGATAAATTTAAATTTAATAATTTAAATTTTATATCTATATTTATGGAAGCTAAAATTAAACTAGAACTTAATCTTAAAGAAATTAGTGCTAAAAATATTAATTATTACCAACAATTAATAGGCTCTTTATTATTTCTAGTACTAATAATAAGGGCAGATATTTATTTTGCCGTAATTAAACTAGCTAAATTCGCTTCCAATCTTAGTAATACCTATTTTTTAGCTATTAAACAAGTATTCAGGTATTTAAAAAGCATAACCTACCTAAGTATCATTTATAGCAAGGGTAATCCTAGTTATATTCAAGGATATACAGACGCTGATTATGCAGGCGACCAATTAGAGGCTAAAAGTATTACCGGGTATCTGCTATTTATAGCCGGGGGCGTATTTATATGGAAATCTAAATTACAGTTTATAATAGCGCAAAATACTACGGAAGCCGAAACAGTTGCTATAAATACATATAGAAAGGAACTAGCCTTTATTAAAATACTATTAATGGAACTAGGCCTCTTTAAGCAATCCAAATTACTTTTATATTGCGATAATAATGGCGCAATCCTATTGGCTAAGAACCCTGTATTCCACGAGCGTACTAAGCATATTAAAATTAAATATTACTATATAAGGCAACTAATAAATGAGGGTATTATAGACCTCATATTTGTCCCTACTAAAGAGCAAAAGGCAGATGGGCTTACTAAGCCACTTCCTAATGTAGGACACAAGGCCTTTATAGCCGGATTAGGCTTAAAATAAACCTAATACCACTAAATTACCCGGGAAATCCACAGTACAACTAGCTTACCCTGTAATACATGTGGATTACCCTGTAGGATTATAATACCTACAACTTACCCTGTAAAAATAAAAACTCCAGGGTAACTAAATTGTATTAAGGATTTTCCTTATAAAATCGGTTCTTAAAAATTAATATAAAAATATTGGGTTACAATCGTTTATACTAGCGTAATAATGGACCTGTATTGTTGTTTTTATAGGACCTGTATTAGGAGTTATTATTACGGGGGTATGTTAAATTATTATTAGTAATAATAATTTACGTAATCCTAAATATAGTTTAAACCTAATTAGGAATAGCCTAGAACATTCTAGAAGGTTCCCCGAGGTTACCCGAGGGAAACCGAACTAGTTTACAGGGTAGTTTCCATGTAGTTCCACAGGGTTCTACGACGCGTAATCACCGCGGGAACTAGCCCTAAAATAGGCAATGAGCTTCACTAACTTACGCGTACAATACGTAATACAATACGTAATACAATACGTAATACGGAAGCTAGTAGAAGACTCTAGAATAAGAGCCTAGGGTATAAATACCCTAAGCTTACCCTGTAATTAGGCTTCTTCTAAATCTAAGCTTTGTTTACTTAATCAACTGACGCTAGTACCGATCCGACAATAATCACGTGCCCACTCCCCACAATTTTCACAAAAGATACCCTAATTAGCGAACATGAGTTATTTTTAAAAAGATAGCGTTATATAAATAATCTAAATAATAATAGACTAGTCCATATTAAGACTAATATTATTATACCCCTATATTAGCATAAAAATACGTTTTATTTAGACGTATTCGTAGACTATAATAGACTAAAAAAAATAGTTTATAAAATCCAAAAAGAAATTAATAATATAAAAACTATTAAAATAGATCTAATCTATAAAAAATTAAATCACCTAAATAAGAACTATATTAATAAAACAATCCAATTTATATTAGGATTAAATATATAGGAGTCTGGTGAATTACACATATGTGAGCCTTGTATATTAGGCAAATTTCATCATATTAATAATAAAACCCTAATGTCAAAAACTAAAAATTTAGTTGTATTTAACGTAGACATTTATGGGCCTATTAAGCCGCTAGGCCTAAACGGGGAACGCTATTTTATAACTATCACCGACAGGAGCAGCCGTGCCGCCTGAATATATAATATTAAAAATAAAAATAATATATATATTATATTATTAGATTTTTTTAAATTAATAAACACCTAGTTCGATTTAAATAATAATATAAATAATTTATCTAATAAAATTAAAACAATTAAATTAGATAATACAGCTGAATTTAAGTCTAATAAATAAACTTTATTTATTAAAAACAAGGGTATTATATGTAAATACACTAGTCCCTATTCAGCTAGCCAAAACGGGATAGCCGAAATATTAAATAAATATATTATTGAAAGGCTAATTGCTTTTTGCCAAGACAAAAGTATACTTCTTAAATTATAGCCTAGCCTAATATAGGCTATAATTTATATTAAAAATCGAACTTATAATAGCGTTATAAATAAGACTCCCTATGAAGCATTATTAGGTAAAAAACCTCATATTGCTTATTTTAAAGTATTAGGCTCTTTAGCTTACATATTAGTCCTTAAAGAGATTAGAAAAAACGGTAAACTGTCTATTAAAACTAATAAAGATATATTTATTGGGTATGAATTTAATAATAATTATTTAATCTACTTTCCTAATCAGAATAAAATAATTAATACTAAAAATTGTCTAATTAAAGAAGATTTAATATATTCAGATGATTATAACCTAATAAATAATAATTACACCAACCTAGAAGGGCTAGAATTATCATATAATAGTCTAGATATATTAAAAAGCCATCAATCTGGGGGAAATATTAATACAAATAACCTACCCTATAGTAATTCATCTACTACAAGTCACTTACCCTGTAGTACAAACAGGTTACCCTATAATACAGAGGACTTACCCTGTAATACCAGTAGCTTACCCGGGAGTAATTCACCTAATACTAGGGACTTACCCGGGAGATTTGATGAAGATTTATTATTTTCTAATAATCCTATTAATAGTTCGCTTAATAATCCCGATTCGGACATTAAAATACCAGATATTGAGGACGATTTAGATGAATTAAGCCTAGACTATAATAAATCCTTTAAAAAATAACGAGCTTTTTATTTATTAGTTTCCAAGATTTATATTATTACTAAAAATAAAAATTTAATTCAAAATAATAATAATAATAAAATTATAATTTATAAAAATAACACTAAGGATATAATTAAACTTAAAAATTATAAGGAAGTTTATAATTCTAAATATAATTTATATTGGACTAAATCCAAACTAATAGAATTAAATATTTTAAATAATAATAAAACGTGGGAATTAGTACCTAAATCTAATAATATTAAAATTTTAATTAGTCGCTAGGTTTATAAAATTAAAAACCAGGATAATTATTACAAATTTAAAAATAGATTTGTAATTAAAGGTTTTATATAATTATATGATTTAAATTATATTGAAATCTTTGCAAGGGTTATTAAACAATTAATCTAGCGTCTAATTTTTGCACTAACAATAATAAATAATTGACTAGTTTATAAAATAGATATAATTTCAACCTTTATCTAGGATAATATAAACATAGATTTATATATCAATCAACCAAAAAACTATATTAATAAATAATATTTTATTTATATATTAAAACTATTAAAAATTTTATATAAACTAAAACAATCCACTAAAATATAGATTAATATATTAAAAAAAGTCTTAATTAATAAATTAAATTTTAAAATCCTAGTCTCTGAAACTAATTTATTTATTAATAAATTTATAGATATTATAATATATATATATATAAATAACCTAGTTATAATTAGCCCTATTAAGGAAGTATATAATTCTTTTATTAAAAATATTAAAAAATATTTTAAATTAAAAAAATTAAATTTAATTAAAGATTATCTAAATATAGAAATCGATTATAAACTAGAAAAAAAATATATAAAATTATATATAACTAAATATATTAATAAATTATTAAATAAATTTAAATTTAATAATTTAAATCTTATATTTATACTTATAAAAATTAAAATTAAATTGGAGCCTAATCCTAAACAAATTAGTACTGAAAATATTAATTATTATTAACAATTAATAGGCTTTTTATTATTTTTAGTATTAACAATAAGAACAGATATTTGTTTTGCTATAATCAAGCTAACTAGATTTGCTTCCAATTCTAGTAATATTTATTTTTTAGTTATTAAACGAATATTTAGGTATTTAAAAAATATAACCTATTTAGGTATCGTTTATAACAAAAATAATCCTAATTATATTTAAGAATATATAGACACTAATTATACAAGCGACCAATTAGAGGTTAAAAGTATTATTAATTATTTACTATTTATAACCGGGGGTATATTTATATGGAAATCTAAATTATAATCTATAATAATATAAAATATTATAGAAACTGAAATGGTTATTATAAATATATATAAAAAAGAATTAGTCTTTATTAAAATATTATTAATAGAACTAGGCCTTTTTAGGTAATCCAAATTACCCTTATATTGCGATAATAATAATGCAATTCTATTGACTAAGAACCCCGTATTCCACGAATGTATTAAATATATTAAAATTAAATATTATTATATAAAGCAATTAATAAATGAAGGTATTATAGACCTTATATTTGTTTCTATTAAAGAACAAAAGGTAGACGGATTTATTAAGTTATTTCCTAATGTAGAGTACAAGATTTTTATAGCCAAATTAGATTTAAAATAAGTCTAATATTATTAAATTACCCGGGAAATCTATAATATAATTAGTTTATTTTGTAATATATGTGGATTATTTTATAAATTGCAATAATATATATGATTTATCTTATAAAAATATTTTCAAAATAATCTAATAATATTAATATTTGCAATTTATTTTGTAGGATTATAATATTTATAATTTATTTTGTAAAGATAAAAATATCTAATTAGTTATCTAGCTAATTTAAAACCTCTAGGATAATTAAATTATATTAAGGATTTTTTTTATAAAATTGGTTTTAAAAAATTAACATAAAAATATTAGATTATAATAATTTATATTAATATAATAATAGACCTATATTGTTATTTTTATAAAACCTGTATTAGGAGTTATTATTACGGGAATATATTAAATTATTATTAATAATAATAATTTATATAATTCTAAATATAATTTAAACCTAATTAAGAATAGCTTAGAATATTCTAGAAAATTTCCCAAGATTATCTGAGGAAAACCGAACTAATTTATAAAATAATTTTTATATAATTTTATAGGGTTTTATGATATATAATTATTGCAAGAACTAGTTCTAAATAAACAATAAATTTTATTAATTTATATATACAATATATAATATAATATATAATACAGAAACTAATAAAAAATTCTAAAATAAAAGTCTAAAATATAAATATTTTAAACTTATTTTATAATTAGGTTTTTTCTGAATCCAAGTTTTATTTATTTAATTAATTGACGCTAGTACCGATCCGACAATAATCACGTGCCCACTCCTCACAATTTTCACATGACTTACCCGGGAGATTTGATAAAAATTTATTATTTTCTAATAATTCTACCAATAATTCGTTTAATAATCCCGATTCAGATATTAAAATGCTAGATATTAAGGATAATCTAGATGAATTAAACCTAGATTATAATAAATCTTTTAAAAAACAATAAGTTTTTTATTTATTAGTTTCTAAAACTTATATTATTACCAAAAATAAAAATTTAATTCAAAATAATAATAATAATAAAATTATAATTTATAAAAACGATACTAAAAATATAATTGAGCCTAAAAATTATAAGGAAGTTTATAATTCTAAATATAATTTATATTAGATTAAGTCCAAATTAATAGAACTAAATATTTTAAATAATAATAAAATATAGGAATTAATACCTAAATCTAATAATATTAAGATTTTAACTAGTCGCTAAATTTATAAAATTAAGGACTAAAATGATTATTACAAATTTAAAAATAAATTTATAATTAAAAATTTTATATAATTATATAATTTAGATTATATTAAAATTTTTAGAAAAGTTATTAAACAATTAATTTAGCATTTAATTTTTGTATTAATAATAATAAATAATTGGTTAATTTATAAAATAGATATAATTTCAGCCTTTACCTAAGGTAATATAAATATAAATCTATATATTAATTAACCAAAAAATTATATTAATAAGTAATATCCTATCCACGTATTAAAACTATTAAAAATTTTATATAAACTAAAACAATCCGTTAAAATATGGATTAATATGCTAAAAAAGGTTTTAATTAATAAATTAGATTTTAAAACCCTAATTTCTGAAACTAATTTATTTATTAATAAATCTATAAGTATTATAATATATATATATATATAAATAATCTAGTTATAATTAATTCTACTAAAAAAATATATAATTTTTTTATTAAAAATATTAAAAAATATTTTAAATTAAAAGAATTAAATTTAATTAAAAATTATCTAAATATAGAAATTAATTATAAACCAGAAAAAGAATATATAAAATTATATATAACTAAATATATTAATAAATTATTAAATAAATTTAAATTTAATAATTTAAATTTTATATTTATATTTAT
>Ga0247778_1000311_pt1 | contig 76100 bp, 74 predicted proteins | sample UWRJL049202B5_FD_179939 | JGI IMG/M metagenome (GOLD analysis project Ga0247778, IMG submission 179939) | Plant litter microbial communities from Arlington Agricultural Research Station in Wisconsin, United States - UWRJ-L049-202B-5 | ecosystem: Environmental > Terrestrial > Plant litter >... | reverse complement strand
CGGAAGTACCATTGGTGTAGACTGCGGTGGTTGGCTTGGTAGCTGGGGAAGTCTCTGGCTTGGACGACTCTGGCTTGCTGAAAGAGGTGGTCGGCTTGCTCTCGGAGCTGGTGGCTGGCTTAGTCTCCGAGCTAGAAGCAGCAGGCTTGGTCTCAGAGCTGGAAGCAGGCTTCGTTGGGGAAGTCTCTGGCTTGCTGTTGCTGGAAGCAGGCTTGGTCTCAGAGCTGGACGCAGGCTTGGTTGGGGAAGTCTCCGGCTTGCTGTTGCTGGTAGTGACCGCGGTGGTTGGCTTGGTGACCGAGCTGGTAGCTGGCTTAGTGCTAGAGTGAACAGAAGTGCTGGATGGAGGGCCGCAGTCGAATCCAATAGTGTTGATGGCGATGCTACAGGTTGGCTTGGGCTTAGATGGTTGAGATGGGTAGACAACAGTTACTCCAGTAGCACCACCGCACTGGGAGTTCTTGACAGTGCTACCACCAGCCTTGCAGGGCGAGGTCTGCTTGCAAGTTTGTCCACCTGGCATTTCATAATGGAACTCAAGGTCGCAGTCGAACTCAACATCAACATCCATGTGAGAGACGGAGAAATCCTTGACACTCTTGCTTGAGCCGCAAGAGAAGCTTGGGGAGCTGCCCTTGTTGCTTGAAGCTGAACCAGTGATACATTTTCCAGTACGCTTGTTCAATTGGAGACCTGAACGCTTGCCGAAACCGGTCTTGCAGTCGAAGCCAGAGAAGCTGAAGTCACCGTAGTTGCTGAATGATCCAGGTTGGAGGGAACCCCAGTCGAAACCGGTGGATTGCTGAGGGTTGCAGGTGTTGTTGGTGTTAGAAGGGCACGAGAATTTGTTGCCGGAACCCCAGCCCTAGATATCTTGTCAGAGAGGTCATATATGGAAGTGTGCAGTACTGCTCACATTTGTAGCTGCGGCCACTCCGGCCAAAGCGGCGAGTGCCGAGAGAGTTTGAGTCTTCATGATGAATATAATTTAAATGTAAAGCTGTATATAGCGGATTTGTTTGGTGAACCAACGAAGGTGTGTTTGAGAACGTAGTACAGATGCGTTGTCAATAGCGACTGTAGCAGCGAATGTATATATGCCTGACTTGAGGAAATAAATGAAAGATGAGTGCAAAGAAGCGAATGACTTTGACACTCAAAAGGACGATTTGCGAATTAGAAGTACTGAAGAGAGGCCTGGAGGAGATGGAGAGGAAATGAAAGAGTTACAGGAGAGGATTCTCAGGATTAATATATCGTTGGAAACCGTTGGGTAGCGACGACCATGACCATCTCACAGCCTCCTCTCCTGTCGTCCCATGTCGGCCAGTCAAAGACACCGTTCCCTGCCGCCAGGGTGGCCCCATGCTTAGCTGACAGGGGCACATCGAAGCGAGCATCCTTTGCGCGCGCGTTGGGGGGAGGCTAATCTGGGAGAAATGTGGGTCGATCTGAATAAACTGGGTAAGAATGCAGCGGAGGAGTCGGACACCATGGATGAAGATGAAAGGACTAGATGAATACGGGTTAAAGAGGGTGTGGTGTGGGGCCTGAGAGGCTCGAGTGAAGACGTGAAACAAGTGAAAACAGATGCCAAGGACCGCCCCCTAGTCCGTCACCCTAATGCAGGTACGAAAGCGTTGCCAGCCACTCAGGCTAGGGGTCATGGCACGAGGATTAATGCCTGCTAGTTCAGTGGTTTGTTCGATTTGGCAAGAGCGTCCTGCCATCGTGCTTCCATCGCGGGCGGCCAGAGCTTCCCCAGGCCAGTGATCTTTTTCGGGAGGCGGTTCCTTTGGGGCACAGCGCCGCGAGCATGGCCGGCACCGACATGACAGGAACAGGAAACCGAGGACGCTACTGTAGGTACAGCACTGTAACAGCAGCATCGTGAATCGTGACTTGCCTCACCAAGTCGCCGGCCAAGGTGCTGTACTGAGGCAAGCCCAACGTCTGAGCACAACGCCTATGCCATCACAGCAACAAATCCGTAGGGTCGTATTTACTATCTCCTATCTTGCCGGTCCAAGACATGACATGTGCGGCCGTGATGAAGGTAATTGAGTGGACGGGGAGGCCCGTCAAGACTTCTCGTTCTTTTGCTCCCAGGGCTCAAACTCGAAACAGATGCCCTCTACTCGCCGTCCCAATGCGGTGAAGATACGCTGCAGCGGCTGTACGAGTAGTGCGGTACCACCTGCCAACTGTTGAGCTGTCCAACGAGCTGTTGTTTTTAGAAACGCAAGCCCGCGGCTATGGGGAAGCGACGAGGGAGCGCCATGGATGCGGCACGCAATTGGCGGGATGCGCGTTTCAAAATACCGACGAATCAACTCCAACCATTTATTTCCGTGACAAAGTGTGCGAGACGCCGCTGAGAAGGATGCACCTACCGTCATGGCTGTCATTCGTCTGCACAGGACAGTCATCCAATTTTTGCTATTCCGGGGGAGATGAACTGCAAGACCTACTGTACAGTAATACGGTAATGAGTGCAAGTATGGGGAATCCTGTGGCTATGGATGCGCTGTAACCTGAAGCAATTTTATCCGCGAGCGTACAGCGCGAGAACCATGGCCTGCTGGCGAAAGAGGCCCAAACACTCAACACGGCCATTTTTCTTCGGAGCCAGTCGTCGAGACTCGGACGATGGACCATTTTGTCCTTTCCCACGGACTCTGTTTCTGACTCGGCATCTAGATTAATAACAAAAAGGCTAGAAATCGATAGATCAAAAACAGGAAATCACGCGTTCATCCGGCTCGCGGCTCGATTGTTCACTCAAGAGCGACCCCACTAATCTGTGACGTTGGCTTGGGGGCTTCATTTGTTTGAGCTCGCTAAGAATTCTTTCTCGCACAGACACATAGATGGTCTTGCACATCCTGAACGGGCAACAATTCCAAATGAAGTTTCCTAGTCAGGAAGTTTTCTTTTAATGATCTCAGCTTTGGCCGGTAGATCATCTGGGAGAGAAGTTGTAGACGAACAGCCGGGTTTGGCGGCCAAGACCAGTACAGTCAGAATTCAAAAAAAAATACTCGCATGTACGAGAATCGAAATACGCTCGCTATAGGAGTTTTCCCCTCTTCGCGAACTAATGACTCTGACATGCCATCAGCAATCAGCTTTGGTAAGGTCGCTACGAGCTGCAGAACATTTCGAAAAATACTTCGCACCTTGATGTCTAAAAACGCATCTCATCTCGCAGCAATAGTCCCATTCTGGCCCATTTTATCTTCGGCATTCATGTCAAATCTCGACGTGCGTCAGTGCCGTGAGCGAAGGAGTCCCGAAGTGGGCTATGGAATCGATCCTTCCTCATAGAGCTCATCGTAGAACATCAAAAACGTGGTTTCTTTTTCTAGCCGGGGGCGAATTCCCGTTGACGAATGCGACCACATGAAACTTGCAGACGGCACAGTGAGGCTTGTTTCTCTCAATTGTGCCTGCTCTGGCTTGATCCTTTCATCATAAAAAATCTCGTACCTTGCAGCCTTCCCTGCAAAACGCCGGGTTGCGAACGCATGGGCTGCTGCTTAGGCTGTGGGGAAACCCGCCGCTTCCGATGAAACACTGGGTGCTTGAAACCAGCAGAGACTTCCAGCGATGGCCTCACATCATGCGGTGAGAAAGGGGACTGTCAACTCAACTCTACCACACGGCTTCGTCGGGAGAACGATTGGGGCAGTGCAAAAGGCCAGAAGGTTTTGTGTGCGACCGTGTGGTGCATTAAGTCAATTGATTCAAGAGGGGCGGCGGTGGACACCCCTCGTCGACTTTTTATGCTTCCTTGATGCTTGTGAAGCTTGTGTTTTGCATTGCAGTTATGACGAGCATTGTGCGCTGATTTGTGCCTCCACAGAGGCTCTACATAAATCTCCGCTAGGCGGTGCTGAAGTCTGCACTTGGCGATGGAGTCTCGACGACAACAGCACCGGCACTGGCCAGCCTCTGGTAGCGGAGTGCAGGCTCTTGAGGGGTGTCCCTTGGAGTATCGGTAATTTATTCGATGCTGCTTATAAGATCAGCGATACCGATCGACGATACCCTCAAGTCAATCATTGCGAGGACCGACTTGTGGGGAACCTTTGCATGAAACATCAAGGCTGAGTCGCCACTAAGCTGACCACTATCTAATCAGATATCCCCCGCTGTTGGCGTCACGATATCGAGACATTTATTAACTGGCGACATCAGCCATCTCAGCTGAAAACGCATTTGCATGAATGTCGTCGTTTTCGAGGGAGAACGAGGACAAATGCCTTGTCAGTCACGTGCCTGGGGTAATTTCCTTTCTCCATCCTCAGGATCAGAAAAAAAGTCTTTCTACAGGGAGTCAAATTCTCGGTCCGAGATGGAATCGATGCCGGTCTTTCAAATTTGTTTTGTTTGTTTTTCTGATCCTTAGGTTTTGCTTTCAAAATTGAGCTTCACGTATTATCCTTGTCCGATTGCCGAAATTTTGAAAGTCATTTGTTTAATTTACATTCATTCCATCCAGAATCCTCTGCTTCGTTTAGGGAAAAACAATCTTGTTACTGTCAATTTGCCACTGTTTTCATTTTCAATTTCCTCTCATGTTTCGACAAGCAGGCAAGTCTCTGGCAACTTCCATTAGAGTTCAACATTCCCATCAACAGACATCGACCGGAACTATAACCATATCTAATTATACACAGACTTCCGTCAAATTTTATACGCGAACACGCAAAGTCTACTTTTTTAACTCCTTTTATTCTTTCGTTTGTTCTCCTGTCAATCTCAGTGTACCGCCTCAGGCCAAGATTCCAGTGCCCCCTAATTGTACCGCCACATTCGCATGTGAAATCCTTCATCTGCGTTCATTGCCAAATCTACTTTTTGTGGCATTTGCTTTCCCAATTTCATATCCACAAATCACTCCTGCTTCCTCTTTCGATCACTCGATTCCATTTCCCAACGCCAAATCTCGTCGCCGGTTACACAGCGTCGTCTGTGTCGAATTACGAAGACCAAGAACACGAGATAAAGCGGGAAAACATATCAGGAGAGTGCCATAGGGGTTGCGGGAGAGGTACGAGGATATTCTTGTTTTGAATTGAAGCTTCGGAGCGCAAGGGGCTTTTGGTCACAAAGATCGGCGATCCACCGCGCAGAAGTCTACTTTCAGCCTCTTTCCTCCTTCATCAGCTTCACCTTGCTACTCGGGCTGCACTGATCTACGGGCCCCTATACATTCTACACATTCTCCATATCTTATCGAGAGACACCAGAGGCATCCCTTGGTGCTTTCTCCCAGCAGCCACCGAGCCTCAAGCTACCAACCTCATTACAGGTAATGCAAGAAGATATCTTCACCCAATACTCCGTCTCCTCTCATCGATGAAGCGGCATAAAGGAGGCGATTGCTACTTAAATAATTACGGGGGTATAGCTGAGACGTGGTGTACGGTACTAGGCGCGGTTGTTGATGGATATAAATAGGTACACAGGAAGAGGGAGGTAAGACGAGCACTAGAGAGGCGAGTGCCAGAGATTGTGATTATAAGAGAAGCAGAGGTATCGTGTGTGTTTGCTTGCTAGTCTTGAGCAAGAGGCACGCGGATAGGCTGCGACTGTGAGAAGTTCGGCTCGTAGAGGCAGTAAGTATATGAGCTTTCTGGTTGATGAGTCGAGGACCGATTGCTTGTTCTGCTGTGTGGTAACCGTAAACCATGGTATCCATAAACCGACCACCGACAATTTCAAAAACTCGTGGTTAAGGGTTAGGGTTAGGGAGGGTTAGGGTTAGTCCGGGGTCGAGGGGGCGGTGGGAGCCCCCCGTTGTGGATGTGGACTGATTTGTTATGGGTACCATTAATGGTATTGATGAATACCATTGTTGATGGTTACCACACTACAGTTCCCGAGTTCTTCTAGTCGGTCATCCTGTCTCTATCTATCGTTTCTGCCACTGGAGTTTACTTTTCGCGGTGGAGCATTTCTGTCCTTGTCGTTTGCATCAATGTGGAATACACGCTACTATAAAGGTTGGCGTAAAAGCCTACATAGCGTTTCATTCATAAAAAGTATTGCCTCCTTGAATCACGAATGCCCATTTTCTTGTTGTATACCAAATCCCAATGAATGAAGCCTCTAGAATGTGCGTCAGCATGCTGAAGTCTCATTCTTTCATGAAGCCTTTTCCCTTCGACCTAGCTGGAACGCCCCTCTCTCTTCATCTTGCGTGTAACTATCCAATACCATATACCGTATGTGATTCCAAAACTAGAATACACCCAGAGAAATCCAATTCGATCACCAAACGGTAGGACGCTGATGGGCAAGACAGATGGCCGACTATGGAAGACTGAAAAAGATGCAGCAGCAAAAGCAGAAGCATAGGGTAATATGCTCTTCGCTCTGGACAAAAGAAATATGTGACGGCACACGGGTCTTTCGAAATGTATCTCTTTGAGTCCAACGTGGGGAAACGTGAAAATGAAGGATGCGACAGGTGCGAAGAAGGTGACCCATTCTATCGTGTTCAGAAACATTGCACCGGCGTCTCGAGCGCTCCCATAAATCCCTTTGAACCCGCCTTTAGCGTTGTAAGCACCACTCAGGATCCCACCAGAAAGTAGAAGGGCCTGGCAACAATTGAAACCGGCAAGTGCGAGGTACCATTTATCGTCGTAAAAATTCCTTGAGTGAGGAGGTGATGCTTGCAGCTCAGTAGTTGATTCTATCCCAGAAGGGATAGCTTGAGTAGGCTCTGCAAGCTCAATTCCGCTCTCGGAATCTCGGTTCGAGGGACATCTATGAGACGGCGTCTCTATTGATCGTTCTTCCAAGCTGAGATTATTTGTAGTCCGAGTGACTCCTTGTAATGGCTCATCCACCTCTGTGGAATCCAATGCTTGGTCAGAAATATCTGAATCTTCGGAAGCTTTGGTCTCGACAGTTGGAATTTTCCTAGAAGTGCTAGCCCCATGGTCACTTTCTCTGGTACCGCTGATGTCAGGTGCCGATGGAGTGCCAATATCACTTGTGAGGACTGATGGATCTGGCCCATCAGACCGTTCAGACTGTTTTGTTTGGATTGTTTCTGGTTTTTTGTCAACAATTTCCAAGTCTTGCAATTGTAAAGATGTGGGGAAACACACCAAGATAGTTCTCAATACCGCAGAAGAGTAAAAGAACCAGCATCGCAGCTGCGAGACACTGACCGAAGCCCCAAAAGTTTTCATCGAGAATATTTGCATCTTGTTCTATGGTAACGTTCCTAGTTGAAAACAATCGAAGACTGCCCCAGAGAAGAGCGATCAACAGCCATGTCACCTACGTAAACAATGCGGTCAGGTCGAGTGCTCAAAACGAACGAGTAGGGTATCAAATTACGTACCTCCCAGAACATACTTTCTAGTAAGTCCAACCATGATCTTACGACAAGAAATACTGACAAAATAACATAGTATGGGATGCAAATTATCCACTTCCTAGTCTTCGTGCTTTGAACACCACTATAGAGCTTTTCAAGATGGCTTTTGACCAAGTCTCCAGGCTTTGTTCTCAAGTAGAGCCTGCTATACTTGGAGCTCCACTCAAAGAGCTTTATTGCTCTGACTGTATAACTCACACACAAGAAAAATACAGAAAAAAGCATCGTTATGCGTGCAGCCAGTCCCTCGTGTGGTGGATATCTGAATAAGCAAAGTGCTGGCATACCGGTCTTGCCGGGCTCGTTACTAGGAAGCCAATCATCGTTCCCCGTAGGTATCAAAGCTGCCACCAACAGAGCCAACAAGGCCGTCATGAAGAACAGTCTCCACCACCGCATGGGCGAATTTTCGTGCAGATATTGCCGCAGAAAAGTCAAAGTCGCCAAATGTGTGAAGGAAGAAAACCAAACTAGGTAGATGGTCATTTGCCAATGGTAAGCCGATATACCGCAGTTCAACTGCATGAATGCACTGGCGAGTAGCGCAATGCCAGTGATCATTTGCTGGTCGCTCATCATAAGTACCATCTGATGAATGTCAGTACATGATACGTCTAGCGTCCTCGTGGTTGACGTTTACCTTCTCCAAAGCCTTTTCCCACATTTTCTGAGGACGGGTAATATATTTTGCAACGAATCCGAGTATCTTTTCATCGATAGGATTTGCGTGGGTCAGTTCATCCGTAAGGCAAGCCTTAGCGGGGTCAAAGACCAAAACGTAGTGGATAACCAGCAGACTCCAAGCAATATAAGCCGTAGCGAAGAATCCAACGAGAACCTATACATGCGGTTGAGCTAGAGAAGGTAGAGAGGGGTCATAGAGGATCGTACCCCTATGCCAGAAATATCTGGGTTAGGCTGAAGAGGAGGCGGTGTGGCCAAGGCATCCGAACAATTCAACGAGGGACAATTGGGCATCTCGAATAGTATACTGGGGCTTGGTATCCAAAACTTTGAACTACAAAAAAAGGATTGTCTGGCAATTGTTAAAGTAAGTGACAGTTGATAATATGGTTTCGAGGTGTTGTCATGGGCTGCTGAGATTGAAAAACGCCTTCTCGTTCTTGGAGGTTGCTTTTTTATGCACGCCACAATGTTGAATCACACGGACCTCAAAAATACCACACTAATCTGATCAACTTAAAGGATGCAGCTACGCTCAGTGTCTCAATTCTCTTTAGAAATCATCATGAATCAATCGCAATCGTTATGCTGGGTTAAGATCAACCTCTCACAGAAATGGGGCCATGCATTTACGCCAATGTATCGAGTAAATATTCGGCTCTGGAGTGGATTCATAGAAGAAATACATTCTATAAGCGTGTGTACCAACTTTTACGGCTACAAAAGCCCCGTGTTGTCATTAAGCAATAAGTATGTACCTTCAAGTTGAAAAACTTAGATTTAGAGATTCAACTGAGGGTAGAAATTTGCTACGCCGCCTTAGAATGTCTAGTTTCTGTTGAGATATCAGACAGCCCCTTTTTAATTTGCCACAACTTGGGCGCGCGTACGAAGTATACCTCTCCCCGTTCTTTCACCTTGTGGAACCGAGCCCCTGAAAACGTGGGTCGAAAGCAGATTCACAGTTTTCCATCCATCGAGCTCTTCAAAGTAGCTCATAAGTGAGAAGAAGCCGGGGCTGTACCAAGTTTTCATGTCTCTTGGCGGCGAGATGTCTTCGGAATTGAAAAGTGTTTGTAGAAAAGCAAAGTCCACGTGATATTTTCAGTTTAACCATTTTTTCCCTTTTATGCCGCAGTTCTGATATTAGCAGTCAAAGGGTCCATAAGTTTCGGCCATGGGTATAAGACGTCTTGAAATGCGTTCTTTACTTCCAGTTGAGTGATTGAATAGACGGTCGAGAGTCATGTGATATCTCACGTTTGCTTCGAGAAGATCTGCGAATTTGACTGCTTCCGTCCTTCCACGTTGATTTTCCTGAAATTGATGACAAGTATTATAGTCTCATCAGGTCAGAAACATACGTATTTCCTAACTCAATTTCCTTAAAAAGTGCGCATCCAAACCTCTGCCATCCCGCTTCGTGCTGACCTGCATGATCGAACCGCTAGCCACCAAACACCATTCGAATCTCTCAAAGAGCTTGACAATGTTGCTCATCCTAGCTCTCAACAGCTATGCTATAGTGTTGACGTTGGCCTGGCCTAATGTCAAGTTAGACCTTCGCTTCGTTGTTTGAAAATGAGACGTAAACACTTACGGTTCCTGAGCTTATGAATAGCTAGTACTGCACCAGGGACCTCAATAACGACTGCAAGAAGAGCCAAGAGTGCTCCTAGAATCACAGGCACGTTCCATTGACCAGCGTCGGTAGAGGAATTGGTGACTGAATTCGTCGCATTGGTCACGTGCGCAGCGAGTGAGACTGTCTGGTTGACGATGGCCATCTTTTGTATCGTCTCGAGGGTAATCCGGGATTGAAAAACGCAGAAACTTGACGTTGAATTCAATGAGACTTTGGAAATACGGAATGGGGTTTTCTGGCGGGGGAAAGGTATGGCTTGCGGGACATATATATGGAGGAGAAGCCCATGATTGTTTCGATTCATGTTCAAACGTTTTCATACTGATACTCTGATGGCCCGGTAAGCTTGGGGAATCTCAAGCCCGAAAATTGCCTTGTGCAATTGATACTGAATTGATACGTACTTGCCAGTATGTGCTGGTCAGTGAGGAGGTTGGCTCGGCTGGCTCAGCCCAAAGCCTTGGCATTATCGATTTAGTATCAATTCTGTATCGATAAATGCACTGTTTCAGCCTCGAAGAGGGGTGCCACACACGCGCCTTCCTCTTCAACTTTTTGTCAGCCCCTCTCCCATCCCTTGAAAATTTATCCAGTCATGGTGCATTTCTTTGAATGACTATAATAAATCATGCCTTGTGGGCGACACGATCATCCACCGTGGCCAAAACATGGCGGACGGCGATTACGGATCGAGGCCTGCGAGACTATTTGTGGGTGGTGTACTACATACACCACCAAGAGTGCAAACAATCTGCGAGTAGTAAGTAACTGCCCAAGGTCTAGACCTCGAAACCTTGAATCTGAAGATTTAGCACGCTCGCCGACACCTCAGAAACCCGAAAGAGAAGCTTGATGTCATCATTGTCAAGGGCAAGGCTGGTAGAGGCAGAGTGTATGTTACTTACTTGTCACGCTACGACTGACCGCACATCTGATGCTATGCTATGCTTAGAAAAGGAGACTCTCCTTCCACAGAACCACAGAATAAGCAATCGAGTTCGAGAGATCTCGAGCGCCTTCAATCACTCTCCGTGACCCCCGACCTTTCGTCGCGTCAACTTGATGATGAAAGGCCACTCTCCGATGTTTGCTTGAATTGCGAAACATTCAAATCCGAGATTGACAGTCGAGACAAGCGAATTGCTTCACTTGAAGCTCAGCTTCAGGATTTCGGCACTGCGGTGAGGCTATTTGCTTCGGGAGAACCAACCAAACCATTCACAAATTTACAACCGGGAGAGGTTAGCGAGGAACAAATTGTCCGAAGCGCTCTGTCGGTTGTGGAATATAAGAGGACCGGCAACTTTGAAGATGTGTCTGATGTTGCGGTCCGCATTCTTGAAAACCATAATACCGCGTGGGTGGTTGACGACCCACAACAAAACATTCGCAATGCACTGTCATTCTTGGGACTTGAGATGACGGGCGGATTCATTAATGCCCCTCAGCTGGCTCGGCGTATCATTCAACGTGGTGATTGGGATCTCAGCATGAACCCGCCTCCTTTAATAATTCCAGAACAGAAAAGCGTTGACAGTGCGGCCAGCCATGTTCGCCTCCCGCCTAATAATTCTACTTATGGGTATCTCGAAAACAGAGAAGCAGCAGCAACCGCAACAAGAACCAACACCGAGACGGAAAACTCTTGGCTAGGTTCAGACAATACTCCCACGAACGCAGAGCCTGGAGACCAATATTCTTTCGGCGACATTCAAGCTCCTACTGAGAAGCCCAGCCATAATAGGTCCATTTCGAATGAAAACAATGGAAGCATGTCACTGGATCCCTGGTACACTAATGGTTTGTGCCTTGGGACACCAAAAGATTTTTCAGAACAGAACACTTCCAACCTGGTCTGTCAAATTTGTCATAAGCATGTAAAGACACAGAGCGAATTGAAGTATAGACCATGCGGATTTTTTTGTACAAAGCTAATTTAGCCATAGAAAACACGAGCTTCGCCATAGGAAGCCTTTCAAGTGCGAAGTCTTGAGTTGCTCTTGCACCGAAGGATTTAGTACTACGAAGGATTTAGACCGCCATATGAGAAGCAAGCACCTCGTAGTCTTGTTATCTAACAAAATTCCGGAGAAAAGGTGGCGTTGCTTGGTTCCCGGTTGCGAAAGCCATGAAAAGACTTGGTCGCGTCTTGACATTTTTAGGAGTCATCTCAAGGGTGCCCACTTCCACTTACTCCCTGAGAGCGAGCTTGAAGAGGTAATACGGCGGTAAGTTTGGCATAAACGATTCATCTCTTGGATGAGCAGAAGCTAACATGTGGTAGTGCCGAGTACTGGGAGCAACCGAAGACTGATGGCTCCGAGGAGGTCCAGTCTTTAAGGAGACACAATCGATCGTAGCTATTTACCGCCGCTGATGAATTTGGGGCCGATGGGAATGCTTGGGATCGAGAAAAAATATTGTTTTGTGACATTGTCCTGGCGAGTGTTCAGCCAAGCACTCCGACAAACTTTGTGAAGATCATGGCATTGTCTGAAATAGAGACGCGCGGGTCTACCTCCTGACCCATTGGGTAGCCACTTGGCAGAATTTCTAGAAAGGCAAGGAAGGATCTGATCTGGTCACTCAAAGAGACAGCTGGCGCGAGAGTGGAATTGGGTCATTACATACACTGGACATGATATGCCCAATAATGAGCGCCAACACATGGATCCAGATACCAGAGAGAATGGGCATTACCATAGTTCTTGATATGCCATTTCAAAGCGCCACGCCCTGTCTCCACGCATACTGCACCATCTCCGCAGCCTTTTCCGCACTCTCCTGCCCAACAAGCTCCTTAATCAACCACAAGCTAGCATCCAGCCCACAGCTTACCCCCCCAGCCGTGACGATTCTCAACCCCTTCCCCTCATCAACTTTGTTAGCCACAAACCTCTCCTTCAACACCTGTGTCTTTCCCTTCGCAGAGCACAGCTCCTCGAACTGCTTGTAATACAGGAAGTGCGTCGTGGCGCTGAGCCCATCAAGAACCCCAGCCTCGCCCAATATCAAGCTACCCGTACAAACACTCAATATCGTCCTCACGCTTCCATCTTGCCTCTTCGGCAAGTCCGCAAATGCCTTGCTGAGGCCTATCGGCTCGAGCTTCTTCTCCAGTACGCCGCCTGGTTCTGTAATACCGCCGCCGGGTATGACGAGCACGTCGTACTCTGCGAGGTTGGCATAGGCTTCGGACAGAGGGATATCTCGGTTGAAGCTGCACTTCTGATTCGAGGTCACCGTTGGCTTGACTGCCGTTATGGTGGGGACGAAGACTCTGGTTGAGGAGCCGGGGAATTTAGCGTGAGATAGTATTTCGAGAGGGCCGGCGAAATCGAGAGTTTCGACGCCAGGGTGGAGGGTGTAGAGGACTTTGAGGGTCTTGGGTGCTGCCATTTTGCTGTGATTCTGGTGGAATGTGGGATTGACGAGAAAAGCGAGGGGGAATTGAAGGAGAAGAACTTTATATAAAGAATAATTTGCAGACTGAAGAAAATTGTTTCGTACAATTGACTTACAAATGAGGCATGGACTTCCAGCCGTATTGCATCTTGTTTACCATTTCGCGGATGTCGCGATGCTCTTCGATATTGTTCCTCCGTGGTACCCAGAGTTATGCGCTGCTAGGATGGACTATTTAACGCTCGGAGGGAATCATTACCATGGCCGGATATATTCGTAGGGAAAAGAGTACCAGATATCCGTTACGGATGTAGTTGAGGATGTAGAATGCAGAGCGCGTCGCGTCAGAAATTCAAACTTGCCTAAATGGGCAAGCGAAGGCGGACATCAACGACACTCCGTTGCAGCCCCCTTGACAATACAACCTTGACAAGTTGATGGGTAGTCTTTTATTCATATCGGAATATCCCACCCCACGCATGACTCGGAGCTTTTGTTTATAATCGCCTCGCCGACTAATATCGAAATCATCCTCACATTTCATGGTGTCATACAAACTCGGCGACTACCCAGTTATCCCTATCACTCTATCTTCACTGCCTTCAATTTTGCAGCCGTCCGAGAAGCGCTGACTAGTCTTGTCACTTCAAAAGGTCAGAGACGGGGCCTCCCTCTGCCTCAACGTGAGGAAGAAGTGAAGGAGCTTGTCAGCAAGGTCCGTATCGCCATTCGCACCATTCTTCTGTTTGCTGCTCTCTTCCAAAAGCCGCACCTATTCTCTCAGACTTAACGCTCGGTGGATCTCTAAATGCCTTTGCGCTGGACTACAGAGTGCAGACCAGATGGTAGACTCTGGGTCGATCAGATTATACACCAGTGTTGTACACCCTCTCTAGCGGACCCCGCCCGATTATCAAGCGAGCAGGGCAGCTGGTATCCGATCGAAAATTCCCGGATCTTATGGTATAGCAACCAAGTGTGAACAGGTCTAAGGGCTTGGAATCCGCTCGTCCCTGTTCCACACTCCCCTGCCAGACCAGGATCCAGCAATTTGACCGGTCATCATTCCTGCTGACCTTCGAAGAAGCGGCGCATTTCTTGATGAGATGCTCACTGATGAACTTTGATTTTCCATATCCCATCTGTTCTGGTGTGACTTTCCAAGCACTTTGTATGAGCACAGTTGCATCACAAAAGACCTCTGTCTACCTCGCTGATTCCAGTCCGAGATCTGCTTGCAATAATTTGGCCTGGATAAATTTTGCTGGCTCCTCGTTCCAAGTGGATTAGAGACCTCGAGCCTTTTGGGCTTCTCTTGTCTGGCTTTCTCATTCAGATAGAATATTCTTCCACTTTTCATTGTCAGCAAGACGAAAATAGCAAATCTCATTCCAAGATACGCAAAAGCGTTCCCTTTTGGCCTTCTCGCGACAACTCAGACTCAAGCCACTAGCGGACTCTGTTGACGGCATTTTAGAAACGAGCATGACTGATACTTTGAATGTTCTCCGAGGGGTTTCGAGAGACCGGGGACATCGCATATGGTCCTTCTTACTCGGAAGTTGCTCTTTGATCTACGATGTGCGGTAAGTGTCTTGAGTCAGAACTTGTGATGCCATGGGGAAAATTCATAGTAAGCCAGGTTCACTCTCTCACTCGGATTACGCACTCCAGAAAGGAAACTAGTACTAATGATGATTATGGGCGAGACAGGCGAAGAAAGACTGGCGTATTTATCAAGTTGGACCCCCTTTCTGATGCTGTTCAGATTGTCAAATGCTAAAGACTCGTCCTTCATCAACCCACATTGCCAACATCGCTCAACACAGCGGTTTGGGGTCCAATTGCCATTTTAGCCCAGGCGTCTGCGAGCTCATTATCTATCCATTCACTTAAGACGATATAAATCAGCGTGAGAGTGAGATTTTTGAACTAACGCTACTCGTCTCTTAGAGCAACCGAGAAGAAGCCAGAAGCTGACATTGATACTAATTACAAAGACATGCTGAATTCGATATGAGTGCGAGGCCACATCCCCATTCTCAATTTCTCGTGCTCATTTCCAGCAATATCTACAGCGACAGGGGGTTGTGCTGGCCGTGTCCTCATCACTGGGTTACGCGGAGTGAATTGACATGCGTCGATTGAAGTCAATTGCAATATGCACGCTCCAAGCGCTCCAAGCTAAGCAGCAGCTTTCATTTGCAACAGCATGGTTTTCTGGTGGAAACTTCATAAGCACAGCATTGATGCACACTACTCCTCTTCGAGAGTTCGGAGAAATGACCGCGTGTGATGCCGTTTCCCCCGGTTTACTGTTTGCATTTGCTGCGGAGTTAGATCAGCTGGACCCCACGTCTGAGCCGGTACCATGGAAGTCAGCCAATTCACTTGCACTTACCCTTACGGAAGAAGCATCCAAAGTGTTTGCTCAATACCAGCATTTAAATGAGCATAACACAAAATCGCATGGCAAACCACACGTGTTTAGTATCTGGAGTGACAGTGCCCCGCCTCCTTTTATTTGACCCCACCTCTCTCTCTATACAGAGTGCATTCAAGATCCATTATTCACCAATTCCAAGAACGAATGGAATTCGATCAAAATTCAATTCAACCCAACCTCGGTGACGTTGTATCAAGTAATCATTCAATGTTTGTGATCCTTCTCGTTGAAGTGTAACGGAGTGAGGTACAAACAGTATACAAGGTCACCTTTTGCTGCAGGTATCCAGGTCCACTACCCTCCAACCCAATCATAACAAATTACTTTGCTCATGACAGGGATTTAGGCAAGCCAAATCATCTTTTGTTATCGTCAACAGCCACTCCCTCATCATCGCTTCTCCCACTAGAACAAATCGATCTTCCACCCAGCGTATGCTGTCACAGGGACAACCGTCCCAGATCCACGCCATCGGTACCGAAGCTCAGCATCAATAGAGACATCCGCACCGATCTATTGCAATATGGCTATTGCTAAGTTCCCAGATGTAACTTTGCAACGGCTCGCCGTTGTCTCAATTATCGTTTGCCTGTACGCTGCTGCAATGGTTACACACCGCCTCTTCTTCAGTCCACTTTCCAAGTTCCCCGGACCGAAACTTGCAGCCGCAACGATTTTGTATGAGGTCTATTACGATGTGATTAAGCAAGGTCAATATACGTTCAAGATCAAGGAACTTCATGAGAAATATGGTGAGTGAATTTGCAAAATTGTCTGAGGCATAGGTTTCATAACTAAAACCAGAGCAGGTCCCATTATTCGAATTAGCCCCAATGAACTTCACGTCAATGATCCTGATTTCTATGCAACCCTGTATAGTCAAAGCTCGCCCCGAAATAAATATGCATATTTCGTTGATTGTTTCGGCCTCCCAGGTGCCGGGTTCAGCACCATTGATCATTATCAACATCGACGTCGACGACAACCCTTGAATCCATTTTTCTCAAAGCAGAGTATTTTACGCCTGGAGCCTACGATCTCTTCCATGATCGAAAAGCTGTGTACTCGGATTGATGAGTTCAAGAAGTCAGGTCAGCCGATGCCGATGAGACTCGCTTATTCCTGCCTTGCAGTAGACATCATCACACTGTACGCCTTCAACACTCACGCAAAACATCTCGAAGATCGAGACCTCTCTGCAAAATGGACGGACACTATCAATGCTGTGACATTAATGGGAACGGTCATGAAACAGCTGCCTTGGCTTTACAAAGTATTGGACATGTTACCGGACTCCTTTATCGGAGCCCTTTCTCCGGACATGGGATTAGTCCTGGATTGGCAGAACGTACGTGTATCACCGAACACTAGGTTTATGTGACACTAAGTATTCCAGGGTTTGAGACGCCAGGTTCAACAAGCGATCAATGAAAGATCCTCCGGAGTTGAGAAAGATGACGGACTCCCTCGCACAATATTCCACTCACTCTTAGACAGCGATTTACCAGCTGAGGATAAGACTGTGGAGAGATTGAGACAAGAGGGTCAACTGGTTGTTGGTGCTGGCTCAGATACAATTGCCAACACTCTGGCGGTCACGACCTTCCATATTCTTGACAATCCGGAGAAGCTCTCGAAGCTAGTGGAGGAGCTCGAGAAGGCGATGCCTGATCCAAACGAGCCTGCTAAACTGAGTGTTGTGGAACAATTGCCATACCTCGTAAGTGGCGTGGTCGTTTTCTCAAAATAATAAAGCTAATCTCCCTACAGTCTGCTGTTGTTCAGGAAGGATTAAGGCATGTTATTTACCCCACTTCGCAAATGTTTCCATTCTAATACCGGCCCCAGACTCGCGTACGGCACTTCTTCTAGGTTGCAGCGCATTGCACCAGAGGAAGTTCTGCAATTTGGTGACTGGTCCATTCCAGCTGGAGTAAGCATTCCATGATCCGAAGAAGCACTTTTTCTGACAAGATGTCCAGACACCTGTTGGCATGACCTCTTTCCTGATGCACCATGATGAGACCATCTTCCCCGACTCCTATTCTTTTATCCCCGAACGCTGGATTGGTCAGCCCTCGCTTGATCGCTACCTCGTTTCATTCTCGAAGGGAAGCAGGAGATGTGTGGGAATGAAGTAAGCATTCCCGTCTGTTCTCGAAAACTTCCGCAGCTCCAAAGGATGCCATCAGATTAACTAACAATGCGCACATCTAGTCTCGCAAAGGCAGAGCTCTACCTCACTCTCGCAACCGTCTTCCGCCGCTACAAGATCGAGCTCTTCGACACTATCCGCGAGCGCGATGTTGACTTGAAGCATGATCATTTCTTGCCGTACCCCAGCCATGAGAGCAAGGGAGTTCGGGCGATTTTCAAGTGACAAGGACGGCGATAATTTTCTTTCTTCTCAATTGCATTCTCGTTTTGGATGTAAGGGCGGCATTTGACTCTCTGGAGTTGCCGACGGGTTCGGCATCTTGCATGGCGTTCAATATCCAACGGCGCTGGTGGTTTTATTCTACGTTGTGCATACATTTAGAGAGGTATTTGGTGGGTAATGGCGCAGTGCTCGCTCCGTTTATTTGAGGATCCATATCCGTAATGATGGGCTAGGAGACGTCAGTATATTTTAGATCCAAAAGTTACTTTACGATACCAGAGCAATACCAAATGGAATTTTATCATCTTCTGAGTCGCGTATAAAAACCGGGAGACCCAACGATACAACTTATGTCCAGTATTGAAAATAGCTTGGCAGTCTATACTAACGTCAAAACACCAGCCGGGGCCCGCTCGTGCTGACAACCTCGTCTTACCTTTCCCTCACAATTACCACCCATGTATGCCTTTCCAAGCACCACCTCCAAAACCATTCCACAATCCCAAAATGCCATGCCCATTCTGCCTCATCGCCTCGGCAATCCCTCCTTCCCCCTCCCCTCCCATCTTCCGCTCCCCGCAAGGATCCGCGTACCCCATCCTCTCCAGCCCCACCGTCGTCGCATTCCTCGACATCGCGCCCCTTTCCCGAGGCCACGTTCTCATCTGTCCGCGTCCTCATCGAGCAAAAGCTACAGAGATGACGGGGTTAGAGGGTGCTGCAGTGGGATTCTGGATTCCTGTTGTGTCGAGGGCGGTGTTGAAGGCTGTGGGGGCGGAGCAGTTTAATGTTGTGCAAGCTAATGGTATGTTTTGATTTTTAAAGGAAGAAGTGTGAAAATAGAAGCAGAAGCTGGACAGACGGTCCCGCATTGCCATTTTCATGTCATTCCGAGGCCGGGAATGGAGGGTGATGCACGTGATCAGAGTGAGATTGGGGATGCGGAGAGGAAGAACTTGGCGCTTGGGGAGGGCCCGAGGGTTAAGTTGGAAGACACGGAAGGAACTGAAGTTTCTGACGCTATCAAACTGGCGTTGGGAAGAGAGATTCAAATGTTGAAGGAGAGTGGTGAGATTGGGGTGACGGGGAACGCGCATGAGTTGCATATGAAACTTGCTGGAGGAGGATTGAAACTATAAATCCAATTTTGTAGACTTCATTAAATATCAATAATTTATAAGGAGCTTGAGAGGCCAGCCTAAGTAATCCAAACGCTAATCTCAAAAGATGAGTATGGAATTAGATCTGAACTGCCAAACTCGGGTAGCTTATTTTTCATTATCGAAAGAGTTCGTTAACCAGGGGAAACACATGAGATGATAAATTCAATACTCCCCAATGTCAAATTTGGGACACCATAATTATCTTTTGCCTTGCCTTGCCTGTCATCCTGTGTCTCTCGCTCCAGCTCAGAGCGAGGCAATCAAAATTTCAGGGCATAGTCTTAAAATGTTTTAAATCCTGCTAGCCAAAGGCATATTCAACCTTTAAAACCTGAGCCATAGTAAGAAGACATATAGGAACTCATAGTCAGGGTGTTTGGCTGAAAATAAATCCAGCTTTGAGCCTTTGATCATCACACGTAGCTCACCCGTCTCAAAAAAATCGACATCAACCGATGACTCCTACGCAACGAATCCGGGGACAAACAATCAATGATGAGCCCAAAACTTGAAAAACGGCGGCCCTTCTCGCCAACGTCTTGAATCATTGGGTCCGCAAGTGGCGCGAGCTGACCAACCAAACTCGTTCGTCTTTCGTGTATGTGCACAGCCTCGTTTTGATATTATGGAAAGATTTACCCGTACGCTTTTATTCTCCTATCATTCTATTCTCAATGGACGACTTAGGACCTAATGTCATGCATGACGAGTGAAAATCAAAGCATGAGGTGACCCGCAACACGCGGGCCACCCTCGCACGTTGGACACTTTTCATTTCATCGAGTCTCACGCGTTTCCTGGGCGTTTGAATCGAGCTTTGAGGCAATTAGATTGGGTATTCCCAACTTTCATGCAGACTCGTAGAGTGTAAGCACCCGTTTGAAACTCGAGAACATCGATTCCAGCCCTGCAGAACGTTACATTGACGGAGAGAATCAGGATAAAGAAATGAAGGTTGTTCCGGAACGGCCTGAAGTAATTACAGGCAGCGTAATTCATGGGCTTGGGCGTGAGTCTATTTATCTTGGCTGCCTCGTTGTTTGGCTGAGCTGCACGTTTGCGATGAGGAAGGTTATTATGCAATGTGTTACATGGCTCCTCGTCAGATAAGGCTCATTAGTTCTGGAACATAGCCGAGACCCAGATGTTAGGCAGATAGACATTTTATATGCTCATACTATTTACCTTTCCAATCGTTCGACAAACAGATTTTATATATGCTTATACTGGCTACCTTTTCCAATTGACGATAACATTTCGCATAAAGTCGGCAGGCAAATAATCATCTCACTCAGCCTTACTCACATATGCAGGTAGCATCACTCAGGACGGCTGCTAGAAGTTAAAAATGCTGGCCAACAGAAATCCCTCAATCTCGCCACTACAGGCTTCTGCTGTGCGTCTTAGGTTTGGCTAGAAACTCGCCTTGTGATGTTAGAGATGATCATCAGCCGTGTGCTGCGGAGTTTGGAATCTCGCCCGAGTGAAGAGCGTTTTATAACCCCCCTTGAGATGCATCATCAGCATTATCATTGCCGTCAGCCCGCCGTCTTCGCTTGCTACCGCATTTTCACCGTCGACACCAAACAACGAGGAACTGCTTCTCGGTTTATGCCAATCACGACAGAAGAGTCTCATACCCTTGACCCAGACCCTTGACAACTGGGCATGCACCCTCCCAAATGTCTACCCATTCACAGCAACAGGTGGCGTCGTCCTGCATAAAATAGCTGCACCTGGCCGTGACTTTGTCTTCAGACCAACGTCCAAGGGGGCACTTTTACTCTGCTTATTCCGAAAATCTGATTCCGACACGCCGAAAACGCCAATCATGATGTTAAGAGGTGGTCGCAGAGCCCAACGTCAACCAGATCTGGAGTTAGCGAAGAATACATGACTTTGGTCTACCAGTTATATGCTCTTTGTTTAGATTGGCACATGCGCGCTATCTTGCTGAACTGTCACATCTGAGCCACTTTTGCACACGGCATACTCTGCATCTCCGGCATACGTTGCCCATGCCGGAGTTTGGCAGCAAAACCAACTTTCCCATGCGACAAATAGAACTTATAAAACCATCCCCCGTCTTTCAAGGCAAGGCCGACTTAGCAGCTGAAAGAAGCCATCTGAAGTAGCTCCACCAGTGGTCTTACTGTTTTATGTCTGTGGCTCGTCTCATCGCGAAATCTAGGTAGACTTCTCGGAGACATCCCAGGAAAGCTCTTTTGCTTACTGATCTGCAACATATCTTATCAACCATGTCTGTTGAGCTTCTCACGGCCCTGATAGTGGGCATCGTCCAAATCATTCTCGCCATGCTCGCACTCTGGCAAAGACGCACTATCATCTACCGAGTAAACTTAGGTAGGTCTTTGAATCGATCTATTAGTTTAGGAATCCAATTCAACCAGCTGAGACTACACAGATCTAAGACGGCCCGGAGCTACGTAAGCTGCCTGTACCACAAAGGGAACGGAAACAGGGGCGAGCTGATATCATGGAGCTGGGTTCTCGGTTGGATATATCTCGTTGAAAACAATCTTGTTGTAATGAAATGTGCCGCATGACATGGCTCAAGGGTATGGAGCGTGATTTTGAAGTAACCCAGAGACCCGTTAAAATCGGAATTTCTAAATCCTTAATGAATGTTATACGTATGAGTTTGCTGCGTGAGACATGTGCCGCAATACTGCCAGGTAACGGAAGTCCAAATTTCACGTCCCCTGCTATTATTTTCTTTAATTATGGTATAATGTTCTCTGAAACCATCGAGGCATTATGGCTCATGCATCCTCGAATGTTGGAACCGTCTTGTATAGCAATATCACTTCCATTAGGCGTACCGCCGATGTAAAGTTGACCTAGCTCTAACAGACTTCTAGTTGGCTGAGTACTGCTCAGTGGACAATCTTTATAGGGTCCTGGTGCAGGAGAAGACTCTGGCTGTGCGTTGATGGATTCGTGCAGGCGAACAAAAACCAAACGAAACGCGCATTTAAAATGAGAATTTGGCGCACCTCGAAACGTAAAGACTTTCTAAAACATTCAAACTCTTCCAGGTCTTCCAGGCGTCCTTTTTAAAAGCAGATAACTTCGTCTCAGAAACAGTAATTCAAAAATTGTAAAATCAACTCGCTGGAGTTACGCCAGAATAATTATGAAATTGCACAAAACCCAGATTCCAAAAGCAAACACACATGAACGTTCCCAAAACTGCACACTTGTGCAATTTGAGAATCAAACAACCAAACCATCAAACGAGGACAGGGCTTTGGTTTTAACACCTTGAAGAAGCCTGCACTTAAGGTAACTTCCAGCCCTACAGTTAGAGCTGAAACTCTCAGCTCCCGCCACCAACCCACATCCCAACACTACACAACACCGATTACAAAACCAACAACGCAGCCTCCTGACCGCCTCATGCAAATCTCAACTTCCATCCAATCTCAAACACAGAAGACGAGGCAAAAATCCAACATGCTGCCGTGCGCCTATCCGATCCCACATATTGATAAAATGTGCAACACGAGAAAGTTGACATCCACTCACCGAGCGGCAGCCGCACCTGATGTGATGCAAGTATGACCATTTAAGTTGCGCCTAAGTCCGAAAGGTTCGTATGAGGTTTTCTAGAAGTGTTGGAATGAAGTGAAGGCAGAAGTGAACTCTTCTCACCGAGTTTTTTTTGGGGCTCAGCTGCGGCTGCGAAGGAATCGGGAGAATGTAGACGAAGGTTGCAATTGGCAACCACCGTGCGCCTAATTCCATTGCATTGCATCAAGATCGACTGAAAGATGGTCACACTGCTGATAGTTAACTCGCATTTGGCTTCAGAAGACGAGGCAAACACCAACGGGACTAACATCGCAGCCTCGTCTCCGCATCATGAGTCGGATCTCAAACGGAAAGACAACAAAGGCAATTTCTCTTACCTGTGTATGCAAATCACGAGGCAAATACCCAAAGTCTCATCTCCTCATCCTCAAACCCATCCAACCGCTTCGCTACAAGTCCAAAACGCCAATCTCACGCACGCCTTGCACTCACTCACATAATTTCCTGACATAAAACATCACCAACAAAAAAACAAGGCAAATCCGATCAACGCGCTCACCCACATCACACTTTCCCCAGCGGTTCACCACCCCAATTGAGGCACTTGCCTTGCCTCCCCGCTCTCACCCGAACGCGAATTCGCACGCCGTACTCGCAGCCTCACAGTCGCATTTCCCAATTTCAAATTTCAGCCTTGCGCCTTGTCTCGGTCCGAAAGGCAACGAGCAGGCAGGCAGGCGCTTACAACACTCCTTTCCCCAATTAATTTCAATTCAATCGCAAGATCTTAAAATCAAAAATTTAAAAAGAAACGAAAAGGGGAATACCGCACGATCTATACCCAAGAAGGAAAACCGAAGGAACGAGGCAAACGTTTCAAACCCTCCCTCCCGTTCGCACGGCAGGACCAAATCAAGTAGGGTGAAGCAAGGAGGAATACTTGGGGATCGGCAAAAAAGAATCCAAAACATACGAGCGAGGCTGAAGGAACGAGAATGTGTACGCCTTGCGCATCGCCGCCTTGCTCGTGAGCTGACAATAGCATTACTATATTATGACGAGATATGTAAAATAAGATAAAATCTCACCCGTCTCCGAAAATTCCAGGCTTCGGGACGCCTTGTGGGAATGGTTATATAAGTGACGGCATAGTAGTATTGACGTACCTGCTTAAGATTATAAGGCTGCGAGCCCACCAATGATGTCGCGTGGGATGGGAGGCGACTGTTGCCTTTTTGCGAACCGTACTCCTTTCCGTCTCGCTTCGGGGAGATCACTGTGGAGGGACGAAGAACATCAGAATATGCACTTTCTTTTTGATGCACATTTTCTCGAATGGGGAATAATTACTTTTATGGAAAAGTATTATTGTTTTTTTCTTGGAAGAGTCATTCATTCATGATACACAGTCCTTTTTCTTCCTCCACCTCAATTAATGATGCTGTTGAAGTGCATCTTGCGAATAACGTATAATTGTCTTCAATGAAAGACACGAGTTGCGAGTGTCTAGATGGCCGCCCTGAGTATAGGAGACAATACGAGACGTGCGACAACACGTTTGGAGCAGAGTGAGATAATGCTCGTTCCTCTTCTGCTCCTATAAGAGATATCACCTGGATGTGTGAGATCAAACGTAAAATGTTTCTTTCCGCGTTTAGCAGTAATGAAATTAAGCAGTTCAAAGTTGTGAGAACTGTAGCGTGAGTGTGTGTGGAGCACGAGTACAATCTGGCTATTTCCATTCTAGATATGTTGAGTAGATCATCTGCTGTAAATAATTAGTCCACCGAAGGTGGGTAGAGAGGAAAGTTAAAGGAGAAAACGGGACTGACCACCGTGGTGAGGACTATTGCATATTGACGGCGAGCCCCTGGCGATGAGTAGTGGATGTTGGGCATGGGGACGGGAGTTGTTTAGACACCTTGGATTCTCAAAAGTCATCACGCCCCTGAGTTTAGGTTTCTCAATCATGTGAAGTAGTTCCAGCTGCGAGCATCGCCGTGGGCGATGACAAGTCTTCTTCAGCTTCGGACAAGTCAGCATCTTGTGATTCCCACGTGCCTGTTCTAGAGCTAGCAGTAGTTGCGGATGCAAAGGTTGGTGTTCTTGAAGGCGTAGTGGAATGAGCCGAGAATTTGTTTCCATCGAAGGTAATCCAGGAACCAAGGCTAGCAATCCTATAGGCAAGCCAGAGTATTCTTTCCTTTCGTTGTGCAGTCATGGAAGCACGTTCATGGTATTTCTCTTCTTCGTCGGTCTTCTCCTGGATGAACCATTTATCTGGGAAGTAGTTTTCGGCCCAGAGCAGTCCTCGCATGGCGAAGTCTTCTGGGAAAGGACGAGCATCGTCCTTCTTGTCAGGTTGAGGGAAATCTTCTTTTTGAATCCGGTCTTTCTGAGAGGGACCGTCTTCCTTTTGACTTTGGTCTTTGTGAGAGAACAACGTATTGAGCATTGTCGACAACCGCTCCCAAGGGAATTCGGCTTGAAGATATTCCATTGCCGCAGGACGGCGGGCCATGAAGAGCATAAAAACGAGAGTAACATGGATGAATGGAAGAACGTTAGGGTCACCAATTCGTTGCAGAACAATGTCGGCTGTAGAGTTGGCGAGGTTTTGCGCATGGTGGAACGTGACTAAGAGTTGCGGTGAGACGCTAGAGGAGTCTCCAATCATCTGGACATCTTCCCCCTCCTTCGGCGATGGTAACAAAGCCTTCATGAGAATGTTATCTTTTGATGCAAAGCTGAGCATCGCAACGCTATTCGCAATAGCAATATGATACCCTTGCTCCATGAACTTCCTGGTAACTCTTCCAATCTGGTTGTCGAGAAGCCCGAGGAATTCTTTCACAGTCGGCTCGAATCTTTGCATGTCTCTATTGGTGAAGAGTAGGCCATGTGCTTTGACAAAAGCTGTATCAAGAGGGGGAAGTCGGTACTGGCCCTGGCCGTTGTCTGAATTGAGAACTGGCTCGAAAAGAGTTAAGATCGACTCTCGAGCTGAGGTAAATGGGACCGCAACGCATAGCGATTTTGAGTAATAGAACAATTGTTGCAAGGCGTTTGGCCTAGCAAGAATGGCAAGGTGATGATACAAACGACCAGTTGTAGGAGCTTTATCAGAAGCTTTGGAATACCAATGTCGGGCAACGCCAGTCCAGACTTCACGATCCCGGATATCGTCATCCTCAATCGCCATGCGATAACGTCCAAGATCACCAAGGCATTCTATCCATGTATCCTCGAATGTGGGTACTGTCTCATAGAGCAGCGCCATCATGGAATAGGCAAGATAGATAAAAGCCAACATGTGATCCAAGGAAGCAGGAAGACGATGTCGGAGAAGTTCAAGGAAGGAATGGATTCCGTGGCGCCACATTCTATAACATTAAAGAGTTAGTATTATCCTAACCGAGGTTTCGGGTATCTTATTTCCTCTTCGAGAGCATGTGGAGTAAAACAAAGTATATAACATAAAACCGAAGGCGATTTGAGAACATATGAACAAAACCCCAGAGTTGCTTACCGTGCAGGCATAGCATATTTAGATGCTAATCTTCTTAAAGCAGGGCTCGCAGAAGGATGCTGTGACGCAAGAAAGAAGTCATGATGCTCATGTAGCAGCGTCCTATGCAGGGCAATTAAAGCCTGCCATTGCTCATTATTAAGTTTAGGAGGAGCTCCGGCATCAGCTTGAGCGAGCGCAGCCTGCTTATTGTCTACTTCAATGCATTTTGCTTCGACCATAACGAGGCCAGCATAGATGCCTTTTACTTCAGCGACGAGTTGCTCTTGTGATATTGGTCTGGTCTCCGGTTGTAACATAATATCAAAGTTCTCATCTCTTGCACCTGCTTGAGGACTTAGTGTTGAAGATGGTCTGCCAATGATGGAAGGTCCTGGAGAGTTCTGAGTATGTTGACCCAACGGTGTCCTCGAACTCGATGCTTGTTGTGGCGACTGAAATGATTTGGGATTCCGAGACTTCGACTGAAAGGTTTGCGCTCTCGACTTTTGGGCTTGGACAGAGGCAATGTTCGCAGGATCGAAGGCTCCCTTCGAAACTGGGACGTCATGATCTGGCGACCACAACTGCTTCTTGCCCGCCGGCGGCCTTTGTGTGTCGAAGAGAGTTGGCTGCCGACTATCTGACTCCGATCCAAATGGGCCCGGTGCTGAAGTAGGTCTTGCGTGCGCCTTGGACCGCCTTACGGGTGGTGGTGACGCTGAAGAGTCGCGGAAAGGTGACGCTGAGCCCGCAGAGATGCCGTCACCTATTGCGGCTCTTTTACGAGGCTGATCGAGTGTCTGGCTATCTTCGGAGACGTCTTGCATAGCTACATCACTTCCATGGGGCGTCGTCCCTCCGATATTCAGCTGCCCCAGCCCCGATAGGCTTCTGGCAGGTTGCGGACTGCTCAAGGGTCGCTTTGCATGTGGACCTGGTGCAGGAGGAGGCTCTGGCTGTGCATTGATGGCTTCGTTCAAGTTGGGCTTGCGAGGCTGCCAGTCGTCTTTGGTTGTGCTACTTGAAGTTGTGTCAGCCTTCCGCGAGCTGAGTAAGGAAAGAGCAGTGGATGTTTGTTTAAGACATTTGGCAAGGCTGTCGGTCGCACTTGCACCGAATCCAGCTCTCGAAATGGGGGCAGGGCAGGGCAGGTGACGAGATGGATGACTGACCGTTTCTTCTCCGCTGATTCTGCCTCGAATTTGGTGCGGTATCGCCGCTGCTCGCTCTCGTCGGTGGGAATGCGGTCATGGTGTTTTTGCAGCGCGTGCTGCCACAACTCATCGCTATTCACGAAAATGTGTCTATCCGGGCAATGAATACAGGCCCAAGATTGCGTGGTTTTGGCATTACGACGCTGGTGCTGTATCCAAAGCTCGTCGACGCCTGGTGGTTGCTGATTCATTGCTGTCAATCGGAATTAGCATCGCATCATGATTTTGGAGGGGAGTTTCGCGGAGTTGGGGGCAGGCTAACGAACCGGGATAGCGATTTCGATTTCGTGCACCGAAGCCGCCTGATACTGCTTTGAATTGGTCGTAAGAATTGCTAAAGAGACTATAATGTCACAGCAACATCAAGCAGACGCCGATAAGCTTGGAAATGTTCGAAGAATGAGTAGAATGCTGTCTGATGTCGTCCACGAAGGGCGGGCTGTAGGTCTTTTAGCCATTCTGCGGGTCTCGCATGCCTAAGGTGGGAAAAATGGGCGGTCCTTTTTGCGAACAGTATGAGGCTCAGCAGGTAACAGCGTCAACGAGGCAAAATGGTTCGCTCAATGGCGAACAACGTATTTTCGACCAAACCCCGGCCCCCTCCTTTCCGTATTTTCTCACCGATTTGAGCACATCTGGTAGGACAACGTGCGACTTCATATCTTCCCATCGATGAAAGTCTTGACTTTTGAGATGAGGCCCAACGCCAGCCACGTATCAGCGAATAGTCTTGCATCGGTATCGCTTTTGTTTTCAAAATCAGGGTGTTGTTCGCGTCTCGAGGTATAAGTTATCGCTTTCCTCGCCCTATTGTTGATAATGTAATGGCTGGAAACGAAGCCGGATCTGTGTGAGAGTCCAGCAAAGCCAGCGTAACAGTTGTCCACCACGACTTGGTCAGAAGATGCATGTCGCCGCAATTATAAGATCATACGCAAAGCTGCCTGGCATCTTGTCTTCCGTCAGTCGGGATTCCCAGGCATCCCCGTGAGGCTGCGATTTCGACGATATCGAGTTCAGCCCCCAAGCTGAATTTAAACCATCTAGTTCCACATCCCACTGGATGCGGTGTCTTCTGCTAGATTGTGACACAATAATGCATAAGTATTGAGGGCTCGCCCATTCAGCCTCATTCACTTCTTAGTGCTTCCTGGTGGTTCGTATTTTCTATACAAACCACCTCTCGCTGCAACTTGGTGCCCAATTCACGGGCGAGGCTCTTTGCCGCGCGATGAAATCGTCCTCCTGAGTTTCAAAACGCCCCGTCCTTACTCTCGCACTCATTGCTAGATTGCGCTCAGCCATCTTCAGAATAGCAGCTCTGACGTCTCAGACTAAAGCTACGAACGCAAATTGTTTATGAGGCGATACGACGCGTAGAGAGACCATAGAAGTTCTAGAGAGCTCCAGCTGAAGAAGGCAGCCCTATGACCTGAAAGCCAGCTTGCTCGGGTCAGCACCAGGCTGTCAGCACGCGACCAAGGGGTGCCCTTCCCAGCCTTGCTCTATGTACGGTATCACGGGAAGTCTACTACACGAACCCCTATCTTCAAATGATTGTTTTACCACGTTAATCTTTCATTGGCACTGTTACAAGAGACCGGCACGAAATCTCAGCAACTTGCCGTCGCAACATACCAGATCAGTCTTGGTAGAAGCTATTGACATTCAAGACGAGGTCTGTACTGGAATCAGGGAAATGGTTATCCCACACTGGAACAAACAGCACCTCCAGAATCCCAGGACTAGGCCGTAGAGCTCTTGCCTCACTGTTTAGTCAAAATGCAGGTAGACGGTTATCTACATGGTCCTCTCGGTGTGATCCTTCCCCCATGGCGGCCGCAACCATATCACCCCCATCAAACTTCACTACCTTCCTTTAAAAGCACTCTTCCCGGCCGGAAATGCACTCAGAACGCCCTGAGAAAGAAAGCAGTGTCTTTCAAGGCAATTCACGCAGATTCACAGAAACAGGACCCGCCATGAAGGCAGGTATCGCGATTAAAGACAGGGGCCGTGCTCCTAATGTGCCGTTCCATGGAAAAACCTTCCCTCAAACAGAGACAGGGCGAGCTTCCAAGGGTTCTTGCTTATTTGAAGCCACTCAAACCTTTCAGGGAAGCTGCACCTCGCAAGAAGCAGTCACGATCCCACTCCAGGCTACAATGTGGGCGGCGGGATTGGTGGGGTCATCCAGGTGCTTCGCGACGGCAACCCACCGATCATACCGTATTTTCGCCCAGAGAAAGTTTCTAGAGGTCGATGAGAAGGAATAAACGACCCACTGACCAAATCAGCGAAGCCCTGTCTCTTTCTTCTCGTACTTTTATTTGACGAGTGAGCAGCGTCCATTCCCTGCCTTTTTGCAGCGAATCATCGCGATCCAGTGGCAGCTGTAAGTTTAAAACTTGTGTAAATGCGAAAAAGCACTTTCTATTGGGTCAATACAGCTGAATTTATAGGATGTGCGATGGGCATGTATATGCGCCAAATTGATCCCCATATCAGTCATGCGAAGTCTCGCAGATCTGGAAATGGCGTCCCTCACGCCGGTGGCAGGCGCACTTCTGGATTATTCCCGCATCTTGATGGAAATATATCCAGCACTTGATTTTGCTGCTAAATCCGGGGTTTCTTCTAATCCCAAACCTTATATCACTGCAACGCGCTGGCATCTTCCTTGAAGTCCAATGGGGAAGCTTCCCATGAAGAAGACGTGTTCCCGCGTTTGACGTTTCAAACTCCATCGTCTGCGCCCCATTCGATTTCTAAACCTGAACCTTCTTTAAATCTCGTCCTGGATGAGTATCCAGATCGTACGAGGCGAACTCAGTACTCATTCGTTGTAGTGATCATGATACCGGTCATGCGAAGTCTTGCAGAAATGGTATCAGTCAGGCCTGTAGCGGGAGCACTTCTGGATTATCCGCACAATTTTGTAGATGAGGCACTGGGATTCGCGGTGGGAGTGACATACTGGTAACAGATGGTCCAAGATGAAACCCACAAAATACGTGTTTTTTGCTCCACAGACGCGTTTCTACGGCAATCGTTTCTAGGCAGAAGTTTACGGCGCATACGACCAAACGCGAGCAGAAGTCTGGACCTAGTTAGGTATGTCCACGAATCTACAAGCCTCAAATTCATATTCAAACCGAGAGATCCAGTGGCATCAAGATGAAAGGCCTCTGGTGGTGTCGAATTTCCAATTATCAATCACAAATTCTGAATTAGTTGCTCATTTTTGTACGTATTTCCTTCCCGACATCCGAATGCGGCAAAATCTCCTGAATATACGAGGCTGAGCTCCGTGGGACCACGGTAGCATCAATTTCACCCTCTTTTACACCACTCAGTCGGGTTCTTATACGTCGGGAGACTTCGCATACCGTATCCTTCAGCTTATATAATAGCCTTTCGCGCTCATGCTCACGTCATGTTTTAACGCATTTCCAACCCTCAGCTCTTACTCCATACAATTCCAATATAACCAGGTTACATTTCCCTTATTCCATTGCATTGGGAATCAAAAGCACGATTTCAACTCACCGCTGAGCCGCCCCCACATGCGGCAACCCGGACGGATGAGCGGCTCCGCACATGCTCATGTGTCGGACCGAGGATATTGGGTATATGCCGTTCAAAGTTACCGCAAAATACATCTCTCCACTTCAACAGTATCTAGTCCGGTCGCCTCGCTGCACCTCATCAGAATTTTCTCAACATTCGATAATAAACGCGAGAGTAATCACGCTTTCGCTTTCGCTTTCACGTGTCGCCTCGTCCGGAATCGGCCGCCGGACGAAGGCGGGTCCTTTCGGCCTTCCTAGAAAGTCCACGCCGGAAGTCTGTTTCCCTATCAAGAAACGTCATATGAAGTACATCTGGTTGCCTCGTTTTTGCTTTTCGTATCAACTGCACCGCACTGCGCGAATTCCGAAATTTCCCAAACTTAGAAAAAGCTTAAGTAATGACAAAGCCCAGAACTATGTAACTCGAGATTGTGGCGGAGAAAACATGATTCGTAACGCTTGAGTCGACCAATTGCACGGCATTGCGCAATGGATGTGTGGCTGAGTAATGCATGATTTATGCAAGCAATGAAAATTTCAGCGGTTCATGGAGGGGAGGTTCGGAGAAGGCGAGACACTTTGTATACAGTGCAAATTTGAAATGAAAAGAAAATGCAAGTTATTTTGTTTTTCTAAGACGTTGATTTTGAGGACTGATTAAAGTTAGTCAATATTTGGGGGCTCAAAATGGTTTGGCCGTGGCAACTGTCCTTTCAGGGGATTTAAGCGAGATATCCCTGAATGGTAGATTTCTCCTCGCCTCTTCCAAGCTTCTGTGCAGTTCCCTTATTTGCCCCCACCACAAAAGTTTATTTGAACAACATATTCACCTCCTTAGTGTTACTGGTTGGAAATATCAATGACATCGCACAAGCTCTATAACTCAAACGCCATACGACTCACCCTCCATCAAGAGTCAGGACGCTTTTCAGTGGCTCCGGACACAGAGAGCAGCGACTCTTCACCCTGTCCAGCTGAATCAGTCAGTGCACTGCACGCAAAAGAAGACAGTGCTGTCTCCGCAGCTCATTCGTCGTTCCCTCGCTTCCACACCTTACCCAGCAGCCATTGCACAGGTGCTTTTTCCCGCTACCCATTCCCCCGTTAACACTTGCCTGTCCTTGTCTCGTGTCTGTCGAAAAGGAGGTGAACCTCCATATCGATTCGATCGAGGTGATCCAATCAAAGGTCCCTAAGCCGTCCTCGAGCCCTTCACCGACTGCTTAGAGGCAGATCACTCGCGGTTCATACCACATTCTAGCTGTCATCGAACAGTAGTTTCTCCACCCTCATACACACTCTGAGCCTCTTGCACAGGACGGCCCGACACCACAGATGATGAAGGTCGACGCAAGGCTGTTGCCTTGGTCTCGGCGACCAGTAGTGCCCCGAGATGAGGTTATTTTGCTTTTTGTGTGTGTGTCAAAGTAAATGAAAGCGTGCCAAATCGGGCGGTGAAAATGACGAAGTCTCGTTCATGCTGAGGGATAGAAAGGCAACCTGCTAGGGGGTTGGATGCCTCGTCTCTTGCAGCTGAAGCTGGACGTGTCGAAAGAGTTGAGGACAGATTGGAAATGAACGGCTGGCTTGGTGTGGATAGTTACTCGGTGTCAAGTCTGGTCCGGGGTCACGGCCGAGCGGCTAGTGACCTTCTCGACTCGGGTGTGAGTATTGCTAACTGTGTTGGCGCCCCCTTATATTAGGGGTGGTGTGTTGTTTCCGATCCACCGAGACATGAGCCTCTAATTTGAGGTCAGAAATAGGGATCAAATTCTAACAGCTTGGCCCCCAGGGTAAATCCCGCAGCAACGAGGACGAAATAAACATGTGCGCATTTCCCGCAGCTCCCGCCGTTCCCGCAGCACGTGGCAAAGTATGATATGCAGCCATGTCTAAGCTTAAAGAGTCATAGAAGCATCAAAATGTGATAGAAATATAAGGACCTTCGGCGAGACAAGAACCATAGGATGCTCATGATCCTCGGCACCCATCCGCTGCATGCTGGGGCTGACACTGGAGATCGTGACACTACCACATCGCCAAAGACATCTTGCCCAACGATATGTTGTACAGGAAGCCATCACCAAAAATACATACGAAATCCCCGGAAGTTACCCCGAAGCTCTTTACCATAAGTTCTCACTTATACAACTCAGATGATCAGTTCGCCTCGTTGTTACTGCCCAACCGAATTATGGCACTGGCACTGTGATACCCAAGGCTGTAGAGGAGCACCAATCAATGATTGGTAGATACGGCTAGCCTCGGTACGATATTTTACGAAATCTTGTCCGGTGACAACAACGCAAGAGCTCATCCCGAAGATACGCGCAATGAAGAGAATAGAATAAGGCGAGACGACAAAGGTAGGTGTTAAAGTGTGTACATTGAGGTGAAGCATTGAAAAAGCATGCGGCGTAGCAGACACGCATGGAGCAGACACGGAAAGCTTCAATGCATGCGCAGCTCGAGGCGTACAAGATCCCGATACACTCGGAAGGGAACCTGCAGATCGGCATATGAGTCCGACGCCAGGCGCATGGAAGCGAAACTGAAGGCGCTGATGAGTACCCGTAGGACCCTTGTTGCGGCGCCTCTGTACTCCCGCAAGAAGCAAAGGGGATTGTTTCTTTGGTTAGAGATAGGATGTCCGATATTACAGCGCTTCGTGCGCCCTGGCAACTCGGGGAAATGCATTGAAAACAGCGAGCCTAACTTTCGTGCGAGCTGGGGTTGATGAGGAGTTAAAGGTAGCATCCTGAGATGGGTGTCTTGTACGAGATGTGGGAGTTCCGAAGGCATCTTGTGCAACCGGAATCAGCATCCCCATTGGTGCCTGTCATGCAACAACCTGAAGCAACACTACGATACGCAAATACAAAAAGAGAATTACGTCTGCACGTCGACATTAGCCTTGCAAATAGGAGCTATTCTTGAACAATAGTGGAACTAATCACGAAGAGACACGAAAACTAAAACACACTCTACACTTTGACAGCAAGAGATTCCCGTGATGAAGCGGGGCTGCATTGCAGTAAGGCAACGAATTGAAGAAATACAATGCAAGCGAGGTTGTACACATCACACGCCTCAACGTAACACTGTCCAGCAGATAATTTAGATCTCCCCAACAAGAATCGGAAATGTATATCTTCGAAATTTAAAAAGGTAGCCACTTTCGAACAATGTGGAAATTAACATGTGATGGCAATTTGGAAAGTCGCCGTGCGGCTAGGAAATCCCTGACATTGGTCGAGTTCCCCGGGCTTTGTGATGCATGGAGATTAGAAAGAGCATGGGATCAAGTGAAATGTGATGTATAGTATGCCAGTGGCGAATATGGAGGTCAAGAATGGCGAACGGACGCTGTTTCGACTCTGAGACGATCTCCAGGCGTGAGAATTTGTCGTGAATTTCTAAAGGTGTTCTGTGGTAGCCAAACCAAGGCTTGGTCTCCGAAGCTGGAGTCAGACAGCTTTTGTGCTCAAATATGGTGGGAGGTCGAATTATTTATAAGGTTCTGAGGAGGATTTCTCGTACGACGTTGCGGGATGGAAGGGTCGTCGAAGCGAGCTGCACCTGCCCTCCCCAAGCTGCGTTGCCCCCACGCAAAATCTCCAGCACGTGATTCCTTTTTCTCAACCTCATTCCCCCTTTTTCTTCCTCGCTCCTTCTCTCTTGCTCATTTGTTTGCTCGTTCCGCCATGTGAAATAATTCATTCCAAACAACTGCCATTGATTATGGCCGACACTTACGGAAGTAGAATGCCGTCGTCGAAATCTTTCTCACCTTCTCTTTATGGATTGGCTTCACGTCGGTAAAGAGCTTGAATGTTCCTCTGCATCTGCCTATCTTCATCCCCGTACATTTTTATGTTAATATACCCCTCATTTCAACAGTAACAAACCGCCTTAGGGGCAGTGCCTTGCGGAGAATCTCTCCTCATTTTTTTCGCAGCTCCTTCTCTGCTTATCTGTGACAATCGAACAGCTTCGGATTGGTTTACTATTTTGTAAGCTAAGCTACGGTATGAGTATGTCGTCACCAGTGCTGCCGGGGTGCAGATTGTCAGATTCGAATTCACGTCCTGTTTATGGCACAGATTTCCACCACTCATAGATTTTTCATTACCATTGGTCGGCCTATTTGGGAAGCTCTGTTGCTATGATAGTGATCACTCCGCGATGTCCCTCGATGATGATGTCTCTTCACTTCGTCAACGAGGACCACGTCAAAACGCGGAGCTCGATCAGTCAGGTGCACAACAGACTGGAAAACAAAATTTAACAGAGAAGGATCAAATTTATCAAATAAATTGGGCTCTAACGTTCAGTATGGCGGCAATACCAATTCTCCTTGCAGTCGCTGCATTGAGCATCTTGGTGCCATCTTCTTTCGGTAAGTGCACTTGAATGATCTAAAATATTTCCTATCTGACAATCTCATAGGTAGCACTGTATATTCTCAGTATCCAGATCTGCTTGATGTTGGTGCTGAAGAACTCGTTTCTGGGCTCGAAAGTGGGGCATGGACGAGCGTCGATCTCACCAAAGTAAAATTTTATTCTCAACACGCACAGATCCTTCATTAATGTTTCTAGGCATACTTCCTCCGCATCCAAGAAGTCAATCCCGTCCTTCGTGCCGTGACAGAAATAAATCCGGACGCTCTGTCCATTGCAGCAACTCTAGATAACGAGCGGGCCAATGGCACAATTCGTAGCGCATTGCATGGAATTCCAATGCTTATCAAGAACAACATCGCAACACTCGATCAAATGAATAATACGGCTGGGTCTTATTCTCTAATCGGAGCGAAAGTTCCTCGTGATGCCGGTGTCGCTGCCAAGCTGCGAGCAGCAGGTATCGTATTGCTTGGGAAGTCTAATTTGTCTCAATGGGCAAACTTTAGATCCTCGAACTCATCGAATGGCTGGTCTGCATATGGGGGACAATGCACGGGAGCATACTATCCCAATCAAGACCCGAGCGGCTCCTCATCAGGGAGCGGCGTTGGAAGTTCCGTTGGACTTGCACTAGCATCTTTGGGAACAGAAACAAGCGGTAGCATCTTAGCACCCTCTGCTCAGAATAACCTTGTTGGTATTAAACCTACTGTTGGTCTAACATCGAGGGCCCTTGTGATTCCAATAAGCGAACATCAAGATACTGTGGGGCCTATGGCAAGAACAGTCTCTGACGCAGCATATGTGCTGTCCATAATCGCTGGTAAAGATGAAAATGATAATTATACATCAGCTCAGCCGTGGAACTCGCCTCCTGACTATACTCAAGCTCTGAATTTCTCGAGTCTGCGTGGAGCTCGAATTGGTGTCCCAAGAAATGTGTTGTCATCAGGCGAGGTTTACCAGCCACTTCTTGACGCATTCGAGGATGCAATTTCTATAATGAAACAAGCGGGCGCAACTATTGTTGACAATGCAAACTTCTCCGCATATCACGAATTTATTGCGGATAACAACGAGACGTTCGGAAAAGGAGCCGTCGTGCTGGATGCAGACTTCGTCTCGGATCTTGCCAACTACTTTTCCGAGCTCACTGTTAATCCAAAGAACATCAAGAGCTTGGCTGATGTATCAAACTTCACGCAAATCTTCAAGCTCGAAGAGTACCCTCAAAGAGACACGTTTGAATTCGACCAGTCTTTATCGCTAGGATACAACAACACCGATCCTCGATTTTGGGATGCATACCAGTTTACCAGCTACTTGGGAGGAGAAGGAGGCGTTACCGGAGCTTTAAATGCCAATAATTTAGACGCTTTGATCCTCCCAACGGATTACGCTTATGCTATACCTGCATTCGCTGGCTTGCCCGTCGTCACTGTCCCCTTGGGCTTCTATCCGAGCAATTTCACTGTTGTGAAAGACAAGAATTGGGGTTTAGTCGAAGTTGGACCAAACATTCCGTGAGTACTCTTCGAATTGAGATAAAAATGGTGCTGACTAGGAAAAGATTTGGGCTCTCGTTTATGGGTGACAAGTGGAGCGAGGAGACATTAATCGCATTTGCGTATGCCTACGAGCAGCGCACTAAAACGAGGTTGAAGGTCAAGCCATATATTGTTCCTAATACCCAGCTCAAAGACGTCATTGGTAAATAGTGTTTTATTCGAATTTGAGGCTTTCTTGTAAAATGATCGCTTTATGCAATTTGGGTCTGACTTCGCAGAGACGCACGTCGATGGGCAAAAGCATGGATAGACCTTGAACCTTAATCATGTACATCGACTTAAACCATTCTACATGATTCAAGAGTTTTCACCGCTCAGGATACTTCTGGTTGCCTCATCACATTTTTCTGAAATTGGATGCGGTGAAGGTCATAGCAAAGTGTTCTAGAGCACACACCGCCTCCCATCGTTCGATTTTTCTCCTCTACACTCGCTCACCTTGCCGATCCCAGTTAGCCTGCCAGATAATGGGAACAGGCTTTGCGAGCTCTCATTATTACGAATTTATGACTGATCGTAAAGGTCCAAGCGCGATCTTCAGATCTGGCTTGGCTCAAGGGCAACCAGGGGGTTGACCATGTCTTAAAACTTCTTCCCGTTGGAATTTCAATATAGCTCCCGCGTCTAATTTCCACACAGGTTTCGGGCTCAATATATCTTTAGGCACGGTCACGAAATGATTTTGCCGGGACAGTGCTCTGAGACGGATGAATTCAACCTAATCATAACGAGACGAGATATAGCGAGGCAACCAGCCTCGTCGGTTACACTAAGAGAGTTTTCCCAAAATTATATAATTCAGGTATAGTAGGGAATCAACGGCAGCATGCGTCTAAGCATGATTGTCTTGAAACATCCTTCAAGCCAAGAGAGCTCTTTACTCGGGCGGTCGCAGTATCACACTAGCATAAGGCTGTAGGGCGTCACAGCCTGATCATGTTGGCGGTGTTAATAACCAGGCGACGACCTCGAGCTGCCTCAATCGCCTTGGCTTTATTGACTCCCAATTGAGTCTCACATTGATAAGGCAGAACATTGATATGCAATTGTGTTACATCATAATGCAGCATTTTCTGTATCGAGAAGCTTCGAATAAAGATGGAAGGAAGCGGGGTCGGGCTGGTGGCCTGTAGCCCGGGCGGGTAAGCTCTGCCCGCCTCCTCTCGGGGAACCTCATCTATGAGCCTGTTGCAATCTCAATTTTTCATACCCATCAAATTATAAAAGCCCAAGTATTCCTTAGAAAGTTAAAGATAGACATTGGGCCTCAACATACAGCCGAAAACCAAAAATGAAGCTATCGTGAGGTGCCCTTCTCGTCAAATCGCTCCGATGTAGGAAACTAGCCACATCATCATACAGATCTCAAATGTACTTTAGTAAGTACTGGTACATTCGAACAAGGCAGACGAGGCAAATTCTGTCGCTCGCCTCACTTTCCACTACTTTGTCGGTATGAATGGCTCATTTTTCAGAGGTGGTGAGCAGATGCATAAAAGGCTGTTCTTGTCTCCCATTTTTGGCGGGGAACCTTTGCTTCTTCCGCGAGCCTTATCTTTTCCGGGTGTCCTGCACAGCTGACATGGGGCTACCTCAATGGATAGAAATAGGCCAATGCTCCCCAGCCTCGCTGCTGATCTGGGAGCGTGAAGTCGTGTGCCCCACGTTGCGAAATCACTTCGAGTAAAGTATTTTGTCCATCACGTTTTTTCACACATTGTTTCCATGTTTCAACCATGCGATCGTCCCGTTTCTCATTTTGCGTCGCAAGTGTGAGAATCATTTGATCAAAAATCAGGCTGCTTGTTATTGGTCATGCCCAAGAAATGCGCCATCCTAAAATGGTGGTGCAGAGCCTTTTTTTCCTATTGGTTGAGGGGTTGATGTCATTTTGGGGGTACTTTGTGATTGCAGCGAATGAGTGGGCACACTCAAGAAGGCATCCAGAACTTCAATCAAATAGTATCATGTGTACTGATCCTCTGGACAAGCCAAAGTCTGGTCATTTTCGGTACACTGAAATTTAGTAGCAAATCATTTTACGCAATGTCGGTGGGGAGTCGGGCGTTCTTATACGATCAGCCGCAATCTATCCTCGGGTAGAAACTCAGATCGACTTTCTATGCACACCTGAGTAAGGCTGAGGTGAGATCTCTTATCCGGAAACTATGTGCGAATCGTTTTGGTCAATTAAAAGGCAAATAGCATAGGCCAGGCATACACAGTGTTTGCCTTCGTCGTGTGCGGGTGCCTGCGATCGTTTAGAGGTACGCATACCAATGCAGGGAAATGTCACGATGGTGGAATGATAAGGAATACCTTCGTGAGGCAATGAACATGAGTCGTAGAACCGGGCACGGAAATGGTGAGATCTTTTACTGCGTCTGCAGCGCGAACGAGTTTACCGGAATTAGGCCTTCAGCGACTCCTAAATCCGTGCTGACATTTGTTCCAAAGGAATACAATAGCACGGAGTATTACGCGTATGAAGCTGATACTCTAGGGAAGAATAATACGGCCAAACTTTCTTGAAACTTAGAGTGCCGTGTCAACCAAATTCCATTGCCTCGTTCTGCAGTCATGCTCCTGTCGCCCAATCGAATAGAAAGGCAATGATTAATATCATGAAATTGCCTCTCAATTTGGAAACCTAATTTGAATTAATATATATTGCATTGAGCCTAGCGAGCTAGTAGAAAGCAAAACTCCCTCATGGATATCAGTTGCCGAGGATTATATTTAAAGCTATACATGAAGTCTTGCTATCCGAAACCGAATGAAATTAGAACGATCTGAATAATCGTTCCAGTACTTTCGAATTACCTCGATATTTCATTGAATAAAACATCAGCTATGAATATCGCAAAATGGAAAGTCCCCTTCACCACCACAAGCTCAACTGAGACTCTTGATCAATATGCATTGGCCTTTATAAGAACCAGAGAGGAATTCCTGGAAACTACTAAAGCACGGTCGACTTGAATCTTGCTTACCCTAGGATGGATGGCCTACCTGGTGCTCTCAATGTGGAAGGAGTGGCAGCGATGTCATTTCCCTCGTGCCCCTCAGAAGAACGAAACAACGAGAATCAAACCCCGCTCATCACGATAGCAACTCTGGTAGTTGTGTTTGTAAGACGGATCATTTATGCCCCTGATTTGTTTTCAAAATGGCAAGGGTTTAAAATATTTTCCAATATCACCCAAGCACACCCAAGCACTTATAGGGTTGAAGGAGCGGTAGGAGAAAACAATTCTAAATTCTCTATCCAAAACTAATCCTCAAAGTTGTGTTTGATGGCACGAACTAATATTTGGAGGTCAAAAACGGACGCCTGTTCGTTCTTCAAGGCTGATCACTGCTCACAGCTCTGCTTTATTACAATTTATAGATTCTCAAGAAGAGAGTTGTCGCCTAAGGAACTATCCCCCCCCTGATATAGATTATTGAACCTCCAAGCTTAGATAATCCAGCGAAGAGTTTCTAGACTTGAAGATCTCGAAAACGGAACGTGCGTTCAGGCTTCCATGGCTGTAGCCTGGGAGTGGATCTGCAAAATGAATCAACCCGAGTCTGCCTGTCAGTCCCTTTGGAAATGACTCATATTGTCATTAAGATAAAGTGGTTGGAATACTTGCAACCGCACTACATAATATATAGGATCATATCTTATACTAGTGCCTCTCGTTTGTACGAATCCAAAATATCTTCTTTCGTCTTAAATATTAAAGGATACTGTCACTTCAGATGTTCCATGTCGTGGCGGGAGTGGCCTGCCCTGAAATTTCGAGAAGTTTAAGCAGTATATACATACTCAGCATCTTGAATCACGCTCGTCGCACATGCGGACAACAAGTATGTACAGAACGTAAACGGAACCGTAATACAAGACGAGAAGGGCGAGCAAGAAAGACTAATATTCTCGTGTGTTGGCGCTCCTAGAATAGAAAGATTATACTAGTGGTCAAGAGAGTGCTGAAAAGAGAATGAGAGAAATAGAAGAAAGTTTAGATTGAAGTGGGCGTGGAGGTATACGGCTGAAGTGATGAAACTTCTCTATCTCTGAGCAATAGAGTGGCTCGATATCTCCCGCACCGTATCTCTACACATACACGGACCAAAAGGACGTGCATGAAAAAGCCCTGGAATCCGGGGCTCAGAAGCCTACAATTCTAGCGAGTGTCCGCTAAATTACAGCGACCAAAGCGCTGCATATTGCCTTTTCAGCACTGGGGCACAGCCGCAGTGCTCAATTCCTGTCGAAAGTGTAGAGATACGGTGCGGGAGTTATTTTATAGAAAGAAAATATATGGGTATTAGGCTGTGAAAATGGGGCTAGGACAGCCCGGGAGTGCTATGAATGATAAGTGTCTAGTTAAGAGAAAGTAAAATGGAAATTTGTGAGGATTAACTCTTTATTATGTTGTGGTGACGGACATGAGCACAACGAGTTACAAACTAGGACTGCTCACAAGACACTGCCCAACAGACCCTCCCATATTATCATGCATCATTTGCACTGAATTAAACAGATCCAACTGCAAGCGGCTTCCTAAATCAACATTAATGCCAAAGCTTAAGTCTAACTCAAGTAGCTGCCCGGCCATGCAACCTTGCAAAGTGCTAGGCGTAATATGTTTCCCGATTTCTAAATATATAGTGTCATAAAATAATAACAGACTGGAAAATGTGTCATGTACACCTGGCACATCACATAAAACACACTTGCTAGACCAGAAATCGCTCACTTAATAGAAAAATGACCGCTAAACTCAAAACCTATCGCCATAACACCAGTCACTCAAATCCCCAAAAGCAACCCATATACCTTCCCCAAACCCCCCTGCCTTAATCCGGCCACTCAACCGTAACCCCACAAACCTCCAAAAATTTAACCACATCCCCAAACCTCTTACCCTCCGCAATCTCATAAGGCGACCCCCCCTCCACCCCCTCAACATCCTTCCTCGCCCCCCTGCCAATCAAATACTCCACCGTGCGTCCCTTCCCCTTAACACACGCCCTAAACAGCGCCGTGCCCTCCTCCTCATTCCGCCACTTCTCGCTGTCTCCCCACCAGGGCACAACTTCCTCCATGCCCGCTCCAGCATCAAGAAGTAACACCAGGGCTTCCAGGTTATCTTTTTCAGCGGCTGCGATGGCGGCTCCGGTCCCTTCCACCTTCACTTCGTACTTCATTAACAACTTTAGAATCTCCAGGCCGTCGTCTTGGGAGAAGGATTCACAAGTCACGGCCCAGACGAGAGCGAGGCGGTCGTTACAGCGAGCGCCGGAATTTACGCCGTGGTTGTGGGAAAGCAGGAATTTGATGAGCGGTAAGTTTCCTTTCATACATGCGTATGCTAAAGCGTCGCCGTGAGATTCGCTGGTGTGTTTATTGAGATCCATTCCACCATGCACCAACAGCATTTCAAAAACGGCGATAGAGCCCGACTCGCAGGCTGCGTGGAAAAGCGGATCATTTTGCGATTCTTGGGAGAGGGAAAGGCCGTTTGTGAGGCTCCAGGCGAGGATGGAGGGGTGAGGCGCTTTGGCTGCTTTTTCGGCGAGTTTAGGGAGGATGGTGAGGGCGAAGGGGGAGGCTTGGATGAGTGGGAGGTTGCCGGTTGAAGCTGCGGAGAGGAGTTGGATTTCCTGGTCGATGTCCGTGGTCATGGTTGGGGTTATGTTGTTGGTTCTTGATTTGTAGGCTGAGATGAGATCGGGGTTGGAGCGGGATGGCTTGATGTAGCCTTGCGGCTGCGGAGGCTCAGACATTCAATTTAATGGGTTGATGTGTGTGGTGGTTTAAGAAACGTGACTTGGGATAATGAAGTGTTACATCTGGATAAAGAAAAATGAATAAGGAAGATGTGTTTGATGAGGTACTTTGCTTGTGATAATGGCGTTTTAGTTCGGCGTGACGAGGCTGTGATGACTCATGGTGAACAGGCAGCAATGCTACCTTGATGAACATACTTTAGAACTGCCTGAACAGCGAAAAAAAGAGTATCGATTATCCATATTTATGTTTCCAAAATTCGAGTTTGAATGCTGGTCGCTTGTGAGTTGCGATGCGACGTGGCATACGCTCCATGGACTGGCGAGCCACTTCGAGGAAGTTGATAGCTCCTTCTGCAGCAGTCCCAGATAAGCTCGAAATCAGGAATTATTACTCTTTCTACGCCATTTGAAGTTTCTAATGTTTTTCTTGTCACTTTGGGCTATTGTTTCCTTTCATAGAAATGTTTTGCGTTGTCAAACTATGTAAGTGATGTTTTCTTCAAAACAAACAAACGGGCATGCCTTGCAGAGCGCCTCGGCACACTTCAGTCATTCAAGACTTGATGATGAGTTCACTTTAAAGGATTTTATCTAAGTATAACTCAAGTCCGATTTTGGTAACTGTGAGGGAGCTCAAGCGTAACTTTAGATGGGTATTGCATTTCTCAGAAGTCTAGTCAAATATGCCCAACTCCACAAATGCAACTCTACAGACTTTTCATATATGAACCAAGATCATGCAATAGGCGATTCAAATACCAGCGAGATCCCATCATCACCAGCTGTGACAATCCGCTCCCCATTGCCTTGCACAAATCCCAACACACCACCACCTTCACCATCCCCTCTATGACCCTTCCACTCCTTTACGAATCCCGAATTTGCCATCCCAGTTCCACCTCTTGTGTCCCACCTCCTGACAACACCATCCATCCCGCAACTTGTCAATAGCCAGCCGCCTGTGCGCTCGTTTTTGACAAACTCCACTTTGACAACGGAGAACTCTTCATGCGCTTCTTTGATATGCCGCCGTACTGCGAATCTGTGTGCTGAATCGAAGAGCGCGATACTGCCGTCCACACTGCCGGCTGCCAGAAGTGTAAGAGGCGGAGGCGCAAAAGCTAACGATTCGATACCGTCGCTTTGTGCTTGTAAGTCCGCCAGGATCTGTCCAGCTTGTCCCGCAGATGCCGCGCTTCCTGCAGCTTTCCCGCCGGCTTGCTTTCCTCCTTTTGCTTTCGAACCCGCGCCAGCTCCTTGTCTCCCAGCAGGAGCAGCTCCCGAAGCTTCTGTACTCAGTCTCGGAAGACCAACAACTTTGAGAGCTCCTCCAGCACCACCCACAACAACGAATGCTCCCGTTGGCGCAATAGCCACACTGTAAAGTCCTCCCTCAACCGCAAAGCGCTGGTCTAAAGAAGTAAGCCCCACAACCGTCTGGCCATTCTCCTGCGTCAAACCCGCCACCGCCGCCTCTCCAAAAACATCCCAAACATACAACGAACTATCCTCACTAACCGTCGCCAACAACTTGCCATCCCTGGACCACGCGCCCGCCGAACAAGCCTCCGTATGCAAAAAATAACTCTGCACAATCTGCAACGGCGCATCCTTCGACTCCCCAACCGTATAAACCCAAACCGACCCATCATTCGCCCCCAACGCAACCGTATTCTTATACTCCGGATTCGGGCACGACGCAAGCCAATTAATCTCCTCTACCTCCTGCACCTCAGCCAAAAACCCCCATTTCCCTCCTTTCTGCCCATATGCCCTTAATTTCCCATCTAAGCCTCCAGAAAGTAGGAATTCGCCTTTAGGTAACGTGAACGCGAGCGCGTTAATCGAATCCGTATGTCCCTCCAGCGTAAACAGCGGCTCCAACCCCTTCCTCTCCGTCCTCTCACTAGGCGCACTCTGGTAACTGGCCGGCAGCACAGGCGAAGCTTCAGGCGTCGCGTCGAAAATATATCCAATTCCGCCCGCATCTTCGCCTTCGCTGCCTCCCGTCGCGACGATGGCCGGGTTGAGGGGGTGTTGCGCTATAGTGAAGATACTATCTTTATGATGGTCGAAATGGGCGCTGGAATCGTTTTGTAGTTGTAGTTCTTGCATGATTTCGTCTTCGTCGCCGTTTTCGGAGCCAGAGTCCATGGCTGCGTCGCCGTCTTCGTCGATTATTTCTTCGGCGGCGTCGTTGGGGTCGAGCATTGCGTCTTCGTCGTCTGAGGGGACCCCGCGGTGGGGGTCTTGTTCTTGGTCGTGGGACATTGTGGCGGTATTCGAGAGGAGAGGAGGGCGAATTGTTTGGAGGTTGGAAGAGCGGGTGTTGCTGCTCTTATGAGAGGTTGGGGGGAGTAAATCTGGTGGAGTTGTGGGGTTTGTTTCTTCAATGTTCGATGGTGCTTTGAAATCGAGGCGGCGACGACAATTTTTTGGATGACAAAAACTGGTGCTTCCGAAGTGGACCCGAGAGGCGGGGCATTGCATCTTCACCCCTCCTTTTCGACGCCACGGATCAAACTTCAAGAGCTTCATTTCACTGAAAATGGCATCTCTTTTTGAGTAGGCGTATCAAGTACGCTATTTGTGCTTTTACAACCCGAAAATTTCTACCTAAATCAGGGAATACCGTACTTACGTCAATTTCGTTGAAAGCGGCATGCACATGTGCAAATAAATTACCAGTCCAAGTTAGTTAATAATATTAATTGAATTCCAGAGAACTTGCTATCTTGTGATAGTCTAGAAATACCATTATGAGCATATCCGCATTTACAACTTCGCGCCCTTCGCCCTCCTAGCCTCCTTCTCCTTATCCCTCAACAACCTCCTCAAAATCTTCCCACTAGGACTCTTGGGTATAACATCCAAAAACTCTACACCGCCCTTCAACCACTTATGTCTCGTCTTGTGCTGCTCAACATGCTTGGCGATCTCTCTCGCGACCATACGATCGTTGTCCTCGAGACCGACGGAGGACGATTTGACCACGAATGCCTTGGGGACTTCACCGGCTCTGTCGTCGGGAACGGGAATTACGGCGCAGTCTGCTACTGAGGGGTGGGTGAGGAGATGCGCTTCCAGTTCGGCGGGCGCGACTTGGAGACCCTACGCTTATTAGTTGCGAAGTACTTTATGCCGGAAGAGAAGGAGGTACCTTGACTTTGATTAATTCCTTAATTCGATCAACGATGAATACGTGCTCGTGGCCAGATGGTGCCTTGCGAATCACGGCCTCGTCACCAGTGCGCATCCATCGTCCTCCTCCATCCGTGTCATCGAGGAAAGTCTCCCTGTTCGCTTTATCATTGTTCAGGTAGCCCAAAACGACAGAAGGTGATTGCACCACTAGCTCGCCGGGTTGATCATAGCCTGTGATTTCAACGCCTTCGATGGACACAATTTTTGCGGTAATAGCGGGGAGCAGCGATCCGCTGGATCCAAACCAGATGTCGTGTTCTGGGCTGGAGCAGACGACTGTGCTGGTTTCGGTCAAGCCTCGATTTATGTTAGTACCGTAGTGAAGAAGGAGAAGGGAGAAAGTTACCATAGCCTTGTCTGACTTTCCATGAAGGATAAATCCCCTGGATTTCTTGGGCGGTTTCTGCTCCTAAAGGCGCAGCGCCTGTAAATATGCCCTTCACGCTGCTCAAGTCGTACTTCGAGACTACTGGCTGGTTCTTCGCCATTTGGATGATGATCGGGGGTACCTAGAATCAAGTTAATAAATATTCGATATTCCTGTATGATGAAGACTTACCAGGTACAGAGTCGCAATCTTATATGTCTGAATGGCATTCAGATACGAGGCCATCTCGAACTTTGGGAGAATAATTGCCTCATCACCGCGATAAGTGCTAGCCTGAGCAATGACAACCAAACCGTAGATGTGGCTTAGAGGTAACAATCCCAGACAAACCTCGGATCTCTCATTTGCAGGCCTCGCATCTCTGGCTGTGGACTCGAAAGTTTTTATTTGCATCACATTTGAGATCACATTGCGATGACTGATCATGACGCCTTTCTGGAAGAAGTAAAAAGGTCAACATTATTTACCTTCAATCGAGCAGATTTTGGACTTACCGGCAAGCCAGATGTCCCGCTGGAGTAGCAAAGATACGCAGTTTGTCTTGCACCTTGACCCATCTCCCATTTGAGCGGCTCGAGTTTTGGAAGTCGCGCGCCGTCGATAATCAATTGGCTAACGGATTTGAACGGAACTGGTTTGCTTCCCGAAAATTCCTTTGGCATTTCCAGAATATAAACTCGGTCGTTCGGTATACCCGAAGCCTTTGCCGCCTCCAGCGCCGTCTCGAGAAGCGGAATACACTAAATTCACATTATTAGTTCAAAATATTCCAAATACTGGCAGAAGTACTTACTGTGAAAAGTGCCTTTGCGCCAGAAGACTTCAATTGAAATTCCAATTCCGAAGCATTATACGCGGCGTTCGCAGGCGAAGCGACTCCAGAAAGCCGATGGACCGCATACGCCAAAGTCATGGAATCGACCTGCATGAAAAATAATGTGAGCCCCATCCCCTTGCAGCATTTCCCAGAAGCTGGATTCGCGTACAGTATTCAATGCAAAGATGCCGATCACTTTGTCCCATTCCGTGCCCTTGTTCGGCTGCCATCCAAATTCCTTCGACAGGGATCGCGCGAGCAGCTCGACACGGTCAACCTGCTCTGCAGCTGTATATGTACGGCCAGAGATGCCGCAGGTGAAGGGGTTTCGCGAGGATTTGAGAGGACATCTTCCGTGCTTTTCATCGAGCATGAACTCGCTGATTGGAATCGAGTCTGGCGGGTCTGGATTGGAGATATGTTAGCAAAGATACCCTTGGGCTGTGGGGTCAGAGCTTCGTGATAAGCTCTGTGCTTCAGGGGAGAGGATGTACGAACCATGCGGGAGCTTTGGGGTCCACGACGCAGGAGTAAACACCATTTTGCTGGATGGTTAATCGCAAAGCTGCTCGAACTCGGACTTCGACGATACTGCGGAGATGAGTGTCTCTCGTGGAGCACCAGGAGCGGCACAGTCAGGTGGCTTGTTGGTGGCGGCTTGGTATCTTGGTGTTGCGCGAGGACAATTGGACGCGTCTCACAGTATTCACATAAGAACAGCAGCACCGATATATTCAATTGAAAGAGAAAAGTCACAGCTGGAATAAAGGGAAAATGGGGATGCGGAATCCTTGCATACTTGCATACTCTGCCGTCTTGCTTTAGCCTACCCCATAGTCGGGAACGGTTGGGATGTTTTGCGGGGTTGGAGCTTTCCTTGGGTCGTCATTTACCTGGGAGCAGCCTCGGCTTTACCGAATCTGGGGCTCGTGGGGAGCTCCTCACGTGTGATGACCTTCCGTCAGGCGTGACTCGTGTATTTTGATGGAGAACGCGAGTCAGGTCATTTATTAATGAGACGGAAGTTTGGAGATGGAGTTCTAGATTTATGAACTTGCGAGCTACTCCTGTTGAAAGAGAAACGAAGAACCTGCCCGGACCGAACTACCTCGGATCAGAGGTAACCCCCAAGCTACTAAAATAAGGGGGTGGCCCTGGTGACTGCGACAATGTCAACGGCAACTTGAGAGTCACCCACATATCTTTATTATTCCTTTTTGCGCTGCATGTGAAATCATCTCCTTGACCAATTTGTATCGGGGGTTTCTGAAAGTACATTACTGTAGTTTCAGGCACCGTGAGATACCGAATTATAACCGCACTCCACTCCATCCAGTGTCCACAGCGGGGTTGGTGGGGTTCCATTTCTCGATTTCCCCTCCATAATCTGATGATTATTCTTGCATATCGCTCTATCAGACGTTGACAGTTCAATACGAAGTACTTTGCCATTTCCCTTTCCCGTGTCGTCGGTTAAAGTTTCCAATATACTCTCGTTTGGCGGGAATAAAGATCAAGTCCCTGGAATTCCAGCGTCTGGAAAGTTAATTTGCACGTCAAAGGCAGGGATTCAGCTCATCTTAGCACATATTTGCAATTAAAGTGAACGTCAAGTTTTGAGATGCTACTTGATTTCTCCGCAGAAGTCTCTCGTTGTATTTTGGATTTTGATTTTATACCCGCTGTTCGTAGCAACAAAGCAGTGTCAGACATCTCTATGGATGACACTTCAGGAATGAGGAGTCAGGAATTTCTGAAACGCTCTACCCCGAGAAAGACTGAGTAAAACTGCAACGAATGTCCCGCGCCTATTTCATCGTTAAATCTACTATACGCAGAACTTCCCAGAGCTGGAGAAATACGTATATCTTCGAGCAAAAGCGCAGGCCCGAGACGGCTGATCTGATTCCAGTATCAGGCTTCTTCAAAGACACACAAGCTTGATTACCCTCCCGAGCTCTCCGAGTGGACTTTAGGTCTAATCAAGGATTCCATGTAAGATTCAAGAGCCGGAAACCTCCTCCGCAGCGCTTCAGCCTCATCGTCCTTTTCTTGCACTTCGAAGACAGAAAGGAGCCAGTCCACGCTTACGAGCGTGTCTCGGTGGTCCTTCCCTTGCCTCTTTTCTTCTAAGTCTACTACCTCTCGAAATAAAAGCTCGCTCTCGCTATATTTCGTTTGTTTGTAGAGATTATAGGCGAGGTTATGCATGCTTGTAATAGTATCGGGATGTTCTTTTCCCAACACTCTTGTACGTAAAGATATAACCTCCCGGTATAAAACTTCTGCCTCGTTGTATTTTTCTTGGTTGTTGAGAGCAAATCCGAGCTCGTGCATACTCGCCAACGTTTTAGGGTGTTCTTTCCCCAATACTCTTGTACGTAAAGATATAACCTCCCGGTATAAAACTTCTGCCTCGTTGTATTTTTCTTGGTTGCCTAGAGTAAATGCGAGCTCATACATACTCGCCAAGGTATCAGGATGTTCTTCTCCCAATACTTTTTTCTTCAAATATATAACCTCCTGGTACAAAACCTCGGCTTCGTGGTATTTTTCTTGTTTGCCTAGAGTGAAGGCGAGGTTATGTATACTCATCAACGTTTCAGGGCGTTCTTTTCCCAATACTCTTGTACGTAAAGATATAGTCTCTCGGTACAACAGCTCAGCTTCTTCATAACTGCATTGGCTATCCAGGGTTGAAGCGAGGTTACTCATGCTGCTAAGTGTGTTGGGGTGTTCTTTTCCCAGCACTTTCTCTCCTAAAATCATCGTCTCCCTGTACAGAATCTCAGCCTCGTTGAATTGTCCCTTCTTTTGTAGGAGATTAGCCAAGTTATGCATGCTTGTAAGTGTTTCAACATGTTCTGCTCCATTTATCTTCACTGATAAAGACAAGTCCTTTCGGTATAGGCTCTCGGCATCCTCCAATCTGCCCTGGGCTTCCAATGCCTTTGCGAAGTTGTGCATAGATACGAGAGTCCGAGGGTGCTCATCACCAAGCACTGCCTGTCGAATAGCAAACAATCTCTCCGGTATTTCAAGTGCTTCCTCGTGTTTACCTTGGCCGTGCAATGAATTAAATAAATGGCTCATACTCGTAAGAGTGCGTTCGTCCTCATCTCCTAGAGTTTGGGTGTAAAGCTCAGAGACTCTTCGACTTATAAGTTCACACTCTTTAAGTTTACGCCGCTTAAGCAGTACATCTGCAAGGATTTGTTTTGCAAGCAATGTTTCCCTGCCTCTTTCGCCCAAAAGGTTTGTCCTTCCCTCAACTGCAGTTCTGATAAGATTTTCAGCAGCTTCATACTTTCCGTATTCGAGAAGGAAGGCAGAAAATGTCTGAGCTCCCAAAAGTAGGTCGAGATCAGCGAGGAACTCATCTTCGCTGAAGAGTCTCTGGGAATTTGCAAGTACTGCTTCTACGTGGGTATATATGAGCTGCCTTGTGTCGAAACTCAGGTCTGAGAAGCGATTGGGAAAATGAGGACGCAGGAAGTCATTAAGCACTAGTACAGCTTGGATAGCAAAGTCACGTTGTGCTTCCCTGCTAATTCGAAATTTGATCCAGTCTTGTATGAGTGGATGCAGAGAGCATACAGCTCCGGATGAGTGAACTTCAAAACTTTGAAGCAATGATAGAGTCCATAGTTCACGGAGCACGTCTTGGAAGTCGTAGGACTTCCATTCACCACTTTCCGTGATCCAGTTATCCGGGTATTCTGCGTAATTCTCGAAGAGACTTTCCGGTATGTGGTTGTTGTCGAAAAAAGATAACAGCGTGAGTAAACGCTCTTTTCTTTCTCGCTCAGATTGGTCTCCTGATATTTGGTCGAAAGACAATTCCCAAGTCGTCAGTACGGACAGCTTTCTCTTCGCTTCGGGGCTCTCCTTTGGCGCTTTGATGTAATCCCATATATCTGGAACCTCTTGCAGCACTTTTTTGGTACGGGAATTGTAATGCTCTAAATAGAGCTCGAGATCCAAGTTCCGCGAAGAGATATAGGCACCGGCCTGATCGATGGCCAGTGCGTGGAATCCAAGCCTCTTGACAATAGCCTCGCCATGGTCCAGGTTGGTTTGTATTTTCTCGGTATTGTTCCTCGCAAAAAGAAGCTCTAGGGCTTCTTCCTGAGACATCTTCTCCACCTCAAGATGACGGCCTAGTCTCTTGGTATCGGCGTGTCTACTCGTCACTAGAATGGAACCCTGGCCGAGTTGAGGGAAATAATCTTTGATGGTCTTATCAATGAAAGACGCCGGGTCGTCGAAATTGTCGAAGACTAGCAACCAGGGTTGCGGAGATGAACCCAACTCACGTCGGATGAATTGAAGGTTGGCTTCATTATCCGTAGTATCAAAGGGAGTTTTCGACATTGCTTTTGCAATAGAATTACAGCTCTGGATTGTACTTTCTGGAGACGTTGCATCAATCCAGAAAATGGTAGAATAGGTACCACTGTTCCTGGCCCGGCGACAGAACTCCAGAGCGAGCTGCGACTTTCCACAACCACCCATTCCTTGTAGAACGAAGATCGAGGGCGGCGCATCTTTTCCTTGTGGCTTTAGGTGGTTTTCCATATGTTGTAAGGGGTCTTTGCGTTCGATAAAATGGCTGACTCGATAGGAAGGGACGTCGACGGCGATTAGGTTGGGTGCGTGAGGGGCAGGGCCTGCAGTCCCATCTATCAACGTATTAGCTGCAATAAACAATACAGTCACTAAATGACACACCGAGTTCTTTCAATTTATATAAGCGGGCGGGTCTCCCCAATAGCGAGTTCACGATGGTATTTATCTTTTGGTTGACTTCTTCCCGTTCTAAATACGCTAAGGTGTGCGTCTTGACCTCGGGTAGTTTCTCCCATTCTTCGAGAGAGACTTCTTCGAGGCCCTCCTCAACATTGAGTCGATGATATAGGCTCGGGCAATTTTTGTATCTGGTTTCCATGGCTGACGCGTCTCCTTCAGATGATGTTGCTAATTTGGCAACGGCCTTTACAAGGTCTATACTGGCTGGCAACATTCTTTCGATGCGGCCGGGCTTCTTGAATTGAGACACACTTGGCTTCCCTGTACCGATACTAACGATGCAGCTGACTTTGCAATTCTGGTCGAATTCTCGTCCGGCTTCCTCAATCAGTGGCATGATAGGGTTATTACATCCCAAAGCGCCATCGACAAACTCCTCCTGCAATCCCGGGTCTCCAATCAGAATCCGTTTGAAAAACGGCGGTGCGGCGGATGTTGCACGACCAGCTTCCCAGATGAAAGCGTTATGGCCGGGCGATTTGTCCGCCCTCCATGTTCGGAAGAGTCTGGGTTTCCGGCTCACATGCCGTGCGGGCATCGCACATACGAAACTGAGAAGTCGTCAGAGACTTTAGAAACTTGATTGCAGCAGGAGGTGGGTAGCTTGAGATACGAGATTTTCGCGTACGATTTGCATGGCCTGAATCCCTCTACACTTTCCTCGAACATCCTCTCATCTGCTCGGCCGTTGCCAAGTGCGTCCTCCACAACATTCTTTATTGCCCTTTCCAAATTTGAAGCTTTGAACACACCATCTTTCAAAAACGACTTCTTTTCTGAAAATACATCTTTCGCCAGTATTCGATACTTTTTAATAGCGTCAGGTACCGAAAGTCGGAGACGACCAAGGAGAAGTGCTATTAGTCTGGGAAAACATTAGCACCATGGTGAAACTTGCACAAGCGACGCCAGAAATCGATATGTACTTACCCACCAGTACTCGTACCGCATATCATGTCAAAGTAATCCGCCGGGAGTGGAACTGTTGCAAGGTTGCCCTTGCGTTGGACTCGATGCATGATCTCATCGAGGATGATGAGCTCCGACATGCCCCGGATCCCGCCGCCATCTGTAATCATTAACATCGAAATCTCAATATCATCATACTATGCCCCATGATACTACAGTTGTGTAAGTTCAGTATCTGTTTGATGGCCTGCTGGAGGCTTTGGGACCGAGTTTTCTGTCACTCCAGAATGCCTCACAGAATTATTCCTGGCAGGTAACACCCGGCGCGACACTGGCCCAGGGCCTCGAGGACCAACAAACATATGCTACTCAATCCAGACACTGTGATATCCTGCTATCCCCATGTTCGCGGCTCCTGGCTAACCGCGAGGCTACGAGACTACGTACCTAGAGAGAGCAAGGCCAGCGGTTTCGGCCTGTCGCCCATGCTGACCGACCTTTCTGAAGAGAAGCTTGAAAGATTATGGAATGCTAGTGATGGCTGGTATGAGCGATGGCTGAGGGCAGAGTGTTGGAGGCGTGAAGCTGAGAATCTGCAGATGAGGTCAAGATGGCGTGCAGCCCATGCAGCTGGCTGACCCTTCGCATACTGCACCAATCATGAAAGCGTTAGAGCGGCTGGAACTTCTGCAAGCACAGTCGTGCAATATATGATACCGAATTAATCGCGTGCGCGTTAAACTGGACCACCGTTTGTTAGGGGTTTTAATACCAGAAGGCTGACCTGAACGAGGACATGTAGAGAGAAAGTCAAAACAACACGAAGCGGAAGTGACCCAAAGAAACACAGCCAAGATGGCCCCAAAGAATTGAGCGAATGTATCTTCAAATTAAAAGCCGCCAAAACAGAATTTCAATCGAACCCAACGCGTCATAGTTGTGATGTATATACAAGAATTTAATGCTTAGTCCTGTTCACCAGCGTGCACAGAGTCACTCAAAGCTTGAAGGGCAGCTGCATCATCATTGACGTCGCGCTTCTCATCTGCCTCCCCCGCATGAATCGAATCAGAAAGTGCTTGCAAAGCAGCCGCGTCCGAGTTCAAATCCCTCTTCTCATCATTCTCGCCTGCGTGGATGGAGTCCGAAAGAGCTTGAAGCGCGGCAGCATCAGAGTTCACATCCCTCCTCTCATCAATCTCTCCCCCATGAACCGAATCCGAAAGTGCCTGCAACGCAGCAGCATCAGCTACCTCATCAGCAGCAGCGCGCTCAGCGAGATTAGCGAGATCGACTGCCTGGCGTGTAGTGAGGGCATCGAAGTCTGTGCCTGCGGCTACGATGCCGATTTTGACGTCCGTGGGGAAGGGTGCTGCGGAGATGGAGGTGGTGAGGGCGACCAGCGCGAGGGAGAGGATGGAGTTGGTGCGCATTTTGGGAGATTGGGGGTTGGTAAAGTGGGGTTTATTGAAAGGGTTGGAGTGAAGAAATGGTTGGGAATTGGAATTGAAAGATGGGATACCGACGAGAGAAGAGTAAGGTGTACGAAGGAGATATACTTCTTTTATACCACTTGGCTGGTAGTCTGTTTCAAGTGTATCAGGGAGTCTTGTTCCTGTGACAATCTTTTTCAGAAAAAAGCTTGCTCTGACTTCAAAGCGTGATCAGAGCAGAGGCCTACGTTAAATCCGATAGGGAGTGATCAATCGGTATCCGGATCACCATACCCGCAGATCATATTCATGCGCGGCTCTTTCCCTGGTCACACCTTGCGAGAATCGGAGACTCAGCCTCCTCACTTTCCTACCAGTGGCCACGTGTAGTTCAAATGAAGCTTTGGCTAACTCCAGACCGGATGTGTTACATTGCAACACGGATATTGTCGCAATGTCGGAATAATGAGGAACAAGTTGCAGCAAAAAGAGGACAATGGGGCTGAAATCAAGCTTTATTGGCGCTCGGGAGCTGCCCAAGTCTGTGCACCAATTCAAAACATCGAAATCGAGATGCGATTCGCTGCCGACCACGTTGAGGGACGTTTCGTTTCGGATTCTCGAATCGAGGAATTTCCGGCCAGGGGTGGTGGAAATATGGCGTAGCACTCGCTGGCATGATGGAAAAGAAAAATATAAGAACAGAAAAGGGCAAGCGGGGCAAGACACAAATTTGGCATCTGTTTTTCTGCACTAGAATTCAATGCCTCGCAGACGAGTTACATATACAAACTCGCGACTGCCGTGATATCCCTCTTGATCATCTCTTGACATGTCTGCATCTTGGTGAACAGCTCTGGATCACCAATGATCCTTGCGGCATTCTTCACCTCTCGACATGTCTCATCCAGCCTCGTAATGACTCTTACAATCGTGCCCTCAAGCACATCCGTCAAATCAGTAATATTCTTGAAACTCATGCCTCGTGCCCATTCATAGACAACTTCCATGAGGCCGAATCTGGGTCGCGAAACGAAGTCATTCGAATCATCCGAGGAGAGAATTACTTGATGGTAAGTTTGGCGCTCGTTGACTTTCTCGGAAATCTCAATGATCGTTTTCATTCCTTTCTCGAGGTTGCCCGTTAAGTTGGGAACCATGTCGGTCTTTTCTTGGAAGACAAAGGCGGATAGAAGAGCGACAATCTCGGCGGGTTCGTAGGCAGCAAGAACGTTATCGAGAATGAGCTCAGTGAGTACCAACTCATCTGCCGAATGGATCTCGCAGGCTACTTTGCCCTTCAGTTGTACGCGAGAGCTGTCGTCAACGAATTCCAGGTCTTTAAGAACCTGTATCCGTTGCTCGTAATCGGGGAGGAGTTGAAGATTCTGATCTGACATCAGTTGTCGCAGCTGAGAGATATTCTCCTGGATAAGCCACTGGTCGTGACACATTGCAAACTGTGAACAATTAGTATCAAAACGCACTGATGTGAGAACCTAACTTACATGCTTGATGAAATGGGGACAATCCAGGCTGACAGCATTCTGGGCAATCTTCGCCTGTTCGCCCCTCTTCACAAGTATATCTCGAAGCTGCATATCATGTATCTTCGAAAAGTCCATCTCGTCCCACTCTTCCTTTGTCCATGAGCACAATTGGAAGAGATTCTCTTTCGCCTGTTTAAAGGGTTCGCCGCCATTGAAAAGTTCAGGTATGATTCCCTTTACAATTGTCTTTGTCAAACATTCAACGTCAGTGACAGGGATTTGGTAGGTCTTCCATGCAAGATTTTTCTTGAATTGAGGGAATTTTGTGAGCATCTTTCGGAACGCTGGAAGATAGGGAAGTAGATCTGTCGAATCTCGCTGGTCTCGTTGCGGTTTGATTTCGAGAACGTGAACAGTGGGAGCTGTAGCTCCTCTTGTGGTCCCTTCTCGGAGTAGAATACCAGCTGTCCTAATGCCCTCACGATTATAGATGATCAATCGTTTTGGTGCAAACATTCTGCGTCCTACTGGAGTGGCAAGCAAACCGAGATGGAGATCAAGAGTCAGTTGTCTGAAATCTTGTGAAGCTTGATGACAAGCATCCATATCCACATCGCAGATATCACAGGGATCCCTCTTGATCTTTGCCAAATCGGCTTCGGAGACTTTGACGGCTTTCTCGTGCTCTGGGAGAAGTTGTTGAGTAGCGTGTTCACTAAAGCTTCGCTTGATCATCTCTTCGATCTTGAGCGCTTCAACTCGAAGGAGGTTGAGTATCATGTTGTACGTCAATCGGAACTGAGAGCGAAGTTTGGATGGTTCGCCCAGAATCATTTGACGCAGTTCAGCAACGGGTGGTGCCTCGCCACCTCCTGGCGCAACGATGATGACGGATCCAACCGTATCTAAACCTCTACGTCCTGCTCTGCCTGCCATCTGTGTATATTCGCCGGGTAGAAGGTTTCGGAAAGAGTGGCCATCGTGCTTACGATATCCAGAGAAAACAACTGTCCGAGTTGGCAGATTGAGTCCCATGGCAAAGGTTTCAGTTGCGAAGAGAACTTTAACCAAGGTCTGTGCAAATAACATCTCGACAACCTCCTTCACAATAGGAAGCAAACCACCATGATGAACAGCGATTCCTCGACCAAGTAGATCTCTCAATCTGACAATCTGAGGCAAAACACGATCTTCTGGCTTCAGCCTGGCTATCGATTTCTCGATGATCATGTGAATAGCGCTCTTCTCAGTAGCAGTGCAGAAATCTTGGTTGCTAAGAGCGTCTGCGTTCTCTTCGCAGCGCTTCTTCGAGAAAACGAAAATGCATGCAGGAAGTAGATTTTCCTTCTTGAGATACTGCACAAGATGCACCCAGAGTGTCTTGTCTTGGGCAGCACTTGTTCGTCCACCGGGCCGGCCGCCTCGCCCCATATGACCTGGGTTATGACTTGCTCGAGGAGGTCCTCCACGACCACGTTGTTGAGTCCCACCACGTTGACCGCCTCCACCTCGTTGGGTCCCTCTTTGCTGCCCGCCACGTTGATTTTGGCCCCTCCCTCTGCCATTACCACTGCCTCGAGTATTATTATCCGCTGGTAGGAGTGCTTTCACCTTGTCTCTGCCAGACAGAACATCATTCGCATCCTTCCAGCCTTTCTCGATGAATCTCTTTTCGGAATCGACGATTTTATGAATGCCTTTATCAGCCCAAAGATAATGCTCCAAAGGTACTGGCCTCTTAGGCGTCGATATTACGTAGATGTTCTTCCTCTTGGTTCGTCCAACCCAAGAAGCAAACTCGTACGTATTTGGTACCGTAGCCGAGAGCAATATCAAGGTGACATGTTCTGGCAACATGATGATGACCTCTTCCCACACGACACCTCGCTCTAGGTCATTGACATAATGTACTTCGTCGAAGATTACGAACTCAACATCTCGAATAAGATCAGCTCCTCTATACAACATGCTTCGAAGAATCTCGGTCGTCATGATGAGACAGCTCGCTTCTGGAGAAATCTGTACGTCTCCGGTGAGAATTCCAACTTCGTCGAAGACTTGTCGGAAGTCTCGAAACTTTTGATTACTTAAAGCTTTGATGGGCGATGTATAGATGGCCTTCGTCATATGCTTTGCTGCCAGGGCAATAGCATATTCTGCTACCACTGTCTTTCCAGCTGATGTGTGTGCTGCAACGAATACTGAATCGCCATTTTCCAAGTGGTACACGGCCTCCTTCTGGAAAGTATCCAGTTCAAAAGGCCACTCTCTCGCCATATCAGGTACCAGTTCTCTGAAATTCGTGATTTCTCGTTTGACATCAACCATATGCGCCCATTCTTTGCCTCCCCTCTTCGCACTAGAAGCAGCTAATACCCCGTGTGGCTCCAGCGCAGGGAATTCGACAGGCAGTAAAGAATCGATGTCGTCTCCTTCATCTTCATCTGATTGATCTCCAGAATCCGTAGCCCCGTTGACAGGAACTTCTGTGTTTTGTGCTGCCAACGCATCCTCTGGATCCTCTTCAAGAACATTCTCAACTTCCTCCGCTTCCTTATTGTCCAGCTCGGTCTTTTTTATCTTGTCGAAATCAAGGCCCCTATCAAACCCTGGGGGCACACTCAGTAAACCCCCCTCTCCGCTGAAATTGATCACTCTCTCCAGCTTATTCTTGCCATCCGCCGGTCCGCTCCCCAACTCCGCTTGTATTGCTTGCTCCTCCAACGCAGCAGCCGCTTCCACACCCTCCAACCCACCTGGCGCAAACGGAAAGAATCCTGCAGCGCCACGCACAAAGTCTGCTCTGTTGGCTGGTTTCCGGAGGAATGAGGTAGAGTTCTTCGCAGTCGCACTGTTCGCGGGCACCGTTACTTCCTTATACCCCGTCACACGTCCTTCGAGGCCTTCGCGAGTAAATCGTGTTATGGTTCGGGTTTGGGTCGGTGCGATCTTGAAGAGGGCTGTATAGTCGGTGGGGGCTTCCCAGCGTCTGTATTGTTAGCCTTAGTCAAGCCATGGAGATATACACGCACTGTTGAAGTTTGTTAAGCCATTCCGGCGAGAAAGTGGCAGAAGGCGTAAGGAATTTCTCCTCGAGTGAACGCTTCAGCTCCTCCTGGTCCTGTTTGACGCGTTTGCGAGGCCTTTGCAAGTCTAGGATCTCATCAATCCAGTTATCCGCATCTTCGTCTTTCGCCCCAATGTGGACTCTTTCTAGGGCGCTGACTAGAGGGTCGATGTTGGATCTGAGTCCATCTGAGAACTTTGCAAGCTTGACCCCATCTGATGACTGTGCTGGAGTGTCAATATTCAGTTGGGGTGGCCTAGGCGGAGCCATCTTGAAGGGTTATTGTGCTGTTGTCCAAGGCCCGATCTTGAAATGTTTCCAGCCTTGTGGATGAACATCCCACCCCACTTCAGGTGCGGGCGCCGGTTCCAACCTTTGGTGCAGCGCAAACGACGATCCCCCCCCCTTTTTTTTCCTAGCGAGCTTCAGGATCTTGTAACCTCGAGATGCAATACTGAGAGCTTCAAGAAGTGGCATTGCCCACTGCGGCTGACGAAACAAACTTCTCACTATTTGTCCATTTCTTTGGTTTGCCTATTCCGTTTGTTTGCTGTTGGCGAAAAGTTGATGATTCTCTGGACCTCAATCTGTTTTCAAATGTATACTGGAGCGCAATCTTTATTGCAAAGGCACTCGAATCAAAGTGGTTTGAGGGTGTCGAATTAGACGCATGCGATGCTACGGAGCGCTGGCCCAGGTTGCATGAATCAGAGGTATTGAGTGATGCTTGGCTGAATGGCCAAAATATGCTCAGGGAAACTCCTCCGGAGCTCAGCAAGAGCTGCCCTGTCACTTGCTTGCAGAGCTAGAAGTCAGAATTGGTTTCTGGCCCCCAATTATCGAACTGAAATGACAGATTTGAGAGCATAGGCTGACTTTCTTCATTGGTCGGGCATCTGTTCTTCGCGGAATCAAAGATGCTGTGCGACAACGCTATACATGAATCCCTGTACACCTATAAACGCTCACCGAGATTGGGGCTGAAGTACATATGAGTGCGGATACCACCAAACTTTGGCAACGCCAGATGTGCAATTACAATCATGTCTGGAAGTCACACCACGCCATCCTCGAGCACGGATCCACAATCCTCTGCCAGTAGTCTAAACTCGGATCCCCCACCTGCAATGGACGAGATTGATCGATGGGCGGCACATATTGGTCTTCAGGAATTTGGGGAGAGCCTTCAAGCGGCCGCAAACGCAGTATTTCCCAATGATTCGCAATCTCGGTATACAAAGGTCCACGTTTTGATGCTGTGTTGGGAAGATGAGGATCCAAATTTGCCAGTTTCGATCGAAATTCAGAAGTTATTCGACGTGTTCACAGATATCTATCGCTTCGAAACAGAGATCTGGAGATACCAGACGAGGATTGCCACTCTGAAGTCAACGAGAAAATTTTGGAGTTCAACAAGAAGGGCGGGAGGCGAAAAGATGTTTTAAAGATTATATACTATGCGGGGCACGCAAAGCTTACGAGCAATCGCCTACTGGCTTGGACTAGGTATGCATCATGACATATTTCTATCTCAGGTATGTCGGGCTAATTGCATGTAGTTGGCGCAACAACAAAAGTTCTCGGTGCCCCACGGTCAAGTGGAGTGGCATCCAGAACGTGCTTGAAGAATCAAAGAATGACGCGCTGATTCTATTGGACTGCTGCGCTTCTGGTACAGCCAACACGAACGAGGGCGAGGGATCAACGGAGATGATTTCAGCCTGTGCCTACAACTCGAGAGCAAACGGCGTTGGGCCGTATTCTTTCACTGATGCTTTGGTTACCGAGCTTCAACTTCTCAGTAGACGATCTTCCTTTTCTACTGGAGAGCTCTACAGTCATATATTCTGCAGGATTCAGAGCAGAATGCCAGAAGACCATCGCGAGCGACATCCTGCGCCAATTCACCTTGTATTGACTCAAGATTCGAAATTTCCAAGGAATATAAGACTTTCAGTGCAGCCTGTCTCGAACATAAATACGATAGGAATTGAGGACCTCAGAGAAGTAGCCATCGGAAGGCCGCCCTCTCAAGACCACGGTGCAGCCATTTCGCAAGTCATTGGGAGAGATGATAGCTCCTCTACAAACTCTCTCGAATCTTCGATTTGCGCGGCGCCACGGAGTGTCCCTCGTCTTGCATTTGCCATTCGGCTCAAAAATGACTTCAATATAGGCGAGCTTTCAGAAGACATGTTTCTCGAATGGCTCAGAAATATTCCGACAATCGCTGCAGAGGTCAAAGTGGAAGCAGGCTTTAAGAGTTTCTCTACTCTGATAGTCATTTCGGTCCCACTGTCGATATTTTCCAACCTCCCGCGTCATCCTGCGATTGTATCCCTCGGGCCTATCAGTAGTTGTAATCAAAAGAAGCAGAATTGGTACAGAAATCATGAGAGGCGGAAGGAGACAGGCTCTTGGCAACAGCCTCTATGCCTGATGAAACCACTAGATAGTCTCGTTTCTTGAACACCCTAGGGAGGCTGTTTTCAACCCATAGGTAGAAAGTATATAAGCTGAGCAAGATATTCTTCACGTGCAGGATTTGCAGGATATTTATCTAATTCCACCAAGTCGAAGTCGAGCTCTGGATCCAAGTACGCCCCCTATTCGGCGCCCGGGGGATCCCACGGAACCGTGACTCTAAGACCTGACGAGAGAAATCACATTCTTCAAAACGCGACCCACGTGTTCCCGGACGAGGCCAGCTGTCTCATAAGCCTTGCGTCGCAATGTGAAAAGAACATCGGACACATCGAGCGAGCCTCGCCAAGCTTACAGTACTGGCAAGAATTCGGCCACAAGCACCAGCAACAAGTTCTCGGAGATGGAGTCGGTAAATCAATGAAGCTCTTCATAGTTGCTAGCTTCATCAAAGTTGCTAAGAAGTTGTGAGACAACATACAAGGAGATGTGAAGGGATTTTGTATATGTAACAATTTTAGATTCTTTTCTAATATATACAGTCGATGAAAAGGCAATTCGATATGCCTAAAGCAAGCGGTATCATAAACACGCGACAGAGAAAAGACAGTTCGCTAACGCTCCCCATCACATAAAATATTCACAAACAACTCTCCACGCTCACACTGGAGTATTTCAATCATCATCGAGATGATGGATGACGGCCCTGCCCTTCTCATCCGTACCAGTCTTCCACATGCTCAATATACTTCCGCGTCGCTGTTCTCTTGGGCTAAAGGTAGGGCTCAAGGTCGGGCTAGTTGTCTTCTTCTCAACGACGTCGCTGTCCTCGACAATCACAACCTCGTCATGGTCATCATGATGAAGGATGTGCTTTCCATCCTTGTCCTTGCCGCTAGTCCACAGACTGAGAATGCTGCCTCGACGTTCGCCGGCTGGGTTGGAATTGGAGTTGGTTCGGGTCTTTTGGATGGCTGGTGTGTCGAGGCCGTTCCAGACGCTTGAGCGGCGGCGTTCGCGGTTTGCCCAGCTGTCTTTCTCTTCAGTGGTCACGTTCCAGTCGTGCTTTTCGTCTTCGGGATTGGAGGCCTGGGATGAAGTGGATTTGGCGGTGTCGTAGCGACCTGCAAATTCATTGTTAATTCGTGTCAATTTCTGTCACACCAAATAAGGTGGCGACTTACGTAGTGCGTTCTCGTCGAACGTGATCTTCTGTGGTGTAGACATTTTGATAGCTGAGTCCGACATATGTTTTGTTTGAAGTAGTAATAAGGATTTTGACAGGTCTTGGGTTCTTGGGATTGTCTTGGGATTTTCTTGGGCAATCACTTGATCCGGAAAGCAGTCTTATATACCCCTTATCTGGCTTATTCTTGCTTTTGTACTGAGCTCAGCCAAGGCTAGCGACCCCGCGAACCCCGCAGATCCTGACCCACTTAAACGTCATGCTAATATCTCTCTAGCACGAGCTTAGGCCTGTCAAAGGCTCGATGCACGAGTCTAACGAATCAACTGCTACCTTGCGGGAACCTGGGACGAAGCTAGATCCTACTCCAGACTAGAGTCCTGCGAGTGGCTGGCCAGTGCTCACATGTGTTTCGGTATTGGTCTTGGACCCTGTACACATGTTGATCGACAGAGATCCATTGGGCCAAAATCGTCTTATCGCGCACGCGAATTGGCTCAACTCGCATTAACTCGAGGGGCTGAGTTTATTAGGCTACTTAGCGGCTCGATTACAAGTCATCCGGCGACGTTAGTTCGTGGTGTGGATCGAACTTGGAGGATCGAGAATTGGAGAGACCAATCACGTGCGAGATTTCTGCTTGTACTCCACGAGTTCCACGCGTGGCACGAATACAAATGCGATACATGACAACACGAATAGAGAGAAAATATCTAGAATCTCTATGTGAAAACAGAAAAGAGGCGAAAAACTAACGGCCTTGTGGGACTAAACTTCATCCCCACACTCTTATCACGACTTCTGGCCTTGGCCATCGTGGCGGAGCGAGCAACTTCAGCACTTCAACATAAATCCCTCATTGAACTTCACGATAGCAATTAATCCCTCATTCTTGGCATAATTAAGAAGATAGGCAACGATTTGTCAAGTTTTCATAAGAGAAACATGTGGTGGAAGTAACGCATGCCAGATTTGATGATAATCATTGCAAATTGAAATCGAGCAGAGCAAACGAGGGGTGAGCTTGCCACCATTGGGTCTCAGTAGTCTTAGCTAGCTAAAGCCAAATGCGGGGAGGCTCAAAACTCTAAATATGAGGCAGCTTGCCATTGAGCCAATGTTGTATCTCCTAAGACCCACTTTGCGGTACCCGAGGAGGCTGGTCCTTTAAAAGTCCCGGCTCCACTCAGGACTGCGGACTCCGGAGTAGTCTTGAGAGCATATTTTGACCACACAAGGCGGTCAACGAGGGGCAAGATTAGGCTCTGAAACTTGATAATCGATGGAGTAATGACTTCTATGCTCAACTCTGAATACACTCACGAAATGTGGGATCCTTAATTATCATACTTGTACTTCAGGAGTGCCGAGCTGAGTATGAACTATCAGTACTACAGGTGAAATTGCTTGGGAGAGCACCGTGTGGCAGTGTAACCTCTGAACTCGCTCGAAGTTCTTATCATCTGATTACGTCCATGACAGAGAAGGTTCCACCCAGTGGAGTATTACAATTTAACTCTTTCCTTAGCATCAATTGACTCACTTGAGCAACTCCACCAAAATCGAGCTACGTGAGTCGTGTCCACGTGTGCGCTAAAAATTTGAGTCTTCAATTCATGGACTAGATTTCATTCCATCACTTGATGAGAACGTGAATTTTATCGCTTTCGTTGGAACTTCTCACTTTCCTTTGCGCGCACCAAAGCCTGCGCTCATGTGATCGCTGGATTCTTTCCTGGCAGTGTCGAAATGTTAATTGCTCCGGAATCCAAATATTCTCTTTCCTTTCCAGTTGTCTCTAGCATTTCCCGAGAGAGAAAAAAAGGCAAAACCAGGGTGTAGAGGCCATGCCCAGCAGCTTGAGGAATTGCCTGTACCGTATCGAGTCAATCGTCGGCCGAAAAGGTATTTATGAGATTCTCGACGGTTTAGTATACTTTTAATTTCAATTTCTGCTGTGGTTGTTGGGACGTGGTAACATGAACCTTTGATGCTGCTCTTCCATCGTCGGCGGTGGGAAGCGAGATGATGTTCCCTTGAAGTAATATCCTTGCTGCGCGAAGACTTCTCTATATACTCGTTCTCGAATCCCTAAGTGATGTCGTCAGAAGTGGATGAGACACGTGGAGTCATATACCTATATACTCGGGCATGTCGGGTGGCTGACTTACAAGTTCCTATAAACTTCAACAAGCATATCGATTCTTTCAGATACTTGGCAGGCTCTCTGAACAAACTTTGAGGTTTTACAAGCTCCACGATGAGCTTCACGAAGTTGTTCGTAGGGGAAATCTTCTGGCTTTTAATATATCGAGGCCCATGCTGACCACCATTCGCTTTTAGGGTCGTGTTTCTTTTGTTGTTCTCTGACCAGAAAGTGACAGCAATCTTGCATATATTATGCTTTGACACTATTAATCTGTCAGGAAGCGCAACACAATTCAGTTGAATTGGAAGATGAGAGTCAGGTGATTCACCTCAAAATGTAACCCCTGAAATGCGGGGGCGGGACTCGGGAGCTCCCCACTCGATTGCCCCACTGTCTAGGAATATCGACTGATCTTTCTCCATTCACACAATATTTGTCGTCGAAGCTTGTATAAAAACCTCCGTTCCATGACAGTCCCCAAGTCTTGCAAACAAATACACGACCAAACGCCACAATGCCGAGCATCATCTCAACTTACTATCTCGCGCTCAGCGCCGGCAATATCGCCTTTATCACCTTCGCATGGAGTAAATTCGCAGCTCCGCTTGCAGCACCAACGAGGAAACAACAAGGTCGGTTTTTGGCGAACACGATGAAAAAGGTCAAGGCACCTCTATCGAAGGAGAAGCAAGCCATTGCGGATGCGTTATGAGTGTAGTGTAAGTTTCGATTTATTAAATGTGGTTAGACGTTATAGTGCTTGAGGGAGAGGTTGAATGACCGGAGGCGGAACGGCCTTTGAGCTGGTTGTTCCAGGTTGACGAGAATTAGATGGAAAACGAAGATAGTTTGATTTTTGGAAGCATGGTGTTTTGGAGCGGAATATCTTATTGTTTCTCTGGTCTTTGCGATTTCTTGAGCGCTGGAGTACGTAGCCAGCGATATCTTCATCATGCCAGCGTGGGGTGATGCGGTGCGGGGTAGACTCAGATTGTACCCCGCATATTTTTTTGGGAATCACGAATACACCACAGGGACCAGATTAGATTCTGGGATGGACACAGAAATTCTAAAAATTCCCGCGGCGTCATACTACTTGAGTGATGGAATCATTTCTCCTGGGACGGGCGAGTAAAGTTCAAGTCTTTTAAGTATTTGCTTCGAGATTCCGCCAAGTTTGAGACAACTTCACATTCAAGGTTGAGCATTAGGAAATATAAGCAGTTCAAGTACATGCAGAGTGGAATGAGAAACTATACATATTGCTTTCAATATTCTATCTACGGAGAAGAAACACTGATCTATAAAATTCTGAAGTAAGGAGTGGTGATCTTCATTTCTCTACCGCACTCCTAAAGCCACACCGCCCCCCTAACCTCATCCTCAACCTCAAAAGAAGACAATAGTCCTAATCTCCACACTCTCCCTGACCGGCGCATTCTCCGGACTAGTCGGATCCTCAAACGCACTATGCCCCACAAACCTCGCCCTCCCATCCACCGCACTATCAAACGTCTTCAGCAAAATAACCTGCTCGGGCGTCATCTTCGGGAAATACCACCAATGATGCTTCTCACTATGTCTCATAACGTAATTCTCACCATCGCGATCGCGGTACCTCAAATACAATTTAAAGAAATCTTCTGGCGGAGCAGAAGTTACATCGCACATTGCTAAAGGTCGTTCTTCGACGACGCGACGGATGGGTTTCCAGACGTTGATGAAGGCGTAGCGGTTTTGGAGGAGCGCGTGCGCGTTTGCGTTGTTTTTGAGGAGTTGTTTGACGCGGATTGGCCCGGATTCGGCGGTGTAGTCGCAGTGGACTAGCATTACTGGCGCGCGTTGAGAAGTGTTTGTTTCTTGTGTTAGCTTTTTGCCCGCATTGCCTTGGGTGCGGATTGTGTGGTCGAATACCAGGACGGATTTGGCGCCGACGGTCTGCTTCAGAAAATTGACGACTTCGGGGTAGAATTCCGACTGGACTTGTGGCTCGTCTTCCCAATTTTCGAATTTGGAGTGGAAGGATTTGAGAGAGAAGCCTTCGACGTCTTCTGAGAATGGCTTGCTGTCGTTGCGGGACCTGGAGCAGTGGATGGTTAGTGATGATTCTTGAGTGAAGTTGAGGAGGAACTCAGGGAGAGACGGAATGATTCTTGCATTGCGTATTGAGTATTGCTTGGAACTTGAATATAGAACTGAAGGAGGTGGGAAGTTTATTCTTCTTACCAGGCTGAGTGGACAGGCATAGTATGTGGATCTAGTCCAGGCTCTTGGATGTTGGCTGCGGCAGGTGTTTCATAGAAGTAAAGTTCTGTTGGGCGGGAGACCTCGACTGAGTAGTTGAATGATGCGTGAACTGTCTCGGGTGTTCCGTTACTTGTGCCGTTGCTTGTACCATTTGCTTTACCTGTCAGGAAAGAATACATTTAGTAACCTAACTAGACTATGTACAACCAAAAGAAAGTTCTGGAAGAAGTAACAGAAAATGAGGACCAGATCAAGTCCTACCTGGCAGCAACGCTTTGTCAACAGCCCCTTGGGTCTTCTGCCACTCCGGCAGTTTCTCAATATCGCTGTACCAACGCTTAATATTCGGATGCTGCTCAAGCGGAATTTTCGACGCAGCATGCAAATGCAGAGGACTCGCAACAGCAATATCAGCAATTGTCAACTCGTTCCCAGCAACGTATTTCGTCTTTGCGAGCTGCGCATCCAAGACACTTGCAAGTTTATGAAATTTCGGCGCTTCGGCGTCGATAATGGCCTTGTCGGGGGAGGAGTTCAGGAGCGGCTTCACGACGTATTCGACGAGGTAGGCGTAGCAGCTAGGGAACCAGACTGATGTTTCCCAGAGTAGCCACTTGTTGACCTGGGCGCGGACTTTGAGGTCTTTGGGGTAGGCCGGGGAATTTTGGAGATCGCCTGCATATCTGTTGTATTTGCGTATTAGTTTTCTGATGAGGTTTTTGCTGGGAAATGGGGATAACGAACTGTAAGATGGCATTTGACTCCGTGATGATCAGATCACTATCAATGGCGGCTGGAATCGTAGCCCCAGGGTTAATCTTCAGGTACTCAGGGCTCTTCTGCTGGCCGGCAAAGTAATCGATGAAATGGATGTTATATGGGCTTTTGACCAAGTCTAGGCCAGCTAGAACTTTACGGCAGTTTATGGTGCAGGGGTCGAGGTATACTTCAAGCGCCATGATAAAGACGTGTATGGTTGTATGGAATCTTGGATGGAGGGTGTTGCTGCAGGAAGGGGGAAGATATACACAGGGATGATGGGTCGGATCGGTTGTTGACCCCGCCTTCGAGGACAAGACAGCCGAGCGGACTGTAAAATGGAATGGCTTCAAAAAGAGGCACTACTTGTGGTCCATTCCGTTAACTCGTTCCCCGCATTTTAGTGCTTTTTGAAAATGCGGGGCGACAGCACCACGCAGCTTTGGAACGCCGTAAAAAAGCCACTCCTTTTGCCCGTTTGTCGATCATCTCAATTGGTAAAACTTTATTCTCTGACTGATTCGGGAATCTGGAGCCAGTAATATGGCCCAATCGCTGGGAATTGGGGTATTGATTGGGTGACACACTTGTGGCAAACTGAAAGTTGGATAGTACATTTCGAAAGCCCATGAAAGAAAAGCGACTAAACCGCAAAATGCATCTTCAGAGACTGCAAAGGGATATTGGAACATCCTTGATCTTCGGAGATAGCTCCTAAGCTTTCGGTGTTAGATGCCAAGCTTGTAAACCGTCTGCCAAAGGAATGACCAAACGCCCTGGTGACTCCTAGCTGGTTTTCCGTCGGTGAAACACATGCTAGTCACAGAAAATGGCGGTTTCCTTAGCCCCAAGACATGCGCACTCACTCACGCCTTTAGACCCTTGAAGCGATTCGCAGCATCAACCAGCGCCTCCTCGATCTTTGTCTCATGGGCACTGTGGCCTGCATCCCCAACCACTTGATATTCAACCCCCTTATTCTTTTCTCCTCCAAGCGCAACATACAAATCCCAACTCGTCTTTGCAGGGCAGACAACATCATACCGTCCCTGGATTATCACAATCGGAAGATGAGCAATCTTATGCGCATCAGTAATAAGCTGACCGTCATCCATCCAACCACCATTCACAAAAAAGTGTGACTCGATGCGTGCAAATGCTAACGCCCATTTGGGGTCCGCTGCTTTGGCGATATAGGCTGGGTCTACAACGAGTTTGCTTGTTGAAGTTTCCCAGGTCGACCAAGCTCCGGCACTTCTCCCGTCAGCTCTAACTACCAAACGAAAGTATAAATTTAACTTGTTGGACGTACCATTTCAACTTCTCCTCTTCGTTATCACCTGTCAAGCGCTTGTAATAAGCAGTCATCATATCGCCCCTCTCCACCTCGGGTATGACCTCCTTATACTTGTCGAAATAATCCGGGAACAGCATATCGGCGCCTTTCTGATAGAACCACTCCAGCTCTTCTCTTCTCAGCGTGAAAATGCCCCTCAGTATTAGGCCAATGCAGCGGTCGGGGTGTTTTTGGGAGTATGCGAGGGAAAGTGTCGAGCCTGGGAAGCGCTTTCGTCAGCTAGAGTATTTGATTGAGACATAAGAAAGTTACCCCACGAGCCACCAAATACTATCCATTTTTCAACTCCTAGATACTGGCGCAGTGCTTCGATATCAGATACGAGGTGCCATGTGGTATTATCTTGCAGGGAAGCATGCGGAGTTGATTTCCCCGAACCGCGTTGGTCGAAAAGGATGCTGCGATAGTGGGAGGGGTCGAAATAACGTCTGGAATGACATGATTAATCAGCACAAACGTCATATACTTATAAGGTTCTGCGTCTCTTTACCTGTCTGAATCGTCAATTCCACCTCCTGGGCCTCCGTGCAAGTAGATGATCGGCACGCCATTTGGGTTGCCACATTCTTCCCAATAGATTGAGTGGACGTCTGAAACTTTGAGGTGTCCGGATTTGTTTGTGGAAAAGGGGGCGTAGAGAGGAGCCATGTTTGTGGTGGGGAGATTGTTAAAATGAAGGCAGGGATGAAGGAGGGGTTGGCGGAATGGATCAAAGTTTGCCCGGGAGAATATATTTACAGACGCTGGGACTTTACGACCTCAATATTTACAACACAAAAGTCGGGTTTCAACTTTGCACCAGGGCGTCTCCTTAAACATCTCATGTCATTAGAGGAAGGAATGAGAATATCACCTTAATTTTACGCACCCTGACTGCGTCGGTCAGACAGTCCATTCAGGAGTCTAAGGACCAAAGTCTCAAGTTTGAATGCACTCTCTTCATATTCTACGTTATCTTCCTGCTTTCTCCACCTTTTGCAACTCCAAATCAAGGGATCTGATCTTCTGCGCAGTTTAACAAAACACTCGCAACACCACTGCCCAGCTTGAATACCCCGCCATTGTTTGCGATGGGGATACAATTTGTCCTGGCAAGTGTCAGTAAGCAACGGTTCCAATTGCCCTGAAGCCTACCAAGCTTACTTATGATTCAGTAGACCAGAGTCTGGCGGCGCATACCAAGTGGTAGCTTTGCCAGTGCAACCCAAGCCTTCCCAGAATTTGACCACGCAGTGCTCGTCGGGCGTGGAGACACGAGCACCGAAATTCCCTGACCTTCCGAATGTCGTACATTGGCCCGGTGTCACGTCCTGGTTGAAGACGCTGCTCTGTGCGCAAGCGCCATCGGGAAAAACCTGTACACTGACTGGGGAGCTGTTGCGTTCCTTGAGCTCCAGGGTTGGAGAGGCTGTCGCGAGGGAGGCGAAAGCGGCAAGTGCGCTCGCGAGAAGATTGATGGAGACCTGCTAAACTTGTAAGAGTCTTGTTGAGATTATATTTTCTTGGGAGTACCATTTTTGGAGCTTTAAATATAAGTTTTGGAGACTGATAATGGGTTTGTGTAGTGTTCTGGAGACAGATGTTGGGCGGATTGTAGTGTTGATTGTGTAGTGTTGATTGTATAGTGTTCTTGAGACAGATGGAGATCTTCATCCTGCATTTAACTTCCTATTGGCATAGTTCTCTACTTCAAGACACGAACGCCCGGAAGATGCGAGCTTATCTCATATTCACTACACGAGATACCCGCGACTATTGAATACACTCAGTTTGTCAATCAGCGGCCTTGATCTTTTTGCATTCGAGAAGTTCTATAAACACCAGCTAATCCTGCCTTTGGACGAATGTGTATAACGCTCTTACCCAATCATTAACTGAATGTCAAACTTACTAATTTCGCGTAATTCCGGGTCAGCTTTAACACATATCCGGTCAGCTTGGAGTGGCTAAATCTGGCATGAATAGCACAGATGCCAAGCGCCGCTCCCACGGCTGCGGGGTCAAGATGAGAATCAATACTTCGACGCCACAGTCGATGACTACAACACGTTTCTAGTCCATGGCATTCCGTGTAGTAAGCCTGGCCTTATGTGAGAGCAGATTCCTGATGAATGTGCAGTTCAATTTAGTTTTCCTGTCAATAAAGACGCTCTCTGTTCAAACACTGTACAGGCGAAGACAGCTACCGAGCCACAGAAAGGGGACCAGGGTACAATTTCATGTATTTGGGCAAAGGTCACGGCCGCGGACAGGATCAATGGCAGGCCTTTATCAGCCAGTGTGGATCAACGACTTTATTTTAAGTCTACCTTCCTCTCCGCATTCTGGGCCAGCCCATCATAGCTTCACCCCATGATTCCCGCAGTCAACCTCTTTGCCCTACCATCCAACCGTTTCGATTTCTCAGACGTAGCACCTCCTTCGGCCGCCGGCGCAGCTGGAGCAGGAGAATCCTTTTTGGCAGTATTACTATTACCGCCCGCGCCTTGCAGAGCTCCGATCAACGCTGCTAGTCCGCCTGCTCCTGATTCCGTCGAGTTCTTCTTGCTCGCAGACCCTGCAGCTTCCAGAGCACCCAAGGCAGCCGTCGCATTATTGGTGCCTTTTGCACCAGCCTGTTCTTCTGTAGGAGCTGTCGCGTTCTTCCCTCCCTTCGTGGCTTTAGTCCCTTCAGCGGCGCTTGGCGAGATCGTTATGCCAGCACTGCCGCCTACGTTGGTTGCTTGTCCTTGGGCGTTTGTTGTGATGCCGGTTTCGCCGTCGATACTGGTGCTTCCATCATCGTTGACTATTCGTGTTAAAAACTAGGCTTGGGATTTTGAAAAGGAATACATACCTGTGATTCCATTTTCGCCTTCCAAGACGACTTTCGCAGGGAGCGCGATAGCTTGGACGCCCAGCGTCACGGCAAGGAGAATGGAAAGCTTCATCTTGAAAGTATGAATCAATTGGCTGAATTTTTCAGATGAATATCAACTTCCCAAGAAATGACCAGCACTGAAGATATTTCCAAGATCAAAGTCCCCAGTCGCCGAGGAATCCAAGGCCTTTTCACCAATTCCCCAACCTCGACCCACAACAACTCAGACCTTGGCCATTGCTTCTCTTACATCTCAAGGCGCGAGAAGAGGTCTCGATTGCCATCATTTTGCGAATATTCGTGTAATGCTTGGTCTTGGCTGCTCGATGGAACATGTTTTGGCTCGCGCAGTGTTTTCGCTTGTTTTCAGCCAAGGCCGCACCTTCCCCCTGGATTCTCAGAGCGAAGTCAATCACGTGCATGAACCACCATTCTATCAGCCTGGGAATTACTTTATTGTCTCGGGAATGCTTACCCTCTTTTAAACAGCATGGGCCGTCAAAAAATCCCCTCCTCCGCCTTTGCGGATCTTAGGTTCGACATCCGGTGGATTTCTTGCTACAAGCAGGCGGAGGAGGCACGATGGCGCAAGCTAGCAATGCTGACCGGTGATCCTCGTAGGACTTTTTATATAAATCGTATTGTCCGGCTTCCTCCTCGGTATTGCGCTGAGCTCATATTCGGAAAAGCATGATGAGTTCCTCCGCCATTCTCCCAGCCTCCAAAAACATTCATGGCAGAGTTGTCCTTTGCTGCTGTCTATCGGTGCAGTCACCGTTTGGGATGATGCGTGTTCCGCGTTGCTGAGCCCGCGTTAGGAAGAGGCGGAAGGACCTCGAGTAAAGCACCGTTCTTATGTTAGACACACGCTACAGCACCGATAACACTTTGTGCGTGGTGGGATATTTTCTTAAGGACCGGAACAAAAAAGAGGGCGCCGGATAGAGAGGCATGCGTAGTCTGACGAGAGGGCTTGAGAAGAGGTATTAGGGACCGTTAGAGTTCAGATGCTCTATCTTGTTGAAGAAGTACGGCTCAGCCACCAGAGCGAGGAGTGAAACGAGGGCATGGGATGACGGAGCAATTGAGGCCGAGAATTGGTTCAGGAAGAGGGACGGTATTTTGGAGATCATAAGAATGTATAGACCCCCCTTCACAACTGAAAGTCAGCACATCACGGATGCATGCAGGGTTGGAGTTAAGTAGGTGAGGGTTTTAGACCAGCAAAATGAAGCCTTCTAACGAAGACCCTTTCCTCGGGGGTTTGATTCTCAGCTTCTTTTTCCCTTCATATTCGCGATGAATTGGCATTGAAGTCGTCGTCTCCAGCCTCATTCTCTGCCAAATGCTGCCATAGCCATGGCTTCGGATTCGGATAACCTCCTTTTCAGTCAACCACTGCGAGCTGCTAGGCCTATCCTGGAAAGTGGACAGCAGTTCCCGCAAAACCGCTCAGCTCGTTCGAAATTCTCTTGGGGGCTCTTTCTGGAATTCAATGTCCAGTCTCTTGCGCGTCTGCAAGAACAAGCCTCGAGTCGCGTCACGTCATGATTTGAGGCTGCTCGTCTTCGGGTCCAATTCACTAAAACCCCTGCATCAATAACCCGCATTTGGAGCACATCCCGGTTTTCGGGCGGCGATCCCGCTTGGTAAGAACTCGCGCTGGTCCAACAGGCCATGTCAGCACTTGGCCAGGGCGCTCGCACATAATGAACGTTGGAAGGATGAGCTCTGGCGAATAGCAAGTCCCGCGGAACGACACGCGTATTCGAATTCGAATTCGGAAAATCTTGAGCATCAACAGTTGGGGTTTTCTGTGCCTCTTTTGGGAATCCTCATTTCGCAGGGTATATCTCTATCAATGTTTCCCGTCAATTAATTTTAGGAATTACAATGCAATCGCGCTCAAACAACTGGTCGCGATCTTCCAACACCAACACCAAAAATGCTGTTCCCAAGAAGTTTGCTTGTGCCGTGTATATTGGCTTTAGCCAGGCCATCAATCAGTCAATCTGTTTCCGAAGAAGATATCTCTAACGTCCAGAATCTACGAACAAGCCATTTCAACAGTTCTGGGTCAACCTGCGGGTGCGCTTTATTATCATATCTCTTCGACGCTGACACTTCGTATCCCCTTGAGCTGGGCGGCACCTATTTGAATGAATCGACGCATTATTATGATCTCCGAGCAGATCTGGGTCCGAAGTGTGTTTTCGTTCCTCGAAGTGCGCGCGATGTGGCGATTGGTGTGCTGGCGCTGAAGGCGTGCAATTCCCCTTTTGCTGTGAGGGGTGCGGGGCATATGCCTGTGAGTGAACCATCAAACTGAAGCTTAACTGTGCTGATAAGATGGCATAGGTGAAAGGAGCCGCGAATATTGATGATAGCGGTGTTTTGGTTGCTCTGAGCGCATTTCAAAATATCACCGTGCATGCAGCTCAAAATACTGTAGACGCAGGTCCTGGCCTAGAATGGTACGATGTAAACGTCGCTCTTGAAGCATATGGTAAAGTCGCCATCGGTGGTCGTCTCAAAACAATCGGTGTCGCTGGTCTTACGCTCGGTGGAGGAATCCATTATTTCAACAATAAATACGGCTTCGCCATGGACAACGTCGTTGCATACGAAATTGTCACTGGCCAAGGGCGCATCTTAACCGCGACTTCTACTCAGCACAGCGACTTATTCTGGGCCCTAAAAGGAGGTGCCAATAATTTCGGCATCGTCACAAAATTCACATTAAAAACCTACGACATCCCACAAGTCAGCGTCCAACTGCAAACTTTCACCGAAGCTCAAGAACCAGAATTCCTCAAAGCAACATGCGACCTCGCGAATTTCGAGGAAGAAAACATTATTGGTGCCGGAGGTATCATCGTCACGATCTACGTCGGTGCACTTGGAGTCATCATCCCGCAGTTCTCAGGTGTCCAGGAAGGATCGAGCCTGACACCGTCTCATTTCCAGAACTTCTCTGCTATACCCGCTTTAAGCAAAACGAATCAGGTTGAGACGCTTGCTCAGTATACGGCTACTCTGGATACGCCGTATCAAATCGCTAGGTAAGCTTTCGGAGACTTTGGTAAAAGCTTTCATATACTGATAATGGGGAACAGGAGTCAATTCAGTTCTCACAGCGTCACAGCAGACGCAGTCAACCTTCTAGAAATGTACCAAATCTTCCGAACTGCAATCTCAGAAATCGCCGGTGTGCTGGGCTTAGTTACCGTCTTTGTCACGCAACCGATGCAGAAGAGTGGGATGGCGGTCGCGAAGCAGAATGGAATTGGGAATACGTGGGGTCTTGAGGCAAATAAGGGGGAAATCTGTAAGTCAAAACCCCATCTCCAGGGCCAAGAAACTCGACGACTGATTTTCTTTTCTTTCTTTTTTTCCAGGGTGGCTCGTTCAAGCACAATGGACACTTGCCTCAGACGACGAAAAAATGCTCGCCTGGGTTCAGAACACCACCGAGACAATCCACGCTCATAATGCAGCCAAGGGACTAGCGCAAGATTTCATCTATTTGAATGATGCGGCGGATTATCAGAAGCCTTTTGAGAGTATACCTGCTGGGAATTTGGAGAGGATGAAGGGGGTTAGGGGGAGGTATGATCCGGATTTGGTGTTTAGGAAACTGTGTTCTGGTGGGTATAAGTTGGACTAGGCGTTCAGGAGGAAGGATATTTGACGTAGGCTGATTCTACAGCTGATAATTAATAATTCTAATTCTGATTCATTCCCCAATTCTGTCCACGTCTCTTGGAATCCTCAGCAACTCTGTGAATCATCCCATATCCCCTCATATTCCCCTCCCCTCCCTATTCCCATTTCCCACACTCCTCCTCCACCCTTCAATCACACCCCTCCCCCCTTCTCCCCCCTTTATATAACTTCCCCCCTCCCTCCCCCTCCCCACATTCCCAAAACCAACCAACCAACCAACCCACACACCCGAAAAACTAACTCCAAAACATGCGCAGAAACGGCCGCTACTACCCCCACGGCGCCGCCGTCTACGGCCTCTACGGCGGAGCCGGCTCGCCCCGTCCCCGCGACTTCACAGCACCAGGTGTGATACGCGGGATGAGGACGAGGATTATTGATTGGGCGGAGCAGCGGAATAGGGGGAGGAGTAGGACACGACGAGCCGGGAGGGGAGGAGGTGGGGGAGGGAGGTATATGATGAGTGGGGCACTGCCTTGGCCGCGTTGAGAAAGTGTACTGTAAGTGCGAGCTTGAGGAAGTATGATTTGCGTGTTGCGG
>Ga0247778_1000310_pt1 | contig 76277 bp, 96 predicted proteins | sample UWRJL049202B5_FD_179939 | JGI IMG/M metagenome (GOLD analysis project Ga0247778, IMG submission 179939) | Plant litter microbial communities from Arlington Agricultural Research Station in Wisconsin, United States - UWRJ-L049-202B-5 | ecosystem: Environmental > Terrestrial > Plant litter >... | reverse complement strand
GTGTGTTGGAGGAGATTATGTGGCTTAATGGGAGTAGAACGAAGGTGGGGGGTACAAATATTCATCAGTTTGTCCAGATGGTTGCGAAGGTTAGAAAAGGGGGGAAGAGGTGACGACGCGCACCTGAAATGTTGAATAGTGTGCGATGGACAAACGTGTGGGTGGAAGGAAAACGACAACTGTGTCGTGGAAATGTACCTAATGCCAATATTTTTCTCACAAAAAACTTGCGCCCATGGAATCGTCTGAAGATGTGTTCTACATCAGCCATCTATTCCAAACCCTTCACCCCCCTCGTTCCTAACCCACCCTCCAAGCACCTCTCTAACATCCCTTTTCACGCTTCTTCTCTGCTCCAATAACTCTCCTCCTTTCACATCCCCATACTTCACCTCCCTCAAAAGCCTCTCCACCGCAGGTACACCAGCCACACACGCAACCTCAAGCGCCAATTTCCACTTCCTTCTTTTACAAACCCTACTCGCGCCCCTAACATCGAATTGCTTCCTTCCTTGTAAGGTGCCCCCAATACACGTCTCACTCCCATGCTTCGTCCAACTCGAAGCCAAGTTACTAGCCACAAGGTCCTTACCACTTCGTCTTGAGAAAGGAAATTCTCTCTCTGTTCCTAGGACTTGAAATGGTTTGAAAGCATACCCGCTATCCCAAGTTTTCCCTGCTAGGGGCTTCAATCGGCCGGTGGGAGAGAATGCACGCGTTACTGCGGTTTGGGAAAGCTGGGAAGAGGGGAGAACGAGGGTGTGGATGTAGATGTTTGCAGGAGATATTAGGAGGGATGTCAGGGAATTGAGGAGGGAGGTTGATTGGGAAACGGACAGCTTGTCGGTGCAGGATTTTGAGAGGGTGGGTGGGGCGTCTGGGCGGGATGGTTTGCGGCGAACGACGCCGAGGGAGGAGAAGTAGGAGCGGCCGTGGAGGGTTGGTGTCGTGTCTTGTGATGTTGGGGACTGTTCTGGTGGTGATGGTAGGTCCCAGGGTGTGGCGTCGGCTTGGGAGGACATGGTGAGTTCCATGCTTGCGTCTCCGCCTGGAAAGCCATCAGAGACAGATAGTAGAATGAGGAGAATGGATAATTTAGACATACATGGTGCTTCTGAACAGTACATATGAAGATTTATATCGTCGTTTAGAGCAAATGGTTGGAAATGAGAGTCTGTTCTCTCGTGAGTATTTCTGAACCGGACATATTCAGAAGCATTTTTATTCGAAATGGCCAAGGCACGGCATTCTTCAAGTAGGAAGTGGTTGAAAGATCGAATTGCAAATATTTCTGCATGCCAATCATGTAACACCACTCCTTGCGCTTGAGATATGCTCTTTTGAGGAAGGCATTTCATTCCCGTCCTGCCCTGAATTAGCAATTGGATAAATGTGTAAAGCATATGGTCTCACATACGCAGCAGCTAAACAAGTGAAGCCATTTCTTCCTGTGTAAAAGAGTCAATATAAGATCTGCACCAGGACTATCAAGGGTCTACCTTGAGCAACAATACCACTCAATGGCACCCACTCCCTTACGCCATTCGTCCTTACCACCGGCTTCCTCTTTTTCTCCCAACTGTCGAATTGCTTCAAGACAACATCCGCAATCTCATCCCCAGATGTCTCCATCACATGATGTTGCTGATGTGATGTGGGGGATTTTCCGCCTGTCGTTTCGGCTGACCAAAGAATGCGTCCAACGTCATTTCCTTCAGCCTCGCCATCCGAACATTCCCACGAGGCCCACGAGGGAAACCGCCATGAGACCACACAATCACGACTTCCCAATACGGATGACTGGCTGAGGAATTGAAGATATGAATCCGTTAAGTAAGTTTCACTTGCATGGTTTACACAATTAGTGAGCAGAACAATAATTGACCATGCTTTCGCATCTTCTAGTATCCAAGGCTCGCAAGGTCCGTCTCCCTTTAACATGCGCCGATAAGTAGAAATTGAACAAACTGACACCTCTCACAGCCAAAATTCGACCTCACGCTCCGAGTGACTTCCCCTTTCCTCCTCATACTCTACCAATCAAAGGCTAACTGCGTATCTATCCAGATAATAGACCTCAACAACGTCCCCCTCGTAACCGGCACCTCCCTCATAAAATATACTCTCCCCTCCTCCGCCGCCGTAGGCGAGCACACTGGGCGAACCGACCGATGTCCCATAAAAGAGCACAAAGTAACCTACGACTACACGCGCACTCTCCCCGTGCGTCTCACAATCGACAAACACAACAATCTACTCCCCTGCCCCATCGATTTCGAAATCTTGCAAGATTTCCACACCCATACGCATGCTGTACCTTCAAAAGGCGAGAGGATATGTTTGGGGACGGTGAGCTTGAATTTGGCGGAATATGTGGAGGAGAGTGAGGAGGGGGATGAGGGGGTTACGAGGAGGTATCTGTTGCAGGATAGTAAGATTAATAGTACGGTGAAGATTGGGATTTGTATGCGGCAGGTTGATGGGGAGAGAAATTTTGTGGCGCCGCCTTTGAAGACGGCTGCTGTGTTTGGGGGGATTGCGGGGATTATGGCGGGGGAGAGGGAGGGGGAGGAGAGTGTTGGGCGTACGTCTTCCTTTTTTTCTCATATCTCCACCTCATTATCCCATTGTGTCTTCATTTGCTCTGAAATGCTCTTGGGGGAGAGGACTAATATTAGTAAAATAGACCTCCCAAACCTAAACAAAACCCGCGACCACTCTGAACTCCACGACATCTACCGCCGCTCCCTCGCCGCCTCCTGGGCCGCACAAGCAGGCGAACTCCCAGCCGACCAATGCGTAGAAGACATCTTCAACGGGGGCTCAGGCTTCAAAGCCCACTCCCCCGGCCCACTCTCCCCTCACGACCTACCTCCCAACATGCACACTTCCCATCATCACCACACCAGACAACACAGCAACGCGAGTGATAAATCCGCAAGCACGATAAGAAAACCGAGCAGGATACATATGGGCCATAAACGTGATGGAAGTCGTGAAGGAGGACTGCAGAAGGAGGGGAGTGAGAGTAGTTTGAATGAATCGCTGGACGGTGGGGAGAGAGGAAGGACGGGGCTGAGGAGGGCGAGTGAGGTGGATGAGTTTGAGGTCAGGGAGGATTTGATTGCTTGGAGATTACCGGGGCTGGTTCGATGAGGAATGCTGCGGATTTTTTTGTTGATCTGCAGAAAGTTTTTGGGAGACATATGTACGCAGGACATGGAATCGGTGTAGGATATGGATGGGAAGGCGTTCTGGGCGTGTTATGGGAAATCATCTTTTCTGGTTCGGAATGAATATAATGAACAATTCGAAGATCTTTCACTGTATTGCAGTAATTTCAAGCTTCTGAGTGCTGGAAAGGCTCATCCATTTTTAAAAGTTTATAATCTGGAAATGAAATGGGATGTCTACATCTTGGGCCCTCTACCCCCAATATCATCGTTTCAAAGACCTCTCACAAACACGATGCTTTGAAATACGAGGGGAAGTACTTCTCAATTCCTCTCACTTCACATCAACACTATAAGAAACCTTTATATACAAGTAATACACACCCAATGCCGCCAAACCCCTAAAAACGCCACGGAATCTTCTCCTCTCTGGATCTTTGTGTCCCGGAGCTCTGATGTGATAAAATATGATATGATACGCCAATCCATGCTTTGCTCTGCTTTCTGCTCTGCTCCTTATGCTTGCTTGCTTTCTGTCGTGATGTGAAAAACACACTTTGATGTGATATGCAATTATTTCCGCCTTCTCTTACTTCCTTCAAACTTCATCAGAACTTTTGTTAGAGCCTTGGTGTAGTAAGCCTTCAATTAGGCGAAGAAAGCGTCTGACTACTCTCACTCTCATCCCTCTTTCCCCCACTTCCCGCGACCCCATTCACACTAACCACACTCTTCGGCGGCAACACCTTCGTTTCCGCCCCCGTCCCAGTCCCAGTGCCCGGTTGCTTAATCTTAAGCTTCAATCCTATAGGCGTGGCACCTGGTACGATGGGTGTAGAGGCCTTGACGCCTCCTTTGCCATGTAGCCATTTCTTCTTCCTGTCACCGCCGTTCCCGGCACTGCCGTTTGGCATACTTGGTTTCTTGGGTAGACTTGAAGGTGGAGGTTTTAATATTGGTTGGGAACTGGATTGGGAATTTGGTTGGGCTTTCTTTTTGCTGGGTTCGACGACTACGGTGCCGTATTCGCTGTGTGCTGCGTCCGAAGGTGCATCTGATTCATCGTCGCTGTTTGGTGCTTTTTGTTCGAAACTTAGATTCGAGGATGAGATTTGTGATGCTGATTTTGCCATTTTGGGGGCTTTTAATTTCGTTGTTGCTGTCTTCTTAAGAACTTTCTTCTTCTTTTGAGGCGAAGAATCTGAATCGAAATCCTCGCCCGCTTCGCGTTTATTCGGTGATGTTTTCGAGAAGGAGGGCGGTTGGGGAGTACCGGTGCGAGAACCGGGTGGCGTGGTGCCGTTTTGGGAATTGGAGCTGCCGTTTCCGTTTTGGATTTTTAGGAGAGCTGCTCGGGAAGAGTCGCGCCCGCCACCACCGATGCATTTTATCATGTGGTTGTTCATTCGTTTTATAGGTAGGAAGGTGTTGCAGTTGTGGCATTTGGCGTGGGGAAAGGAGATGGGTTTCGGGGGACCTTCACCCGGGGGTGGGGAGGGGTTGGGCGAGTCTTGGGAGCCGGAGGGGGTGCTCTCTTTGGCAGATTGGAGGAGTGGGTTGACCATGTCTTTTTTCTTCTTGCCCCGGCCAGGTCCTTCCATTTGAAATGTCTGCCCGTATATGTCGTGGTATGGTTTGTCTATGAAGGGACGCTTCTTGCAATATTCCACCCCCGGTTCTGGTTTCCGAGCCCCATTGCCGTCGGTCGGGTATAGAAGTCGGGGAAGATGGCATTTCGGACATATAATCTGGCTCGTAGTTTTCATCGGGTTGCCCTTCAAATATACCTCCCCATGGTCGTACTCTGCGGTATCCGTCTCGACCTTGATCTGCGGGCGTGTCGCCGAAACCGAGGGATCGTCCGAGGGCGCTGCTTCTTTTATAGCTTTTTGCTCGACGAGAGTAGCTGCAGTGGAGGCTCGAGCCATCTTTTCCTCGCGGTGTGCTTTGAGAACTATGTCGTGGATTATATTATGGACAATATCCTCCAGCACTAGGTGTGCCTGGTATGAGATCAGCTACTAGGTCTTGCCGACACCCGCACCCCACGAATAACGGGAAAGGGATAAAATTACAAGTTTTCCCATGTTATCTGTATTCTGAGCATCGGCAGAGCCAATTATGCCGTTTTGTGGAAAGTCGTTGGCAGACATGGCGGGCAAGTTGTGTGGTCGAGGCTGGGGTTAATCTGCGGACTTGGGAAATGGAACGTTTGCAATGGAGCAAGCAGCAACTGCAAGAGCGGGAAAAAAGCATACAAGGTGAGCCAGCATCTTAGCAACGATATCAGAGACGGCGGAGCATTGCAAGTGAATTAATATCAGAAATGGATGGTGGTGGTGGTGGAGGTGGAGGTGGGTGTAGCAGCGTTGAGTGAATTATATGCCGTTATTGGCAATTCTTGTAAGGAGACAACAATTCACACTTCCCGTCCTGAAACCGAGCTTGGAGGCATGAAGTCCAGCCTGTCATTGCCATTCTGCCAGCGCTAAGGGATTAAGGTTTGGTGGAGTGCTGCTGACCGCCCCCCGTATTGGGGATGGTGCGCCCGAATAGGAGTGATATCAGCAGCGGGCTGGAGGCAAGACCAGGCAAGACCACATTTATTCACTTTATTTTCTATATTTGGGGTCACGGTGAAGAATGAAGATATAAACTGCTGCACGTTATATATCTTGATTCTCCGGACTTTTCGCGTCTCAAATATACTCCAATCCGCCAACATGGACACCAATGGCACATCTCCCGTTCCACAAGCCTTAGCACAGCCGTCAATACGATCTTTCTTCCAACCCCGAAGCCCAAACTACGCACCACCACCCGGCGCAACTCCTACGGCTACAAGACAGCCACAACAACAAGCTGCAATTCCTCTAACATCACAACCGCCGCAATCTTCGCCTCTACAATCACCTCCTTCAACCGCAAGCTCAATCCTACCTCCTGAAGCGGTTATCTCCCTAATCACCGAACCACACATCCAGCCCCTCCGCCGCATCAACTCCCTCCTCCTCCCAATACCGTATCCCGACTCCTTTTACCATGCCATCCTCGCACCCTCACCCCACCCCACATTCTCCCGCATCATAACCTGGACCTCCACCTCCCCTTCGGAAACAAAAGTCATCGGCGGGATAGTCTGCCGACTCGAACCCGTCCCAGCTTCAGCAAATACATACGAAATCTACATCCAGTCCCTAGCTTTGCTATCGCCATACCGCGGAAAAGGACTAGCGACAGCAGTGTTGGAAGATGTTATAGCCGCAGCCGTAAGGGAAAACGGGGTGAGAATTGAGACCGTGTATGCGCACGTGTGGACCGAAAATGAGGAGGCGTTGGAATGGTATTCCAAGCGGGGCTTCACGAGGGAAGAAAATGTGTTGAAGGGTTATTACAGAAAGTTGAAGCCGGATTCCGCCTTTGTTCTTCGAAGAAGAATAGGGGCAAGCGATCATTTGAAAACACTCCCTACTCAAACACAAGCACCGCCACCACCTCAATTGAGTAAGCTGGAATCAGAGCCAACGCCCGGGGAAAACAAGAGACCGAATGTTACCCAGACGAGAAGTTTCCAGGATAAGGGGCCAGAAAGGGAATGGAATGATTTACCGGAGGATGTGTTGGGGAATGGGCTGCTGAGACCTGGTAGTCATTTGAGTACGCCGGGTGCGGGGAGTGCAACGAGCTCGAGGAGTAGTAGCCGGAGCGGTGCGGGAGGAAAGAAGAAGAGGGTCTATCCTGCTGCTGCGTTTGGGTCTTAGATTTAGAGCTGCATTTGAGGAGCATTGGGAGGGCTACGGGGCATGATGAATTACGAAGAGATGGGATTAGTGGTGGCATGTTTGATAATTGGAAACGGCGTTGGAGGACGATTGAAAAGTAACAGACTTGGGATGGGAAAGAACGACGATGTAAAGATTCGGTATTTACATGGTATTTAAAGGGTACTTATCAATCCAACGACACCAAAACATTCCCCTTTCCAACCTCCCAAGTCCACACCACCTTCGACTAGAGCTCCCCACCACCACCATACTCCACTTTCCTATCAGCAACCCTCCCCAAATACTTCTCCAACTCCACCAATTTCTGCCATCGTTTCCCCTCAGCATCCATCCCCACAAACACCGCAATCTTAACCTCCAAAACCCTAACCCTAGACCAAATCAACGGACACTCCCTCATCAGCCCGAAAATTCCCACCCGGCATATCCCAGAAAATTCCACCCAAAGTTCCTCAATATTGATCGCAAAATTAAGCTTCGGACTAGCTTCCTCGATCAATTTTCGAGGAATGGAAGTCGCTCTGAACACCCCCCATTCCTCGTCAGCAAACCTCCTTCTCCCCCTTTTGTCGGAAAAAAAGGGGAAGCCGACTTACAGGAAAGAAATGACAAGTTTACGGATACAAGCAATAGCTCCAGCATTTAGTTCCATAAACGCCTTTTGGGTCTTGACGGTGAGCCAGAAGGTGTTGGAGCGGTAGTAAAGGGATAGGGCTTTTTTGTAGAGGTCTGGGGAGCTGCAGAGGGCGCCTAGGAGTGCTGGGGCGGGCTGTTCTTGGTGGGGTTTTAGGGGGCGCCGTTGATGAGGTGGGTGGGGGAAAAGGTGAGGCAGGGGGTGAAGATTTGTTCTCGGATTTCTGGGGAGCTTGGTGAAAGCGTTGGGTTCTGGGTTTGTCATTTTGAAGTGGTTTGTGGGTTTTCTGGTGTGTTTGTAAAGTATGGGTGTGAAAAGAATGTGCTTGGGTATATCAAAATGATATGGTCTCGGTTTGCAGTCTTTGGACCTTGATCTCTAGTATTTCTCGCGCAAGTTTGAGACGCTCCAAACAGGTTGGATCGTTCCAATTGTTGAGCTTATTGTACTTCGCGTCCAGTGCGAGATTCTCTTGTCGTTGCTCCTGATCACTTTTGTGGAGCATTTGTATGCGCTCTTCTGGGGGAAATGATATTGAAAATTTGGGTGGAGATTTTGAATTTGGTGTGAAAGTTTTCCGAGCGTGGTAGTTGGGGGCTGGGAAGCTGCTGCTATGTGAATTTATAGGTGTTTTGGAAAGAGTGGATGTTAATCATCTGATCTTTAGAGAATAGTTTTGTCGGAGGTCTGGTTTAAGTGTATCGTTTTGTCAAGTTTGGGCTATGATTTTGCTCTTGTTGCCATTGCATCTCAATGTTCAAAAGAAAATACTGTAATTTTCTTACTCAAATATGGTATGTTTTTAGCCGATATTGGAACCGATGCTTGATGTGTGAATGTAGCATGGTTGCATATTTATATTTATTGAATTGGCTTGTTGCGTCTCCTGGCTGCTGGGGGGGTATTTAACATTAGCTTTGTTTGCGTCAACAAACCCGTACAAGTCATTTACAACGCGCTTTCGACGCGCGGAGACAAACTCGCCAACTGGACTTTCCGATCTTTGCCAAAACAAACGACTTATGCCCGCTCTTGTGTTGTCATCACAACATATGATTGCAGCTCCGAAGAGCTATTTGGCAGGTTTGGCTTTGGAATTGTTGTTTGTTGATACCTATCGAATAATCTAAAGCAATTGTCAGTCGCAGATCTTGGAGGAATAGTCGACTGGTACAGCGTGTGATGGTGGGATTCTTCTGCTGTTTTGCTTTACTGGCAATGACTGACAAACAACCACAGAAAATGGAGCAATCAACAAATGCTCTGCGGAGAGTGCCACCTGAGATCCGAAGGATGATTTTCAAGTATTGCCTCAAACGAAACGTCAATGCAAAGAGGCACACAACGCCGTCCCTCCTTGCTGCACTTCGCGCTGCCCCAGGTCTGTACGACGAGGCTTTGGAGGTGTACTACAAGATCAATATTGTGGTGCTCACTCCCATGACGTACGAGGGTTTCTGCCATTTGAAACTCCAGACAGTCAAAATGGTCAGGAGGATTGTTGTTGTTTTGCGCACGAAAGACACGGCTGAAAATAACAGAGGTCCCCACTTCTTGTACGTTTGACAGGAGCTAAAGGGCTCGCAATTCCAGCATACTAATTTTTGGACTTTTTTATAGGTCATGGCAAGAGAACTGGCTTGGCTTTACTCGACTGTTCACATATCCAAACTCAAACTTCGCATTAGCTACTGGAGTCACATACCTGCAGCTCTTTACATTCGTCGAGGAGCCATTGATCTACCCGGTGGTTCAGAACGCAATAAATAATATGAAATTGCTGTTTTTTGATATACGGTTTAGAAGTCTATATAAGGTCAAGGATGAAGCACTAGAGAATCAAGTGGTGGTATTCTTGAAGGAAATTTTTGCTAAGGAAGAGTGTACTAAGGAGCTGGTGCTGGATGACGGGATTGATCAGCGTAGGCGGAGAGCTTTGAAGTGGACGTCACCAGATTATCACAGATGATTGCCCAAGGTTACATGTACTTTTAGGAATATTGTCTTCAATTAGCTAATGCAATGAGTCGAGTTGTTCTCCATTCTCTTGGGTGCATGCCATGATTTGGAGAGTGTAGTCAACCAAGACTTTGACGAAAGAGGAAGACTTAGACTTTGGTTCCATCATAGTCATAATTTGGCTGTTCCCTGATTGCCGTCCACTGAAAGCAAACGTTTCTTCCTCAGGTCGGCTGCGCCAAATTCACGAGGTGGGCGTCTCATATTCACCAACAGGAAGCTACTATTACTAACGAAGAATCTACCTTGTGACGTACACTTCTGCATACAAATCTCATCATAAACCACGACCAAAAAACGATTGACCTGATTATGCAAACACCTTTGCGGGTTCCATATACGGCAAGCATTCTAGTCTCTATCCTAGCTGTCTTACGGAGAAGGTGAGGCTCTTGAATTCCACCCGTTCAAATGATCAAAGTAACTGGCTGACGAACAATTGCGCAAGATGGAACAATTACCAAGTGGACTGCGTAGATTTCCGCCAGAAATTAGGAACATGATCTACGAGCATGCGGTCCTGCTACGACACAGCTCTTTACCTAGCCTCTCCTTGGAGATCGAGCTTAAGTACGTCAGACCGGGCTCACGGGTCCCAACATTGAGACAAGTTCCATCTCTTCTGGCTACCCTCCGAACTGCCCCAGACTTGTACCAAGAGGCTCTGGAAGTATTCTACAAAGTGAACACCTTTATCCTGGACCTGGATTCTTTCCAGAGCTTCTGTGGACTCAAGGCGGAGATCGTCAAGTTGATTCGAGACGTCACTTTCGATCTTAGGTAAGTCATTCATATATGAGACAAAGCTTCCAAGCCTGATATTTAGGATTACTAATCTGTGGCACAGGACGGACTCTGCTTCCAAAGACGTCGCGCGAGACTTCTCTCGCCTCTTTACCTACTCCCAATCCAATCTGGCATCTGCAACTGGAATCCGAAAGGTCTTGATCATGGCATCCTATGAAGAGCCGCTAGTATATTCTTTGATTGACAACGGTGTGACGAATTGGAGGAAACTTCAAGCTTTTACGATGCTTGCCGAACACCTGAACCCGAAAGAAGAGCAGCTTGAAACGCAGATGCTCGATTATATTGGGCAATATTTCAAATTCAGAGAAAATACCAAAGATTGGAAGATGGAGCAATTGGGCTGTAGGCGAATGACAACTACGGGATGGAATTGGAATTCCGATGTCTCAAAATTGCGGGAAGCTCAATTCAAAAAGTGGGGTATTTAAGAGGGCACACATGACTGGACAAGGACATCTCATTTTCAAGTGGAAAGGCCGTATACTTATCTTTTGCTGCCCACAGATCACCGAGAATTGGAGGCCGGCTATAGGATTTCATAGGTACAATTTGATTGTTCTCTGATTGCCATCCACGGAAAATGAAACTATTCACTTGCTCTAATTGGCTGCGCCAAAATCACAAGGTGACCACCTCACATTCACAGGAAGTTACTAGAACTAGCGAAGACTCAACCTTTGTGCAATTCTACATCCATACTCCACCGTAACCCACACCTGTTACGATCAAGAAAGATTTGACTCGGCTCTGAAAACACCTTTGCGGACTCCACACCTGTTACGATCAAGAAAGATTTGACTCGGCTCTGAAAACACCATTGCGGACTCCACGCACGACAAGTATTCCAGTCTCCATCCTATACGAAAGTGGGCTCCTTGATTTCCAACTTCTTTCTAGTTCCCACTCACCGTCATCTGTCAAACTGGGCTCTGGCTGATCACAAATTACAACAGATGGCACAATCACCGAATAAACTAAAGAGATTCGCCCCAGAAATAAGAAATGTAATATTCGAATACGCGCTCAGGCTTCCGATTACTTTGATCCCAAAGGGCTTCGACGCCACCGACGAAAACCGGGCCACAACAATCAAGGAAGTGCCCACCCTGTTGGCTGCACTTCGTGCTGCTCCTGATTTGTATGAGGAGGCTCTGGAAGTGTTCTATAGAAGTAATCGCTTCATACTCGACATCGATTCATTCCGGAATTTCTGTCGGCTCAAGGGTAAAACCGTCCAGTTGATCCGGAACCTGTATGTCGATCTCAGGTAAGCTTGATAGCGACGTCGATCCTTGCTCCCCAAACTGATTTAATTAAAGTTCAATATTCAAGCTGACCTGTTTTTTTGGGAAATAGGACTGAGGATGGCACAAAAGAATATGTTCGAGAGTTCTTGCGTCTATTCACCAACCCACGATCACATTTCAGATTTGCGACGGGTGTTCGTGTCTTCGCCTTCATCAGTTATTATCAAAACCCAGTCATCTTTCCACTGATCGACAATGGCATCAGAAAGTGGCAGGAACTCCGTCGTTGTGCCGTATTCGCCAGATACGGTACAGTGAAGGAAAAGGATTTCGAGGAACAGGTCCTAGATTACTTGGCAGAGTGTCTTGAGACCAAAGAGACTATGCAGCATTCTAAAATGGAGCAAGTGTTGCTCGAATCGACAATAGTCTCGGGATGCAACTTCAGATTGAAGAAAGCGTATGGTGACATGATGCAAAGTCAAAAGGACCCGAAGCATACATGAGTGCGGCAAGATATCTCCAATTGCAACCGGAAAGGATTCCTACTTCTTTCTGTTGTCAACAGATCACCGAGAATCGAGCGCCGTCTGTGGGGTTTTAGGGTAGTCCGAAGGTCCAAAGTCTACTGATATACAATCACGAGATTTTGGGTATTCTTAGCATCTAAACATGTTCTGCGAGAGAAATACATACTTTCCATCTGACACTTCCTTTTCCTGTCCAGACTGGCACTTTGCCACTGCCACCTTAAGCCCCAAGATCCTACGAGCTCCCTACTCTCACCAATATCGCAAATATCGAAACTTCCCACCCAATTTCCCTTTACGTCAACTTTTTGGAGTAACTACGGTGATGCCATCACCTCTTCTTCGCTACGAAGTTCTTGAAAAGTGTTTGACAGTTTAGGGCAGCAGCTCGCTAGAAGCCCCCTGATTCTTTAGTTGGTGTTCGCTAATTTTAGTGGCTTGGGCGCCAGCACTTAGAAATTTTTATGCTATAACTCGGGGCGGTGTGTGCCTATTACAGGGACTAAGCTCGCTGAACACTCTGGATAGCTAAGACCGTGCCCTCTTTGTATTCCCCGCACAGTGACGGAACATAAGGAAACAGCATTCCTCACACCATAACTCGAAGTTACTCGTTTTGGTAGTGTATTTCCGGGAAGGATTGCCTACTTGAGAAAAATGAAGAAATCTCGCAGAGCATCCCCCGACCTGGAAAGAGGCGGAGAAGCGGGGTAGAATAGCGGGGTAAATTGGAGGGGCAGAGCAACCAAACATCATACTTCTATCATTATCATTTCAGCTTGGCGTTTACTTTTGGAAATACACTTAGAATCATGAGCCTCTGTATGAAGACCGATGTCGTTATTTGAAGCTAGTGATGCAACGGAGCTAGTATTTATTAAACCCGGAAGTGGGCCCCGGGACGCCACATGCGCTGTTCCCCGTCGTTCCGGGGCCTGAGCCCTTCCCCCTCATTCTTTCTTTCTCCAGAGCAACGTTCAAAGCTTGTTCTGTCATGTTCCGAAGTCGAGTCAAGGCAGGTGCGATCTTTCAAATCCGATAGCCCAAAATGGCTGAATCTGTGCCGTTGTTGGACATCAGGAAGGCGTCACCGCCATGTACGCTTTCAAAACCAATCTCTTTTTCGGATCTGACTGACGAATATCTAAGCTGCCTTCACATTCGCAAAGGACACGCCCCATGGGAGACGTCCTCAAGCTATCGCTCATCGAGGGTATAAAGCTGCGAACCCAGAGAATACGATGAGCGCGTTCAAGGGAGCAGTGGAAATTGGTGCCCATGCCATCGAGACTGATCTGCACCTGACTAAAGATGGAGTGGTGGTTCTTTCCCACGTAAAATCTCTCTCCCTGCTTCGAAATGCTCGTCAAATCTCATTAGAAACAGGATCCAACTCTCAAAAGATGTTTTGGCAAGGAGGAGAAGATCGCAGATTGTGACTGGGATTACGTCAAAACACTCCGTACGACCCAAGAGCCACACCAATCAATGCCTAGATTGAGAGATCTATTGGAATATTTGGCAACGCCAGGCCTTGAAGATATCTGGCTATTGCTTGATATTAAGACGCCCGTGCCCACTTTCAAGGAGGCTCTACTTGGAAGAAAAACCCCGCAAATTGACAACTATGTCGACGATCTATTCAGATTGATTGCGGCTACGCTGGCAGAAGTCAAACCATCACGTCCTTGGACTCAGCGGGTCCAAATGGGGTGTTGGGCCGTAAGTTTCATGCTCCTGTCTCTCTAAAATCTAATTATTTTCCAGGCCAAGTATTTACCCCTCTGCACGAAACACCTCCCCGAGTATCCAATAACTCACATAGGATTCGGCATTGACTATGCGCGTCAATTCCTCAAGGTTCCAGGCGTCAACATCAATATGTTTCAGATGTTACTAGTTGGCCCACGTGGAAATGCATTACTTCGTGAAGTCAAGAGGAAGAAATCCGACCGATCGGTACTGCTGTGGACAGTGAATGAAGAATCTTGGATGAAATGGAGCATCAGGAAAGAAGTCGATGGAGTAATAACGGACGATCCGAAGAAATATCTGGAGGTATGCAAGAGTTACGACCCGAACGAGAAGATACAGCACTCTTGGAAAGCTTGGAAAGCGATTTTTGATATGAATGTTCGGGTTTTGATGTTTGGATTTTCTTTTAGATTCGTACGGGGGTTGTGGGTTGACGCGAGGAAGCTAAACTAAATCGTGCTTGGAATATCTGTTGATACCCTAAGTACATTCACCAAGGGCGGGAGCTACACTAACTCCCGGTGAATATATCTTGTGCACACGAACACATTCTTACTTGCCATATTCTATTACAAGTTGGTGATTGGACCTGCTACTGAATATAGATGGCCTTTTCCCACAAATTCGGCGAGGCCGATAACGACCTCGTTCAACAACTATTCAACTTTACACTCTGTGCGGCCTCTCCAGTCTTCCCACAAATGCCGATCCCGAAACCACCCAAAGAGTTGCCACAGGATGTTCCTGCCGAGGAAACCTGTCTCTTACGCAGGATCCCACCTGAGATCAGGATCAAGATATTCGAACAGCTTGTCGGGACAAGGTGCCCCTGCGACACACTATGGCTAGGTACATCCCCGGCAGTTGATATTCGACCAACTGCCCCGGTTGCCCCAGCTGCTACAGGGCCCCCAGCCGCTCCAGTCTCTCAAACTGCTCCAGGCACTCCAGCTGCCCCAACTGCCCAGGCCGGTCCAGCTAGCCCAGTGCTCCCACCGATCCAAGAACCAGTTCGACCGTCTAAGCCGGAAGAGTCATCAGTCTATTCCACCCCCGGGATACTAGCTGCGCTTCGTACGAGTACTACTATGGATTTACATGACGAAGCGTTGGAGGTGTTTTATGCCGTAAATACATTCAAACTTGATCTCAGTAGCTTCCGAAGCTTTAGCCAATTACGGGTTGAAACGGTCCAGGTAAGATATTCACGGAGTCTTTTATTCCATGGTTGTTTATTCAGCAGGTCAAAAATATAAACTGGATTAATATGCGCCTCTCAAACAGCCCAAAGGAATAAGGCTTACCTTTCACAGATGATCAAGCACCTTCTAATCGACATTGATATTCGGTACGTACAGCAGGACACTTTTGCTTCAATTCATAAACTTCCTTGCTTCTTCTTTGCTGATTCAAATTTTAGCCCTTCTGCGAGCGTTCCTGAAACTGATGTTGCCGACTTCTTGCGCCTCTTCAACTACTCACGATCCAATATAACCATGGCTACCGGCCTTCGAAGGGTGCTTATCTGGACGAACTCCGACGAGACGGCATTTTATGCCCTCATGGTTCATGCAGCCAAAAACTGGGTCAATCTCCGCGCACTTACTCTGCTTGACAATCATTGGGCCACGGGGAAAGGTCTAAACTTTGAGGCGGAAATGCTGGCATTTATGAAACAGTGGTTGAAGGTACAAGAGCACACAAAGGATTGGGTATACCACGCGCCGCGAATCCCACCTCCACCGAGAATTCCGGGAAGAATTGTAAAATGGGGGAGTTCTATTTCTCAATGGATGGCGCCTAAGGACAAAAATCTACAGTATACTGTCCTTTTGTACGAAAAGGTGAAGCAGCCGGAAATGCCATGAACGCTCTTGTGTATTTGCAGTCGTATCTGGATTATTATCAGAAGGATCATTTGGAAGGATTTAGAAAATTGGACTTATTGAATGCCAGAACATCCTTGGACTTATGTTCGGTGATTGATTGAGAAGATTATGGCTCGGTGAATGTCTCCTCTCGAGTACACATATGTAACCTCGAAAGAATGGCGAGCTTTTTACATGAGGAAGCCAACACTCAAGGATCCCCGCTTTTCGAACAGTGGACGAGCCATGATCAAAACAGTCTGAGCCGAAAAGGAGTGGTGAAGCCCTACAAACCCTCAGTGAATCTCTTCAAGTCCTTCAGACCCGAGCATCGTCACTGCCATATATAAACGTCACCCTTCAACCTAAAGTAAACAAAAACGCGAACTCCAGGTACTCGACCAGCCATCCTCAACACCTCCATAAGCAAATCTTCGAGTTGCTGTCTACACCAAGCGCCAACATGGACATCGATGACTTGACCATACTTCTATCCAAACTTTCGCTCTATGCTCCGGTATGTTCATCGATCTCTCATAACATGAATGGCATGAGCTTACGATACCAAAAGAAGGTGCCAGCCTCAAAGCCACAAAATGATCTGCGCAGAATCCCTCCTGAGATCAGGGTCATGATATTCGAGTGCGTGCTTTGTATAGCTCCATTTTCGACAATGATACTGTACAATACCCGTCGACTGCGTCCCCGACCGTCCCAAGCTGGCCCCCCTTCAACCCCCATTCGTGCACCGCCGAGTTTCACTTTGCTTTCGACACCGAATCTGCTAGCTGCTCTCCGTCCCACGCCTGATTTGTACGGGGAAGCGCTCGAGGTGTTCTACGCAATAAATAGATTCAGTCTTGATATTACCAGCTTTCGGAGGTTCATGCAGTTGAGAGTCGCAGCGGTCAAGTTAATTAGGTTTTTGGAGATTGATACAAAGTCAGTTTGCAATGCTTAGACGTTCCAAATACATTCGAACTCTTCTTCTAACTCCTTTGATACAGGACATATGTTCGATATCCGAAAGAAACTGTGGAGTTCCTGCGTCTTTTTGCCTACCGACGGTCAAATATTACCCAAGCCACCGGCCTCCGAAGAATACGTATCTTTTCTGACTCCGGAGACCAGACAATCTATACGCTGATTGTGAACGTGGCTAAGCATTGGACAAATCTTCGGGTATTGACCCTGGTCGACTTCAACAAAAGGATTACGAGCAGAGAAAGCAGCTACCTCCAACTATTGACGTTTCTAAGAGAATGGCTGAGAATGCAGGATCATACGAAAGATTGGGTTTGCTATATTCCACAATTTCCCCCTGGAACAAAGCTTAGGGGGATGGTGGAACCGGTTTCTCAATGGATGGCCCCTAAGGATGTGAATGACCATTTTAAATCTCAGTTACACCTCTTGGAAAGACGCAAACGATGAGGACGAAGATGAAGCGATTACCTAATAGGGAACAGCAGATAGCAAGCCTCATCTACCGGAAATCTTTGTCAGATTGGCGAATTTTTCTATGAAGAAGATATGTTGTGTGGTACGAGCAAGGGAATCTTCATTACGATATCGCCGGAAATAGACGCGAAATCTTGAAAATTATATGAAAAGATCTTAAGCACATAAGTCAGACTTGTTTTATCCCGAACCCCACATACACATAGTCTTTAATCTTTCATCAGGGTGATTTATTCTGCAGTCCTCAAATGCTCGGGAAATATCTTGTCATATTCTTCCCCGCTCTTGTTCCCAGAGCTTCACTCCACGCCTTCGAAGTCCAACGCTGCCCATTCTGTCACTAATGACTGTCTCTCAAGCTTGGACTTCATCTCCTGTTCAATTTCTCTCATAGTCAACAAAACTCCCGAGAGTCAATCATCCAGCTCAACCAAATAGCTTCCCGCCACTCGCCAGTGCTCGGACCTAGTACTCATCACTATCATAACCCCCATCAGCCGCGTCGGATTGATTGTCAGCGAGAAACTCAATGCATACTATCCACTTGGATCTGGAAGGCCGAATTGAGCAGACGTATCGAAAAATTCGTCGGCCATATTGATGCCGCAATGATAGCAAACGGTATTCTCTTCCTGGTCTTGACAGTCGTGACAGAGCTCATCCGCCTTATCCCCGCTATTTTTGGGTTTGTCGCAGCGCTCGCAAATAGCTGGATCTGGGTACATCAGACTCTTCCAGCTTTCACTCTTAGCTTTTCCCGCCTGTGACGTCCCAGCTAGAGCCTTCGATTTGTTGGGGACTGAACTTGGAACGATTGGGGTCTCTTTGGCTTTCTTGATGCCTTTCACAGGTTTCTTCGCTGAGGGTCCCTTTTCGCTCGCCTCTTCCAACTTCCTCTTCTTAGAGCTGCTGCTTCCCACTGGTATTTTCTTGCTTTTCTCCTATACATCCAACAACCTCTCCAAATCAGCCGCCGGCATGCACCCAACACTAGAAAGCCCCTTTCTCGCCGGCTTCTCCATCAGCAGTAGTGCCTCAATCAGAGTCTTGCATTCTTCGAAGTCTTTTCGTAGATTGCTTCGATGATGGCCGCCGAGGTTACAATGTGCTCTGCCGTACCAAGATTCTTGTGTCCGTCCATAAAAAGCTTGTAATGTTGAACAGCATAATGTTTCGACTGCGGATTCATCTTGCATACTACTGCAACGACATATCTGAGGGCTTCAGGGCCGCCCTTCCCACCTGCAAGTAGTAGTTTTGTTCGGAGGGCTTTGGTGGTCATTTTGACGGATGACCTAGGAACGGTGGGGTTGTATTGTATGGCATGTTTGTGTAGATTGCACTCCGAGCCGGTGGAATGGTGTAAAAATAAGGTAGATGCGCGAAGGTGTGGAAAGGAAGACGCGTTGCGGAGCTCGTCTAGGTGACTGCTGAGTTTGCCGATCAGTCATTTCGGAACACGAAAGTGGATATTAGATGTAATCTTTAAGTGGGAATCTTATCTCAGAAAGGCGTGGCTGACGGATACTGGTTTTATTCTCCAGAATGTGACTCTGGAAGGGAATCCAATGCCCAAACGGGAATTGATGAAGTTATTCGAGCAGAAGAAGAATGTTGCTTCAAATCTCTAAATTGTTTCCAGATTACGGATGTTTCGACCTGACTACTGAGTATATGACTTACCACATGATCAAACAATATTCGCCGCCCAGCTCTGGAGTTCTGCCACCTTCTTCTTCGTCACTTCCCACATTGTGTGTCGGCCACGGATAGCTTCTCTTCATGCCGACATTTCGGATTCCTCCAACAACTCTTCTATTTTCCTTTTGGTTCCTCCGCGTGTGTCCTCGGGACTTTTTCCATAGCAAATCAATTCCATTTCTCGTCTCACATCTTCCCGACTCATTGTTGGATCCCCTCGCCCTCCTACCAACAGCAGATATCAACAATCTTCTCGCGATGCGGCCAGCTACAGCCTGGAACTGCGTACAGGGATTTTACGATAGACACCAAGCGACTCTTCTTGTCTTTGAACATGTTGGGCGTCCGCTCGCCGAGAAGCCAGACGACCAGTGCTTCACTGATTGGATCGATATTTGACAGTGATATCAAGATGTGCTGGAGATCGCCCACAGTCGCATCTTCTGTCAAAAAGAAGATTACTTCGTCCCGGGTCTCGAAATCGTGTTCGAATTTGTCAGTGATTTCGTCCATCTTGTTAATGCTTGACTGAATACCAAAAAAAATCTCAGGTGCAGAACGGCAACCGTCGCGGTGGGGTGGAGTCTTTCCTGTCGTACGCAAAGCTCAATGTGATTGGGGAATCTTGAGCTTCAAGAAGTCGAAAGTCCAGCTGTAGACTTCTCTGATATTCCAGCGCTTTAGATGAAGGGTTTGCAACCATCATCGCAACAGTATCAGTGTGGACTTGGATAAGGTTTGTAGAGGACGCGTTGAAGCTTTTCGATCTACTTGGCGTGACAATTTCGCGTTTCAGGGGCTCGCTAAAAAGAACCCCTCCACACTCCGCAAAATTGCAACGTCAAGCATTAGGGAGAAGTCCTGCGGCGTGTTCTGGAAGTCCAAAAATGGTCTGATCGTCACTTCATCTGTCAATGCCCCAAAACTGCCCCTGGAATTCGGATCCTTCGCCAAGGAAGATTCTTGGAGAATCTTGATCCCTGGAAATATTTTCACGGCGTCCTCCGCTTCTTCGTGTTCAAAAGTTTCATTACGAGAACACAATTACCATCGTCTATGCAAAGTCGAAGAGCGCCCTGTCGTTTTTAATGGTTTCCTTCTCAAGTGAGAAATACTTCATCACCACATGCCTAGATTCATCTCCGCTCCCGAAAGCCCCTCGCAGAAATTACGCCTCACATCCAGACACACGCGTACCGCTATAGCACCCTTATCCTTAATATCGATTCCGGCCAGTGGATATGGAATGTGTAAGCGATACTCCTGTCCCGACGAATGAAATACCCTCGTCTTCCACGAGGAGCCACCAGCATAATATGCATCCGGATATTGCTTGCAGCTGAAGCGAACTGCGATAGGGTAACATTTGGTACCTTTCCGCGTCTCCGGGTAAAGAAATTAAAGGCGGGATGAAAATTGTAAGCAAGTCCTCTCTTAATAAGACCCTTCAGCTGGCGAGGTTCTCAACTGTTTCGTTGTTCTTGTGGAATTTCGTTGCTTCGTTAAGAATTTCCCTGGAGCCGCCATGTCTCCGCTTTTGAGAGTTGTCAGTGTTGGAGTTTTATATTTCTTGGCTTCCGTGAACGCCAGATGCAAGTCCGTTCCTGGATCCTCAGACTGGCCAACAGATCAAGAATGGGCAGCTCTCAATGAAAGTCTTGGAGGACAATTGATCAAACCTACACCTCCTGGAGCCGTTTGCCATCCAGAGCAATCGATTTACGATGTAGCTGTCTGCTCCACGCTTCAAACAGAATGGGCTACTTTTCCATTCCACCGGAACGACCCCATTAGCAGTGCTTGGGACAATATGAATAATGACACATGTATACCCGATCCGCAATCTACCTGTAGTCCACTTGGTTATCCCGCTTACGTTGTCAATGCTACGACTGCGGAGCACGTAGCCGCCGGTGTTAAATTTGCGGGGTCAAACAATATACGATTGATTGTTAAGGGGACTGGTCACGATTACCTTGGAAGGCAAGCAAGTCTAGCTTGCTTAATCGTCCGTAACTGACAATGCATAGGTCTTCTGCACCAAACTCACTCTCCATCTGGACTCGCAACATCCAAGAAATTACATTCCACAATGCCTTCCAGCCTACTGGCTGCTCCTCGGCCATTGAAACCACAGCACTCACTGCAGGGGCTGGGCAGGTCATGTCGGAGCTCTTCTCAGCAGCTGATGCAAAGGGCCTCACTATCATCGGTGGCGCGGCGGAGGGTGTTGGTATTGGAGGCTATCTCACAGGAGCCGGGCACAGTGCACTTAGCGTTTCTCACGGAATGGCCGCAGACAATGTTCTTGAAGTGACGCTTGTCACTCCATCGGGGGAGATTATTAGAGCAAATGAGTGCCAGAACACCGACTACTTCTACGCTTTTCGCGGTGGTGGAGGAAGTACATTTGGCGTGTTGCTTTCGGCCACAATACGAACGATCCCCAGCCCAGCTATGGCCATGATTGCTCTTACGATATCTTCGTATGCTGGGCCTACAGATGATTACTGGGATGCCATGACCTATATCCTGACTCAGTATACGACTTTGGCCAACAATTCTATCTCAGGATATCCCTACCTTCTTCCCACATATCCCGTTTCGGCGACCACGAGTATATCAACTTACTCTGCTCGGTTCCATGACCATGATTCGCCTTATAACGACACTTCTAGGATATCAACATTGTTTGATCCTATTATCTCTCATATCAAAACCACCTGGCCATCGCTCGTTGTCTCGAACAGTACCACTTCGTACCCGAACTTCTACCAAAACTTCCTTGCCAATCATGACACTTCTGCAGCAGGCGCGGATACTGTCGTCGGATCGCGTCTTCTAGGAGTGGATACTTTGAGCGGAGATGTGACTGCACTGAAGTCAGCAATAAAGTCTTTCTCGAACGGGACTCAAATTGGAGTGTTCCTGCTCGGAGGAAAGGGGATTGCAGATGCGCAGCCGCGAGGAGGAAGCAATGCTGTAAACCCAGCTTGGAGAACCGCTTTGGCACATGTTGGTACGTATTTTCATTCCCTCGGATTACTTTGATAATCACATGCTAACACATGGGTCAAAAGTCGGATCTTTGCACTGGCCACCACAGGATCAACCCGCCAAAGTGGCAGCTCAGACAGCGATGACAGCCCAGGTACAATATTTGCGAGATCTGGCGCCAAATAGCGGGGCGTATGTCAATGAGGTACTTAGCCTATCTCGTTATTTCCCACTTGAGAGACTAATTGCATTGGAATAGGCAAATCCTAATGAACCCTCCTGGCAACAAACTTTTTGGGGTAGCAACTATGCGAAACTTGCCCAGATCAAGAAGTCGGTTGATCCTAATGATGTATTTTGGTGTCATCCATGTGTTGGTAATGAAGGATGGGAAGAAGTGGATGATGGCTTGTGTACAGTATAATTCAAAAGTGAAGAATGTGAACATAGGGGTAAAAATTGATTAAGGAGAGGCCTGCATGCGTCGGATCTTACACATTGATATGGGGTTATTCTATAGATATTTAATGAAAATGAATATAATTGGGCCTCAAATATACGTGTGAAAAATATGCCGGGATAATCCCATCAAAATCTTATTAGTATTCTGAATATATTCAGGGTCATTCCCAAAGGACTCTGCATGTGACAAGCATAAGCTGTCAAGCCAAGGCCGCTTGCGCCGGCGGCCCGCACCCATTTCCGAACCTCGGCATCCACGATAAACATTCGACACTTTTTTATCCAACGTCTCTTCAGGCAAAAGGCATGAGACGCTCCCTTTTTCAACCTCGAAATATATTCCCTCGAATTCAGAGACTCTACATCAGACCTTCCCAGCTTCTAATTGTGCCAGCAGTCCATATTCCCCAGCCAAGAAGGCATTTTATATCAAACCCCGCCGCCGAGATGGCAGACCGTCCAACCCTCGTGAAGCCACCGCCCATTGATCCCTCAAAGTCAGCGATTGAAAATGTACTCGAGCTGACAGAACTATCTGCTATTGGACCTGTTTGTGGCCCCTTCTCGACCTCCTCAAATACCTCCTGCAATGCGCCGGCTGACTCTTCTCAAACCCAGGACATGTTCACCAATACGCGCCCTCTCTGGCATCCGCCAGGAGCCCGCGGCATCTACGGAGGCGCGGTGATAGCGCAATGCCTCGCAGCAGCACAGCTGACTGTCCCTTCGAACTTCACCGTCCACAGCATGCACTGCTACTTCGTTCTCGCCGGCGACAGTGAGATACCCGTTATGTACTACGTCGAGCACATCCGCGAAGGCAAGTCTTTTGCTACACGAACCGTACAAGCGAAGCAACGAGGGAAGGCGATTTTTACAACTACAATGTCATTTGTGCGCGAGAATAGCGGAGGGACTAAGAAGGTATCGCATGCAGTGCCTCTGCCGAAGGATATCAAAAGGCCAGACGATAGGGAAGAGGTTGGTGCAGGCGGCAGTCCGTTTGTTAGTAGGAGGATAGAGATACTGAATTCGGATTCGAAACATCCACACGAGAAACGGACGAGACAATGGATTAAGGCTCTGGGGCGGATAAGTGACGCGGGAGGACACCAGGCGCATTTGAGCGCGTTGGCATATATGAGCGATAGTTATTTCATTGGCACCGTATCACGGATCCACGATCTCTGGCGATTTGGCTCGCCTTCGAATCTACCAGCTTCGAAGAACGGCGAAAGTGATGTAGACGCTGATATGAGAATAAGGGAATTATATGCGAAGAAAGTGAAGGAAGCGCAGGAAGCCGAGGGTCTAGAGCCAGATTTAGATAATAAGAAGGGTAGGCCGGAGGTAGGTATGATGGTCAGTTTAGACCATAGTATATATTTCCATGAGCCGAGAAAGTTCAGGGCCGATGAGTGGATGTTTACGGAGATGTCGAGTCCGTGGAGTGGGGAGGGCAGAGGAGTTGTGACACAACATATGTTTGCGGTAGATGGGACGTTGGTGGCTACTTGCTTTCAAGAGGTATGTGCTCTTCTCCTGATCGGTGTGGACGGGATTATAGGTGTGGTGCTGACTGTCAATAGGGAGTAGTGAGATTAAAAGAGGACAGGAAGTCCAAGTTGTGATGATCGTTTGTTGATGCTTTTTCCAGCGATATCTTTGAATGTATTAAGTAAATCTGGGGATGCTTGAACTGTACGCTTATGGAGCGAAGCCATTAATTTTGTACAAATCGTTCATCCGTTGTTATTTCATGGGTCGAGAACTCCGAGACTTGTAGCTTCCCTTATCCAAGTGGAAAGTCAATTGTCGGTGGAAAACGCACTGTAAAGAACGAGACGTTTAACGTTGTATGCTGCAACCGTAGACATGATAGCCTGAGAGTCAACGGGCTTGCGTGTCAACGATACTGAGAAGGCGATTTTGTGGCTCAATGATCGCCCTTTTCGATACATGGTGCTTCGGTGCTTGCCTCCTTTCGAAAGACTGGCATATAATTGGAAACAGCCGTGGAGGGTTTGTTGGTGCTGAGTCCTGAAATATACGACTCGCACATCCACCGTTCAGAATATTATCCCGTCGAGGCGCAAAGCCTCTTCAACATGACTTCCAATCATTGCGGAAGCATGATCGTCCCTCAGAGTGTCTCTTTCCAAATTAGAGAAGTTATCGTTTCCATTTCGGGGACCCATAGCGTATGCAGTTGCCCGTTGTTCATAGAACTCATCGGCTAGCCCAACAATGCTGGAAAGGCTTTGATCCTGTGGGTTTCGGCTTCGGCCAGTGCTCCGCTATCTTTGATTTCTTCGTGGCGAGAAGAAAATTTTGCCCGATCGATCTATCACCTGGGAGCCGAAGGTATATGTGCGAATCTAGCAGTCAACAAGTAAGTAAAAAAGCTCGGTTAGCCAAAAAGGGGAGGTCCGTAATAGGAGGATCCAATTCCCGGCAGTACTGATGTTCCCTGGACCCTGGAGAACTTTTGAACACCCCCGCGTACCGAGCCAACTTCGCGGGCGTTGCGCGCATGGAATACGCTGCAAATCGCCGGGATGTATTTCAAAAGGGTGAGGTCCAAGCGCAGCAATGCAACGTAGAGAAAGCGACGTATTGGGAACCCATGAGTTACATGTTGCCATTTAGCACGGAGCTTCAGGTCCATGGAACTCAAAATTGTCATCATGTCCTAGGATTCATCGCAAGCTTTGACACTTTCTAACATCTGAGCATTCGGAATCCGGAACCTGCATGAATTGAGGTGGATGCCGCGAATCGTCCCGTTCTTCAATGGGCAAATCCCAAACCAAGCGACTCCAGTCGGGAGCACTGCCGTGCCGTTGCTTATGTCTGGCCCTGCCTTATTTATACCCCTCCACGTTCTCTCCACGGGTCTTCTGACTTGGAATTCTCAACCGAGTTCAGCTGAAGTTCTTTCATATACTTGAAACGCATCTGGATTGATGGATTGGCGCCAATTGAAAACAAAAGGTTGCCTCGGCATACTACCGGTTTTTCAGTTGAACGGTAGTATGAGCAAATGGGGTATATGCAGGCTGCAGAGATCGCCCAATCGCTGATTACCTACTGCTGTGCCTCTCGTGGCTTCGATAAAACAGTCATAGCAGCTGCGTGTTCGCCATGGGTTCTGTGGCACTTGTGCTCTCAAGAGGCGCGGATCAGCAGACGAACGGCACACAACACGCGCTGCAGCGTATCAAACACGTTCTGGCTTACGGAGTATGATACGCTAGCCTTATTACAAGCATTTACTGCATCCCTGAATATCCCCCATTCCTCATCTATTCCCAAGAGCCCGTTCTTTTTTCAAAGTCCCGAAAGACTGGTTCGCTGTTCTGTTTTCTGTATGGCTACTCGACGGAATATGGGGACTTCATGGGCATAGCTACCTCTCGAATGTCTACCGTCCGCGATGGCACACCGATACGATCTGAGTCCATCGAGGGCGCGGGATCCGCTCATTATTACCACCATATTTCTGGTTATCGCCATCATTACGGTCATTATTCGGTTTCGAATGCGATGGATGAAGAGAGCAGACTTTGGATTTGATGATGCCTTCATGATGGCTGCACTGGTAAGGAAGTCTCCAGGACCGCATCCATTGGAACCCATATCGTCAATTCGCCCTGTATCCTTTGCAGCTGCGGGATCCCAAGCGGAGACAAATCTGAGCTCAGCTGGTTCAAACGTGCGAATGCTCTTTAGGGCTTTGAACCACGTCAACTGTGGACCAAGTCACTCACACTGAGGGCTTACGTTTCTTCATATACCAATACAAAGGATGTGAGCTGAGAATTAGCTAATTCAAACAGGTCATTCTAGTAGCCAGTGTAGGACTCTTTTACGGAAGTAAGTATCTCCCAACGAGTGTTGCATCCCAACTTGGAGACTCACTGAAACAGGTGTCATTATCGGTGGTGTTGGTAGGCACATAGAAGATATAGATCTCACAAGCCCCGATCACAAGGCGGATAATATGATCTATCTCAAGGCACGTTACACCATTACATCAAACGATCACGTACTTATGTTTCTCCAGATGTTGCTGATATTCAGTCTCTTCTACAACTTCGAGGAATCTTTCATCAAAATATCTATCATATGTTTCTACCTTCGAATATTTGGCGCGTCGAAATCGTTCCGCTGGCAGGCGTACGCCTTGATCGTTGTTCTTATCTTATGGGTGCTTGGAGTAATCTTGGAATTTGCACTCCTCTGTGCACCTTTCGCATACAACTATGACCTCTCTATCCCCGGCGGCCATTGTGGAAATAAAGTCGTTAGTTCGCAAATCACGGGTGGTCTGAACGTTGCCACCGATTTCTTGACAATGGCACTTCCAATTTCTCAAATAATCCACCTTAAGCAGTTGCCACTGAAGCGGAAAGTAGGGCTGATATTCATGTTTTCCATGGGCACTTTGTAAGTATCCACAGATGGGGACGCAAAGCGAGGAAGGAGTTAACGAGAGTAGCATTACAATCATCAGCGTCCTCCGCATCCAATCGCTCAATTCAATCGAAGTAAACGATTTCAAATATACAATCACAATGTCCTATTTATGGACAACTCTCGAGCCCTGCCTCTGCATCATCAATGCCAACTTGCCCTTGATACGCACCTTCCTCGCTACAGTGGCTCCTGGCCTCTTCGGTTCCTCGCTGCACGCCTCATTGTCGACAACGAACCCTACACCTACGATTGGCACGGTGAGAACCAGAGGCGACGTACACAAAGCTCAGTTTGAGGTGATTGAGAACGAAGACCGGTATGGCTATCTGAAGGGGGGAGATCTGGATGTGGAGAAGAATAGATTAGGGATTTCAAATACGATTTCGGGTGGACGTCATGAGAGTTCGCAGGGGAGTGAGACAGAGTTGTATACGATGAGACCGGAGGAGCAAATTGTCGTTGGGAGAAGCGTTAGTATTGATTACTGAATTGTTGCTGGCGTTATCTTGTGGTTGGGAAAAGCGTGTGTAAATTGTTGGTTTGGGCTGCTTGTGGAAATGGCAAATGGAGTTTTAGCAGGCAGGAGTCGTTTTCCCTTGGTATGCGAGGAATCAGTGTAGGAGTATTTTGGTTGGGAGCTTTTCCCCCTCATTTGCGGCAGGAAGTATACTTCCCAAACTTGGAACCAATTCAAAGGGTCCCAAACGTTCCTTCCTTGGCTTCAATTACTCATGAAAAAGATTCCGCCGTGGATAATGACACAAGCAGCATGTATAATTGCTCCAGTTTAAAGTTTAAGATGCAATTTTGATCTTCTGCTAAAATGCTTTCGGCGAGTGCCATTCTCATTCCATTGTTGTGAGCTTTCTGTCTCTCGCACCTGTTCAGGACGACCGGGGATGTGGTGCTTGAGTTTTGTCTTCGAAAGTCAATTAAGATTGCTCTGAACAGGCTCGCCCTTTCTGTACAAAGGAAGGAGGCAGGGGCTCGATCCCGAAGTTTGGGGAAGTGGCATGTGCTAACCCCGCCAGACTTCACGGATTCCCAGTAAGAGGTACAGCACAACTCTAAGTTGGCATGTTCAAGGAACTCAGACTCTAACTCAGGCTCATAAACCGCGACGGATTGCCTATCTGAGCTATTCACTGGGTCCAGTTCCCTATGACCGGCGCATAGAACTCGGCAAACCCGAGTTTGAGCCGTGGGTTTTCAACTCGCCGAATTCAAGTTAGAGTTCTGTCCCTGACCCACCAGACCCGACGCGAGTCGTGTTTCGACGTGGGTACCCCTACCAGACTTTATGGTTTGGAAAAAAGGCATCACAAGGCTGAACGAAGCGTATCCAGTAATTTGGTACAAGCTTTCAGGCTTGGCTCCGGCCGGGCTCTCAGAGGAAATGTTGCGTCACACCATGACCATACACCCACCATACCAGGATATTGAGTTCCGAAATTTTCCTCGATGTATACTTTTCGAGAGTTTTTGTGTCTGTCTGGGATCATGAGAACGGTTGTCTACTAGGATAGAAGACGTATGGAACATTCATACCGAGGGGTTGCGGAGTAGAGCCGGTTGAAAGGAGCCAAAAAGTGAGTTCGAGAATGAGTGCATTTTCCCATTGCAAATCGTCAGACCCAGAGAACCCTCAATGATAATGATAAAATGTAAATGCAAAGATTTCGTTACGTCACTTTCAGTAACATTTACAAGCTAATCCTGATTGCCCTACTTGTTCCCTTACCGTCTCTTCGACTCATATACACATTGAACCCTATATCGATACTGCATTCAAGGGCCCCGCTGACTTCAACGACGCTCTCATTCATATACCGACGACCATCACTGAACAAGGGAATAAATACTTGCGCAATGTCTTCGGCTTAACTTCGTGACAAACCTGCCCAACTCTACTCTTGCCCCCTTTCCCCCATGTTCGCTAATTCCTCTACTCCAGCGACCGCACTGACATCTCTAGGCATCTCCACCGCTCCAGTACATACAATATCCACTCTGGTACTCCTAGACCCCACTTTTCAGAGCCAGTTTTTGAGAGAGTTTGGATCGCCGAGATAATGGACAAAAAAGGACTCGGACCGGATGCGGAGAAGACGTTCACAAGGGGAATTTCCTGGTCAAAGATGCCGAATGCATGCCTCAGTTCCGTTGAAAGGTCTCTTTCAGGTCAGTAATGACCTTGTTGTCCCCATATTCGTCTATCACCCTCTTAGCCAGCAGAGCAAGATCTACCACAATTACCACCAAAGTTCCTCAAAATTCAAGCAATATTTCAGATGTACCCATAGCCCCACCAGGCTCCACCGCCTTACCAAGGATCGTAGCCGAACTTGAGTTTTTCTGGGGGAGAAAAGCAAAAATCTCCGTGACAAGATTGTGATGGAAGTGAGCAATGCATTTTTTTCCACCTATGACCCGGAGATGCTTAGTGCTCGCCTGAGGCAGTGAGACAGACTTACCATCAAAATGTCAGATTCGATGGAGCACTCCGTAACTGGCGATACATCGTACGAATTCGTCATTGAGGAGGCGTCCGGTCTATCCAAAGATTTGGGATGATACGGTGTACTTATAGCTTCATCAAAAGCAAAATAACATCGCGTCAACTTCGTAGGCGGTGGTTTCGGGGTTCCTGCATAACATCAGGTTTCCGCTTCCTAGTCCGCCCCGTTTACAGCTTCCGTTCTAAGGGTCAGATTTAAGCAACTGCCGTTTTTCTCCCCCAGCCGAGGCGATCGACAATCTGGAGTCGGGAGTTATCCGACTTCCAAGATTAGCGCTGTCTCATTTGAGCTCTAGATCAGGTACTGCGGCGTACTCGTGCATTTCTACCCCGGCTGCCACGATAAGTTTGTTCGCGAAACCAGGGATCAGCCAGTCAAACGCCTCTGAATACCATTCGGTTGAACGCCACACGAGAAACGGCGCACGATTTTATAGATTAGATGGACCGTGCTTCTGCCCTGCATTGTGTGACCTAGAGTGTATGTTTCACGTACATGGCATTCAGAAGAACTGGCGGAAATCAAAAACTACCAACAGAGAGAGAACGTGACCATTTTGTCATTTGATCAGGCCATAATGGCTTACTCTGTCAGCGAGTCAGAGCCATAGGCAATGCACAGTCAGAGTTGCACTATTGATACGCCTTTGCTCTTTCTTACTGTATGCTCGCTCGTAGGGTCCAATTGTGATCGCCTTTTTACCGTATGCTCGCTCATAGGGTCCAATCGTGATCGACTGAATCCATCCGGATGTAGAATTCCGTGATTCCACAACCCGACAGGAGTACTTTGCCAAGTTTTGGTTCCTGAGGTATGCATGCCCGCACGCACCCTTGGGAGCCGGGGCCGGATAGAGCAATCTCAACTTTCCCCAGCTCCTCTCCTTCCTTATTTTGTTTCGTTTGTTTTGTTTATCAACCTTACTCTAATGGCCTATGATTCTATATCTATTGATGCACTTAATTTGTTTCTCAACAAATTTTCGTTTCTTGTTTTGGTCGTGAACGGGTTGTCGGACTCGGATCAGAGCTCATAGATCCAGATCCAGAATGTGAGGTTTGGGCCCAAGCCGACTCGGGCACGATTTACTGCGATAAGAAGCTGTCCGGCTTGTAATGATCAATCCCCGCGGTGCTCACTCGTAGCTTACGAAGTAAATCCTTCCGATTGTGTCGGCATTCCCGTGGCACATCCCCCTTAATGTCATCTCCCGGAGGCCCACTCGGGTGATATTTGCCCTATCGGGAGGTTTATAGAGATCTGTACCTGGCCAAGACAACTGCAGTCTGTTGTCACATGGCAGTGTCTTATTCAGTAAACTCTTGCATTATGCTTGCTGCAATTACCCCTGAAACCTGCTTTCGTTGGGATCGTTGAATCAGGCGTTGGTACCCTGGAACGTTCTATTCGCAGGGTCTTGCATCTCAACGGTACGGCCACAATATAATTTTCAAGCCACAAAGCTTTGCATTTGAAAGCCACTTCATATCTCATATTCGCAAATGGTGCCATTTTGCAACTCTCGATAGCTCAGATCTGATTGGAGGATGATTCGGACGATTTCGCACCAACGACAAACACAACAATTTAAGCATACATGCAGCGGGGCACCCACTTTCTGGGGAGACTTGTGTACCTACTGGAACAGGTAGTGATAATTCCACATACCAAAAATACTGCAAGCATGCTACCACTAGGTCGCCCACACGCCGCTCACCTAGACCGAAATGTTATGTGGACTCAACCAGTGTAAAAGAGCAGAATGCTAAGCGCTGCCATCAGCACTACCCCATAGAGTACCCGTCAACTACATGGGTTGCGGGGATAGAACATTTGTAATATGCTTGGTATCCGACGCCTAGAGCATTAGCTTCATAAATACCCCGTTCATTATTTTATCCTTGTACCACAGACCGCGGTCAGTTGCCGTAATTTTAACATTTTTTTACGTGTGAACGGCCTTCCCATCTAGGTTGACAATGGGCGCCACACTCCATTGACACCCTTGTAGTTGGAACAGTCCTTCCAGAAAGTGGAAATATAAAGATCTCGCGTTGGCCACGAATTATGGAGTTCCACTGCAGGTCCTGATCAGCGTTCCTGAGTCTCTCTTTCTCACCAAGAGTCTGACGTATTCTCACCATGGCACCCATAAATTGGTCACTACTGATCGGGCTCTTGCCTCTCGTTTCCGCTCAAGGTTGTCCTTATGCCAATGTCAATAAGCGTGATCATTTGGTCGAAAGAGCAGCCGAGAGTTCCCTGGAAACGCTGGCTGACTCCTTTGGTAAAACCGCCATCATCAGCGATGCAGCTGGTGCGGGCACAAGGAGTCGTGACTGGTGGCCCCGTCAATTGAGGCTCGATGTACTACGACAGTTCTCGCCTGAGCAAAATCCATTGGGCGGTGATTTTGACTATGCCGCTGCTTTCGCCACCCTAGATTGTAAGTTTGACATGAAATGCTTTCTCTATGGGCTCTAGTTGCAAATTTGGAGAACTAACAATATATAAATTAGATAACGCTCTCAAGTCGGACATCAAGGCTTTGTTGAAGCAGTCGCAGCCGTGGTGGCCAGCAGATTTCGGCACATATGGCGGCTTGTTTATTCGTGCCGCATGGCACAGCGCCGGCACCTATCGTGCCGTTGATGGGCGCGGTGGTGGTGGAATGGGCCAACAACGCTTTGCTCCGCTTAATTCCTGGCCAGACAATCAGAACCTCGATAAAGCACGTCGCTTGTTATGGCCTATCAAGCAGAAGTATGGGAAAAGCATCTCCTGGGCGGACTTGATTCTCTTGGCTGGTAACACAGCTCTTGAGGACATGGGATTTCCCGTCCTCGGCTTTGGTGCCGGTCGTCCCGACACGTGGCAATCGGACGAAGGCGTCTTCTGGGGTGCCGAAACCACGTTCGTACCCGAGGGCAACGATATTCGTTACAACGGTAGCACCGACTTCACTGGACGTGCCAACAAACTCGAGAATCCATTGGGAGCCACTCACCACGGCCTTATTTACGTCAACCCCCAAGGCCCCAACGGCAATGGCGATCCAAAGTCATCCGCCCTCGATATCCGCGAGGCCTTCGGTCGAATGGGCATGAACGACTCTGAGACTGTTGCTCTGATTGCCGGTGGACACGCATTTGGCAAGACGCATGGCGCATCTAGCACACGTGAGCTTTCCCCCTTCTTTCCGATGTGATGAGAATCCAGATATGCTAATACGCGCATCTAGAGGTCGGCGCTGAACCAGAAGCTGCTGGCCTTGAGCAGCAGGGTCTGGGTTGGAGTAACAGTTTTGGCACCGGGAATGCCGACGATACCATTACCAGCGGTTTGGAAGTCATCTGGTCCAAGACGCCCACCAATTGGAGCAATGGTAACAGCTTTTCCTCTCCGCGTATCAGCTCGTTCTAATGTTTGGATCGGCTAGACTTCCTGAACAGTCTCTTCAAGAACGACTGGACTTTGGTCAAAAGTCCTGCTGGCGCTGTCCAATTTGAGGCTTTGAATGGCACCCTGGATTACCCAGATCCATTCAACAAGACCTTCCGCCACGCCACCATGCTCGTCAGCGATCTTGCTCTGCGAGAAGACCCAATTTACGGCCCTATTGCCCAATCATGGGTGTCTGATGAGGGCTTCAAAAAGCTCACAGACGCATTCGCAGCTGCCTGGTGTTAGTGCTGGACTCCCTCGTGCTGACATTCCACTGACCATGAGAAACGATAGTCAAACTCCTTCACCGCGACATGGGACCCATTGTTCGTTATCTCGGCCCTGAGGTACCTAAGCAGAGGTTCATTTGGCAAGATCCCCTTCCCGCCGGCAACAGTTACACAATCACAGATGCCGATGCCACCGAATTAAAGAAACAAATCCTCGCCGCTCCGGGCGTCACAACCTCGAACCTCGTCTCTGCGGCCTGGGGTTCTGCCTCGACTTTCCGGAATGATAAGCGCGGAGGAGCGAATGGTGCCCGGATTGCATTGCAACCCCAGGTCTCGTGGGAAGTGAACAATCCTAAACAGCTGCAGACTGTATTATCCGCCGTATGTCTGCCCCGTCCCATCGTCCGTAAATTCCACCAGCTGCAGTGACTAACCATTGCGTTCAGTTGACCACGATCAAGTCGAACTTCAAACAGGGCGTTTCTCTGGCCGACCTCATCGTCCTCGGAGGAAACGCAGCCATTGAGAGCGCAGCGGCTGCTGCTGGCAATCACGTCACGGTGCCATTCACACCCGGGCGTGTTGACGCTACCCAAGACGATACGGACATCTCCACCTTTGAGTTGCTCAATCCGCAAGGCGATGGTTTCCGAAACTTCCGCAACAGTTCAGGATGGTCTTTGGCGCGCACCGAGGAGCTCCTCGTTGATAAAGCAGCGGAACTGACCCTTACTGCGCCAGAGATGACTGTACTCGTCGGCGGCATGCGTGCCCTCAATGCCAATTATGACGGCTCGTCCAAAGGCGTCTTGACAAGCAGCCCCGGAAAGCTGACAAATGACTTTTTCGTCAATCTTCTTGACATCAACAACGTGTGGACCGCAGACTCTACTGGCGAGCTGTTCACCGGTAAGGACCGCTCAACTGGTGCAGAGAAGTGGACCGCTACGCGCGCGGACCTCGTCTTCAGCTCGCACGCCGAATTGAGAGCTATTTCCGAGGTATATGCAGAGGCTGGAGGATCTGACCGATTAGTTGCAAACTTCGCAAAGGCTTGGGCTAAAGTCATGGACCTGGACCGGTTTGACGTGAAGAAATAAGGCAGCTTGCCGCTGATGACGGAGTTGGGTTGGCAAAGAGCCTGCTAGGCTCGTGGAGTAATTTGTAATCCCTAGTTCATTGTATATAATTATACCCCTATGGAGTTGAAAAAGAGCATACGCGCTACTTGAACTGTCTGCTGTGAAGGTCGTTAGGGCATCCAACAGACGAGAAGAAAAGGCGGCATTGAAACGTATGGTGGAAGCCCGATAACACGGAAGTGGCATTTAGCGGGCACTTTTAATTTTGCAATATCGCTGGGTATCAATGTGCGAGAAAGCAGATTCTTCTTCTGCTTGAAGGTGGATAGCTTTGTACAGTACAAACGTGGGATCTAGAGATCGTAGAGCTGCTTTAATTCTCTCTGATCAAAAACCCTTGATTGTCATGATAAAAGTGCGACTTATGGGATTTGAACTCATCTGCTCAATTATCAGTCAGGATCAGTGCCTCGTTGGGGATTTTGTGCAGTATGGTCATTACCCCGGACCCCGCAAATGAAGAACCCCAAACCTTCACGAACAAGCAGACTGAAGTAGACGAAGGTGTGTAGAATCCTACTCCTGGTACGCTGGTCGGTTGCAATGCTGATGGGAACAATTTATTAAGGAGAAAAACAAGCACAGCTAGAGTGTTCTTGGTTGCTGCTTCCAGTTGTCGTCGTCGTCAGCCGCGCGTATAGAAACAAAGCGCGATTTGATAATCACGTGCCTTGCAAACCAGAGTCAAGATTCAAACATGAAAACATTTGCCTTCATTTACCTTCATTTGAATACGTTTTGTCTAAAGTTTGAGATCAGTGACACCTATCAAGGTCCAGCATTATGATGCAAAAGCAAAAGAAACCGATCACGTGGACGGCTTCGAAGTGAGAATATCGCAAAACTGGTCGATCCGATCTACGAAACTAGAAAATTGGTAAACAATGTGAAGATTCGGGCAATCAACTTCCTTTGATCCATTCCTGAGTGAAAATTTCCCACTCATGTTGAGGGTATATATACTCACTGTGAAGGAAAATTGAGCACAGCCGGCACGTCATCTTTCCCCCTGGAAACATGAAGATGGAATGCGAGGCTCAGAGTGCTTATCTCCAACAAGATCCCAAGAATCTAGATAATTTCAGGAGCACGATCTTCAATGATACACGTCAGACCTCAGCCGGCCTGGCTTCCTCGCTTACACGAAAAGGAGGAGTGGGGCATACTCACCTGCTTTCTCGTAACCTCTTAAGTTCTCAAATGCACCAAAGTTTATATTTCCAGTGCTAATTACAAAATTACAGCAGCTCTCTAGAAATTCACCGGCTCTAGGGAGCAATCACGTGTCAATTCCGCTTTCACTTCGTCATACGGGCATACCCGCCAGCTAGTTTCATCAACATCGCACTGTCAAAATTTTACTCCGCAGTCGCAGAGAACCGAGACGTCCGCACTTTACCCTACTCTACGACAAAATGCTCGACAGATTACCCCCAGAGATTCTAAGAATCATAATTGAATGCGTAATTATCCCCGTCTCATACAGCTTCAGCTCTGTACCTAGGATCTGACGAAACTAGTTGAACGACCAAATATATACTAAACACATCTGCCAAGTATCGAAAACGCTTTATGAAAAGTGCATACCATACATCTACGACAACATTAACTTTCAGGTGTATACAGATTTGCCACATGAGGATTTCTCCTCGGACCAAGCCCAGCCATTTGAGTTTCTGCAGCCGGGTTCTGAACTGATAGGAAACCTTGGATCTGTGGCAAAACTCCACATCACTGGATGCAGTAGCCGGGAGCCCTATCACTGTCCACACGATGATTGGGCAGGAGAAGCCTGCTTCCAAGCATTTGAAGAAAAACTACTTCCATTGATCGAAAATTTGAGGAGCACAAACTTAAAGGAATTCAGGTAATGTACTCTGAACGGTCCGAAAGGTCTCCCCGATTCAGCCGCTAATTGGATATGGAAAAGTTGGATGTTGGGCTGCTGCGTCCCGGAAAGAATCTTCGAACATTTGGCTCAAAAACAGAACGGTCTCCAAGCATTGCGATTGGTAACCTCGTCCAGCTGTAGACCTAAGCGCACCTGGGAACAGACACTTGATCTTTCCAAGTTTAAATCTCTCCGTGTTCTTCAGTGGCAGGATTTCTCAACGGACGGTCATTTTGACGCCCTTCACGGAGCCCTGGAAGCTAATGCAGAGCATCTTGTAAACATCCGACTCGACAAATGTAAAGACTTCTATGCAGAACGTATCTTGACACTTTCGGAAGGTCAAGAAACGGTAAAATTTCCAGCATTGAAAAGCCTGTTTCTATCCTCGATGGCTTTCGATGAATATCTAAGCGAAATGATATATGCCTTCAATATCTGCTCACTGACATCTCTGACTTTACGTCAATGCGACGGGACGATTCACTTTCTGGAAGAAATCATGAACTCGGGGCATGAAGTCAGCCTTACCGCCCTGGAAATCGAAAACACCGATACGCCTGGGATGCTGGCAACAGTGAACTGGTTTCTGACAAGGTGTCATGGTCTCAAGGACCTTTTCGTATCGACACTTGCATCCCATGACCAAGACCAAGCAAGCATGACGTTTTTGAACACTCTCTATGACCATCGATCGACCCTCAGAAGGCTAGTTCTGCATCAAAAATATGATACCGGTATTTTCCCTGGAGATAGGGATAAACTCCATGACTTTACGAGCATTTCCTTCGAAGAACAAGACTTTTTACATCTGGAATCGAATAGGGGTATTTACTCTGAACTCAAATTGGAATGCATCGGTCTTTCCATGGCCACTGATCTTGCGGTATGAATTATTCCCCACTCGTCACAAAGTGAGCTGTGCTAGAGAGAGAAACTGACCAATATCCATCTCATAGCGACGGTTCTTACCCTCCCTCGAAAGTAACCACACCCTCAAGATTCTACACCTTCGTCGTTCACGTAGGGATTGGCGGTATACTGTTCCATTTATAGATACGATTCTGCGCTGGCATAAGAACCCCACTGAACCTTGTCCACTCAAAAAGGCACGCGAACCATTAGAAGAAAGGCTTGAGGAGGTATATCAAAGAGTTCCATTTGATGAAGAGAGAGCAGCCAGTCTCCACTACCGACTGCAATTAATGAATGAGGGCTACGAGTTAGCTAAAAGCAATTTGGACGAAGTTTTTGATTTTGCTGAGTGGGTTTTTGGGCCGGAAGGTATTCAATGTCTCAAGTTGTTGGCTTTTGGGGATTTCACCGATGGAGAAGTAGGAATGCTCCAGGACAACAATATTATTTTGTGTCGAGACGAAACAGGGGGAAAAGCCTTTCGAGCGATAAGAAAGAGTGACGGCAAATTACAGGCATTAGTTAAAGATAATATGGACTTTTTGGCGTCATGTTTCAAGTAGTTGGTTTAGTTGGAAGGGTTCTGATAGTTTAGCTTCTAGGATGGCTAAGCGGGGATTCGTGTCAGTTCCCTGTACCGCTTTGGGACAGTTGGAGGAGGTGGTAGCTCTCCTAATGAGGACTGGCTCAGGGGTAAAAGACAGGTTTATATAGCTTCCTGTAGAGCTTGAATTTTGTTCCTTAGACGCACGAATAAATTTTCAATAACACGAATCAGCCCATCAGATTCTGCAACTGACAAGTCAGAACGGGTCAGGTCACGCCAAATCAGAATTCGGGTGCCGTCGAGACTTTTCCCAAAATATTTCGACAAAGTCGTATTGATTTGCATTTGCAGTATCAGAATTATTTGATTTAAGAAATGTTGATTTATATTTAATGATCTTGAATTATAAATTTCTCGAAATCGCCTACCGTAGAATGTGGGCGACTTTCATTTTATAGCCAATACCATGAATTCAACAAGGGAGATATTTTGTTCAAGAAATCTACTCAATAAACACCCTCTAAAAGCTTGCAATCTACCCAATTGACACCCTCCGGGCATCTAAAGATGCTTTCCTGTTCTTCGAGTAAATAATTGCCCTAATAATCGACATCTTCCCTCGTGTTCTGATCCTCTGTTCACCAGACTCACCACCAACCACGACCGAACTTACTACACTGTCACCTCCCACCCACGAATAAAAAATTTCCCGGCATGTACCGTCACCGAGTCCCTGCCAGTGCTTCGGTATTGCCTTCCAGCCTGTTGATCGAAAAGCACCTTCTCTCCATTTTATGAATCAAATCAAGAAGTAACAACCATGCAAGATGAGCACAATTCCACGAAGCCGGAGCGATAGACTTCTGCGCGCCTGCCTCTAAACTCATCCGATCACGTCCATTGGGACTCGAAGAATCAAGGTCGATACTAGAACATTGATCGCCATTGAGAACAATCTACCCCGCCGCAAGGAAAACCCCACATCACACTCCTCTTTCACCCCGAAGGAAAATGCAAGAAATCTGGCACTCAGGAATTCTAAACCAATATGAATCGAAAGAACAAGCGCTTTCATTCAATATGTGCAAGAAAACGGGCTCGCTCAATACATCCCAAACCATCCATCGCCTGCCCGCTTGATCTACCTATGTGTAGTAATACATATGCACCAGAATCTAATCCGTTTCGTTTCCATCCCAACCGCAATCCCATCCCTATCCCCACTTCCAACTTTCATTAAGGTATACAGCCCCCCTTCCCTCCTCTCCCCGCACTCATCTAATACGGCGGTCTCGAAACCACATTCCCCTTCTGCTCCTCACTAACATCAATGCTATTCAACAAGCTCTCTAAATCCACCCCAACAGAAACCTCATCCCCCCACGCCTTCTCGCCCTTCAAAGTTCCCCTCCCCCTCAACGCATGATCTTGCACCATCGTGTTCTCCCCCGTAAGTGAGCTCGGAAGCGGCGGCACAGGCGGCACCTCATCGACCTCCTCATCCCTAAAATTCTCCTCTTTCCCAGCAACAGGATTACTAGTCAACGGCCTCGAATGCTCCCCCTGACTCGCTACTCGATCTCTGCTCTTCGATCTCGCGCGCTCATTCGGTTCCCGCAGTGACACGGAACGTTCCATGGGAGGCAGATTGTGTGGATTTTGGTTTTGAGTTGGAGGGTTGAAGGAGATTTCAGAGGCGGTGAAGTCGTAGGAGACCATGGATTCGGAACTTGCGTCGCTGTGCGCTACGGTTTTCGTGCGGGGCGGTGCGTCGATTTGGCCGGATAAGACGCGTTTTAGTTGGTCTACGCGCATTACTGAATTACGGCTTGAGTCGGAGGCTGGAGAGGGAGAGTGTCCGTCCGCTTTGCGTAATTTGGTGAGAGCCCCGAGGCCGCCTACAAGGCCGTAGGTGGAGTTCGGGCGGCTGCGGTTCGTGTGGTGGCCTTGTGGGGATTGCGTGCCGCTGTTTGAGCCGCCGCTGTTCATGCCGTTGACGGCGAGGAAGTTGCGAGGCCCTGTGGCAGCGGTCCCGGTCTTGGAGCCGTTGAGGGAGACGGATTTGCTGCCTTCTTGGACGAGAGCTATTACGGATTCGCGGGTCCATTCTGACATCATGTCGTCTTTGATGCGTTCGGGCATGCTTGTGTCCGTGCCTGGGGCGCGGCTGGGGTGGACTATTGATTGGGAGAAGGTGCGGCTTGGTGATGTGGGGGGGCTTGTTGGTGGTGAGACAACGGATTCGGCGTATGAGAGTGATATTAGCTTGACCATCTGGAAACGGTCATCGAATGGCGTCAGAGATTCCGATTCGAGCTCTTCGAGAGGGAGAGGTTGTTGGCGTGAAGTTGTCCCTGGCATGCCGATCTGATGAAGAAGGATCGGTGGTAATCGAATTTTGTCAACCCAGAACTGTTTCTTCCGGCGCCGTTGTATCTCACTGTGTATCGCTCGCCCAGTCGGCGAAGATTCGAAATCGAATCTTTCTGTTAAGAACCAGAAATACCCGTGACACAAACTCCCCATGCGGATCTTAGCAAGAGGCGTCTCAGCTTCAAGGATATCTTCTTGTAGGCGAAAGACCATAGGAAGGCCATTCTTGACCGCATTGACACCCAGGTTTTGGACCAGCCTCGTCAAGAGCAAATGTAAAAGAACGATGTCAGCTTCACTGTCCACGTATTGAAGAGCATTCTCATAGACCGCCAGGTGCAGTAATTGCAAGAATGTCGTTTTTGAATGTTTAGCAGGTTTCTCCCTTTGAGACGCGTTGGAAACGGCACGTTTCGTAAGGCTGGTCGACGAATCATTACGGACCATCTTTGACGAATTCTTTGACTTGTCTTCGAATACTCGTAGGTCTGCTTGGGTAACCTCCGTATCGAGCCAAGTCAAAAGTGCGTCCGCATACGCTTTTCTAACCCTCCCATCACTATCGCGCAAAAGCCACTGTGTTCCTTCCCACACCCGTACTGGAACTCTATTCCTGCCGAGACTGGCTCCGCCAATAACGTTCTTGCGGTGACTTGCAACCAGGAGTACCGCCTTGATCGCCTCTAGACCCTTGATTTTGGCTGTGGCAAATGAGAAAAATCCGTCTGTGTTTGAGTCTTCTGTCAAATCTCCAACTGAAGTGACCGTAGCCGAGGCGAGGTTTGGGTTTTCAATGGCTGCAGCTGCATTAGGAACACTCGAAGTTGGTTTAGGCTTCAATCTCAAGAGAATAGCGGAAACCATGTCCGATATTTGGTCCGCATAATAGACGTGTGTGGCCAAATCTCCTATACACTGCTGAAGTCGGTCCAATAGATCTCGTCTCACATTGGTTGGTACTGACGCGGTCGCAGGAGTAATTCCACTGGCGCTTCCTCGTGGCGATGTGTTTTCGGAAGGCCCAGACCCATTTTCCTGCTGCAGATGTGGCGTTGCTCCACCCAATTGAAGTACCCTCAACACGTGGTTGATCAGCCCCAACAAGACGTCCATCACACTCAGCCCGATCAGGTTGATATCCGATTTCAACAAGGAGTCCACCATCGTAGCAAGAACTAACTGCTGTTGCAAATTTTCGTCGACCAGTTGCCCTCGAACTAAGATATCCATTGCCGTGACCAGAATGACATAGCGATCCTGTACAGGTGTCCACCGAGCAATCATGTCGAACACTTTCGTTGCCCAGCCTCCATACCGGTCACCTTTTGGCTTCTCCTCAATGACTCTTTCGTGCTGCGCAACCCGATCGGCAATAAATTCCAAAGTCGCAGTCGTTGCACCGTGTATCTGAGACCTATTGTTCACCTCGAATACTTGCTTCAAGCATTGCATCGCCAAAACCCCAATACGTTCTTCCGCCAGTTTATCTGCATCAGCTGTGGTGGCTGAGAGTGCCGCATTCGCATCCGTAGAAGTATCGGCAGTTCGAACAGTCGCATTACTCGTCCTCCGCTTGAGTAATTTCTCGGTCTCGACCTTTTCGTCCGTCTGAGCTCTGTGCTCTAGCATCTCTATAACATCATCATTTCCCGTCCATATGTTTTCCAGAAGTATGGGTACTATCACATCCAATTGTCTTCCCGCGAGTGATGCTAGAGCTTCCGATGAGGCCACACTGTGGATTGCTTGTAAGCCCACGTTTCTCCATCGCATAGCTACCGGCGCGCTGGTAGGGGGTTTAATAGGTGGAGAGCTCGTGGAAGCAAAGGACGCATATATCCTGACAATATCCTCGTATTGGTGGAGGTATTCTTGATCGGCTGAAAGAGACGCGCCATCATGGTGTTCGCAGAATGCTTCGAATGTTGGTATGGAGGATTCGACCATAGTAATGTCGCGGGATCGTAGGATGATGTTGAGGATTTTGAGCACATAGGGAGCGTAAAGAGGCAGATCTCTGGGAGCCTTCTCTATCAAGGCTGTCAGGATCTGGAGTGTTACTTGAACATTTCTAGAGTCAACATTAACATTATCTTCAAACCCAATAAATATGCGCCCATTGCCGCAGATTCCAACATACCCTATCCGCGCCCGCCATACGTCGCTGGCGGTCTTCTTCTCCAAGAACGCGCCAACCTTCTGCACCTTGCTCCGCCGTGTTGTCGCATAGTACAGAAGGTAGCTCAGCTCGCTGGAATTCGGCTTCACATCAACAGCACCCTTCGTAGTTCGCGGGTAGCACTTCAGAACGAGAACCTGATGCTTCGGGCGACATTTCTGTCGTATGGAGTGCATTTGTTATGGCCGCGTTGCCGGTATCTCCGATCTGGCAACTTGGCGCAGGACTTGGAGGGAATTGTCCACGGCGAGGAATTGAAGATTGCAGACACCGGAGAGGCGCAAGATTCGTCGTCAGTCGTCTCGAGGTATTTTGATCATGAAGGCGGCGTCATATGGCTTGGTCGTGGGAGATGTTGGGGTGTCAGTGGTGATGTTTCCCGTTCCCTGCTGACTCTCTCCTGAACCCGGTAATCAGGTTGAGGACAAATTAATTGTCAGGCAGCGATCGCCGCCGGAACAGCTTTTCTCCGAAAGATAGACCCTTGGAATAGAATGACGTTCACTTCGCGTAATTTTTGTATATAGAGTATTTACTCCAGATTCCTTTACCTACCTAGGTTTCCTCTTTTATGTTTTTATTTACGGTATTTATTTCTTTTCTGTCTAGGTTAAAATAACCAGATTCTTGTGCTAGCCTGCACCAGGTTTTAGTTGGACACTCATAGGAGTTACCCTGCGTTACCTCAAAATTGACTATTCCCCACAGGAATAAGCTGACTGTTGGCGTCGGCGGCATTGATGCGTTAGTTGTTGAATCACTCAGCCGGTGTGCTGTCCAGGAAGATGGTTATGACGAGGAGTTGGAAGATATCGCGGCGCGTATTGAGAGTAACTTAGAGTAACTTAGTCCAGACGGATTATTGGCTAACTTTGAGAGCTTCGAAATTGGCCAAGGCGGGTCACGTGCCCACTATATATCATCAACGAGCCGAGCTTCGCCTTCTTCTGCTGAATGCGCTAAAATTCCAGTGCTCGGATAGACCTATGAGCTCTATATATGTGGCCCTATAGAAAGTTTCTAAATGCTGTCGAGTTTCATAAATCACGTGTTGAGCTCAGGTTTCCCCTGAACAGTTCGCGAAGTTGCGAACCATCTGCTTACCTCTCACGTACAGCCTTACGACACCTCCACTTTCTTGCATCTACCAATCACATCACCAACATCCCACCAAGTCCTGAAGTCCTGCATGAGACGGTTTGCGGGGCCGCGCAGAGTCCTGAAAATTCGCAGTCCCGAGATCGTGGCTTCTGATTTTGACAGGCGCGCTTCGAGTCGCGTCATGGAACTGACCTTGCGGATACCAACTTGAAGCTTTTGATCCTCGATCAACTTCCAGAGCCGGTTCCTGGAATATGTGGAGTTGAGATGAGTCGGAAGTAGGTCACTGAGCGATATATGAAGCTGCGGGGCTGCTCTTCGTAGCTCCAAGAGCTAGCACAAACTCCTGACAGTTACAACAATAATACCTCGTAATCTCAACGTATCGATATATACGAAGTACGATTGCGATATGCACTACGACTTCTATCTGGTAGGCAACTCCGAAAGGTCAAAGTCGCGAAGAGTCCTTTTCGTGCAGGACTTCTCGAAGCCGCGAGCCATACCAAGCCACTGCTACCCCACAGTATCTCGACCTTGGAGAAAATGAAGCACTATCCGCCCCCTATATGATGGAGAGCTGTTTCCTCACGATCCGGGCGTTGGCCCCCAAAGTCTCCTAATATTTCTATTCGCACTTCATAAAGGCCAGAGTTCTGACCGACGGTCAGCCCGGAAATCTGCCTCGGGCTCAGCTGGGCCAGGGGCTAGATTGGCGAGGCGAAGGCAAGGCAACGAATGGACAGACCACTCGCACTGCAAATCAAGGAATTCCCCCCCCCCCCCAAAAACCCATAGGCTAGTGTCTGAACCAAATCTTTGGAGCCTTCCTCGTACTTATCAACTTTCACAACTCCGCCGCCGCATGTTTCGTGCAGAGCTTCCGACTCGGTGAGTGAGCAAGTGCAAGGCTCCGGCTCACCACACCCCACTACCGTACTCACATAAGCCAAGCGGCGAGAGCGAGGCGAGAGTCCTGGAGAGTCCTGCCACCTTGAAACGTTGCGACTCTAAGGAATCAGTTGCAATTGTTTCCTGACTTATACATCGTGTCGTGGCAATATGGGACTGTCGCTCCATCAATTCCGTCTGAATTTTCTCGTTTGCTGCAGCTTGCCACGATTCTGAACTCATTTCAAACTGGGGTGGACAAGTCACGATGTCGTTTCTAAGTAAAAGAAGTCGGAGCACAAGGTCCTTCATACGCGGGGAGGACCAAATTTCCGTGAGGAGGGTCGAGCCAACAGAAGAGGTTGCGACCGGGTGTCGTGATTCTACCGAAACATGCGATTCGAGGTCATCGTCGCCACCGTACGTCGATGCGACAGACTATGCACTTCACGAATCTTGCGTGTAAGGTATTCCGAAATCACATGAAGTACATCACTAATATTGCATACAGTATGCGCAAGTTCCCAAAACACAAATCTTCACATTTGCGATTTCTGGCCTGGGTTGCGTACACCCGCAAGTTCACCGATGAAGCCATCACCGAGGATGAGAGAAGGACGTGCCCTTTATTATGGTGCCGTACAGTGTTTCCTGATCAGGAGACAATGCTCCAGCATGTGTGGAACTGTGAATATCTATCAAAGGGACTCTACTGGTGTTTCCACTGTCAACGACCTGAGCGCGTTGGGAAATTTCAATGCAAGAGATGCCAAGGCATGCCCTCTCGGACTGATCGCTTGACATCCGTAGCAAAAAGGATATTCTCAAAGCTAGGAACCAAGCATCACCGACATTTTCATCAACCGACACCTGAGCCAGACATGGCTCTCGCAAAGTGTTCAGACCTCAAATCATTAGAGCAGCCCGAGTACCCTCAGATATATGATGCAGGACCCGTTGATGACTGGAGTCTTCCTAATGCGTCAACTGGGGCGGGAATTCGTGACTGGAGTGGTTCTATGGAACTTCCAGATACCCAGATTTCAGAAATGAGTGGATCTAGCTGCCCGATGGAGCTCAGTGCTGGTCCCGAGAACTGGTTGGTTCCCGCATACACTGAACCTCAACAGGAATGGTTTCTTCCTGAGCGGTCTACCAAAGCCAGCAGCAGCGCTCCTAAGTCTTCGAAGAGGCCTGAGACTATGCTGCCTCCTCTCAATACACAGTCACTGACTCCCACTCGACAAGATAGCAGGACTCAACGGTACTCTTCCAACAATTTATTAGAGGAGCCTATGGGGGCAACTTTGATCTCTCCCTTGAGTGCTACGCCAAACTTCCATGGAGTATCCCCAACGGATACTGAAGTCAGCGGCAGGTCGTTCTTCACCAATGACTCTGGCTACACCAGTGGAACGGTTATTTCCTCGATGAGCAGCTCGAACTTCGAGCTCAACCCAAGCTTCAACGAGCCCCGAGGAACAAAACGCTCTCGAGATTCGACCGAAGATGCAGGACAACCCCAAATATCTTCCACGCAATCAGCATCCAATGGAATCAAAAGCGCCGTCGGATCCATAAGCAGCAACCACTCCCCCAGCCGCTGCCCCAGCACCAAGAAACCCAAACTCCAATCACCCCACTGGTCAAATGCTCCCACCCTCGTACAAGCATTCTCCGAAATACTTGATACCCACATCTCCCACAGCAAATCAGTGCTCCGTTCGCTCCCATACTCCCCCATCACAACCGAGCTCCTAGCCATGTCCCGCACGTCCCTCGTCTCCATCGGGCTGGAAGCACTAGCCTCTATTATCCAAGGCCGCAACCCAACAGCCATCGTGCAAGTCTTCGCATTCACGCACATCGCCTACGCTTTCTCCATCGCCATCGACCACGACGAGATAAAAGTCCACACGCAGGAATGGTTCCAGGATTCTCTATCATGGGTAGAGGATTTGGGATCCGAGAGGCAGCGGAACGCGTATATGCAGATTGCGAAAGCTATTTGGCAGCCTGTGGAGAGTCTGAGGGAGAAGAGTTTACCGATGTTGTTTGCACAGGGTGATAGAGAGAACAGGTTATTTTTAGCTTGCAAGCTGTTCTTGGATTCCTTTGAATCTTTCGGCCCTCAGCAAAACTCCGCGAAACCGGAACAGGCGTTTGATTTCGAGCAGCCGCTATTTGCAAGGAAGGCGAAGACGGAGGTGATTGATGAGCTGATCACGACGGTGTCGATTGAGGCGTTTATTGAGGACGTTGTGAAAGTGGAGAAGAGGTTGAGTAGGGGGCATATCACTAATGTGAGGGAGTTGGAATTGGAGTTGATGTGTGCTGGGAAGGTATTCCTCCTTCCCCTTTCTACATTCAGGGTTCGGAGCCCTGCTAACCCACTACAGCTGGCCTCACAATCAGAAATAGCCTACACCCGTTTCCTCGAACACGTGACAGTCCTTTGCAACACCCTCTACACAACCGACGCCTCCAAAGCCCGTTCCGCATACCATATCAACGACATAGCGCTCATCAAACAAATGCTACCGGAAGAAATGTATTGTGATTATAATAGGGAGTTTGAGCTGGAGCTGGACGATGATATGCCGCTTGATTGCGATTTGTTGACCAGGGAGGGGGACATGGGGTGTGTGGATGGGTGGAGGGGAGATGTGGATGAGATGATCAATCTCTCTATTCCAGTCCAAGACCAAGCTTCTTCCTCAACCCCACAAACGAACCCCCTTCCAACGCCCAAACACGCCCCACCTCCACCTCCAACCTCGACCTCAGCAACTCCACCTTCCGAATCCCCAACACCCGCCCCAAACACCACAACAAAAGACCTCAAATGCCCCATCTGCGCCTACATCCCCACAGGTGAAGAAAAATGGAAAGCCTCGAACCTGCGCCGGCATAAACGCACACAACATCCGAGTCCAGATGAGAAGGGAGGGAAGAAGGTGTGGCGGTGTCAGTGGAAGGGATGCGGGAGCGTGTTTACGAGGAGTGATAATTTGAGGAGTCATGCTAGGGATAAGGGGCATGAGGTTGGGGTTGGGAAGTGGAAAGGGAAGGGGAAGGAGAGGGTTGTTGATGATGAGGGAAAAGAGGAAGATGAGGGGGATATGGGAATGGGTATTGAGGGTGATGAGAGGCCTGTGAAGAGGAGGAAAGGGGATGGGAGTGTTTTTGGAGCTGAGTGATACAGTAGCGTTTTCAGGGCGCTGTGATCTTGGGATTGTACTAATACTTCCATTTGCATATTGGCGTTTGAGGATCAAAACTGGAGATATACCCATGGGATAGCATGTAATTAGGCCAAACAACTGGCTAGAAAATCAAAATAATTGAAAATAACATTTGAAGACATGCACGTGATGTACCCTAGAGAAACATAATTTGCTGAGCACACTGGGGAGAAAGAAAAGTCCTTGGAGGACTGGAGGACTTAAGTCCTGATTACTATTCCCCACGCTGATGACGAATCTCTGGGTATGCCGATCACTCAGCCTCGTTTTGCTTAGGAGTCCTAGAGCGGGATGTCGATTCCTTACCGAGGGTTTCCGTCTAAGTATGTAGGACTTGAGTAAGAAAAAGTTTGTGTTAAGATCTAATGTATCGTGATGCATAGTGCCAAGTTTCCTCGACGAGTGAGGCTATCATGGGAATGAGTCTAGACCGTCAATAGTTTGTTCGTGTGGAGTCCTATAGGAAGCTACCACAAGCCGCAGGACAGGCCTGAACCAGGGTTTCAGTCTTATTCGTACATCGAGGAAAACGTTGTTGTGGCACACTGAATGCTTGACACGGGCTTCCTGCAGGCGCTCGCGCACCCTCGAACGATGATAGCTGAGCATCGGAGTGTAGATATGGGACAATCCTGGTCTAACGTATCCGTAACTTTGAAACTTAGACACCAAACTGTAGCCAGGTGTGTGACAAATGTGCAGTGCCGTTGATGTGGTATTTGAAGACGTAGGACTAAAGTCCTCACCGACGGTAAGAAAGAAGATGCCATGTAGTCGAAGACACACATGCGGAGATCTTTGCCTCATCAAGTCTTTATTTCTATTCTCAAGCCATGTGCGTAGCCGTCGTAATGATGCAACTGGAACTTCCAGAATACACGTGTTGACAAAGGAATACCTAATCGAGATTTCCGGATGGGTACTGTCAGAACTCAGATTTGAGCATCTGCGCCTGGCCGCACTGTAGCTGAGACTATTGCTCAGATCGCCGACCTCTCGCAGAAGAATGATGTAGATCGGCATCCCTCCGAAACTGGGAGGTGACGACGTCGGGGAGTTGATAGGTGCATGTGGGTGGCCAGGATCTTGGTGACAGAGTCGCGGAACAAACTTTGTGTTTTTGTCAGATATTGCAAAACTCAATTCATGCTTGTGGTGATACAGCAAGGTTCGGGCCGGTCTCATGGTGTTTGCGTGGCCGAAGTAGGTCGATGAGAATATATCTTTGGACAATTTGATTGAAAGCAGAAGCCTTGAGTCCGATTTTCCGGGGTATAAATTTAGTGATACTCGTTGTTTGGCTGATCCAAAACGTGCGATAGTTCAGGGCAAGGTATACCACGCGGACGTTAGCTCGAGCTGCACCAAAAGTAACACCGGGGAATTGAAATCTAGCCTTGTTTCTTAGTGGGAGACTAGGAGTTCTTTTCCACTGCGTTGGAATCCGGCCGTGACTTACGAGCGAATCGGAGGACTTCAATTCAGGACTCGTGTAATGAACCAGACACGTGGGGGCTAATATTCTCAAATCGACCGCCTCGAGGGGTGACACAGTCGCAGCTATCTGTGCACAACGGCAGGGCGCATATGCAGGTCGATGCCAGTTGCCTTTGAGAAAATGCACTGCCATGGAACTGCTGAGGGAAGTATGTCCTACTCTCGTCGTCACTAAGTCCTGACTGGCAACAAAGTCAGTGAGTGCATTGAATGGATTCGCGGAAAGAAAGCAGGGAAACCCTGACGCTTCGTACCTGCAGTGACTTGAGCGAGAAGCGAGAATGCCGCGACCCATAGCTGACTATAAGATAAGACATTGGCCACTTGAAGACCCTGGCCACATCCAGCTGCGGTAAAGTCTGGTATTAAGGTTCTGATCCACCTATTGTTGCTTCCAATCCTCGTTGCAATATCGAGAATCGCTTGTTGGCTTTCCTGAGCAAGCTATCTTTGTAGCTCAAGTCACTGCTGTATCGTGAACTGGGGTTGTTCTCGAGCTCCGTTGTTGCAGGATGACGAGAAATATCACTTCCCAGAAGCAACTCATTTGGTCGGTTCGCCGCGGCCACGGCCGGTAGTCCTGCCTACCTAGCCATGTAGACAAGCCCAAAGGCTAACGGAATCCAGTCTTCCACCAGTGCATTCCTCCTCAAGCGATTCCATGTCTAAGTCAGGCCCGGCAGAGACTCGAGCCCTCACCAAGAACAGTTTGAAATATGTGCCTCCGGCTCCGTCGAATCTTCAAAGCTACCTGATACGCGAGGAGAATTTCGAAAGGTTGGCGCTGGGGCTGAAAAGCCAAAAACAGGATGGCGAAAGTGTGATGAGCGAGTGGGAGAGAACCTGGCAGGCGGCGGGAGGAACGGAGGTTAGAACTAGTACATTTTCGTCCAGTTTCAGTGAGGGGTGGCGTAAGATGGATATGTACTATACGGGAACGGTAATATGAGTACCTGTTGACCAGGTTCATCGAGTACATTGGTGTTTTGGAGATATGTATGAGTAGACCAGTAGCGATTAAGCTGCTTAGTATCAACGATCCGAGACAATAAAGTCTTTGACCAACAAGCCAGGTGAACAATATCCGTGTGAAATCCACTGAGTAAGCTGAGAAATGGGAAATCGGTCGACTATTTGTATATAAATAGCCATTGCTGACGAAGACTTGCGTGGAAATGTGCGTACCATTCGTGATCCCAAGGCTTTGACAGTGAGGTGTGCTAGCAGGACTTCCTTCCGCATATGATTACGAAGCTCGACAGGAAGGCGAAAGGGGTAAGTGCAATCAGGAGATATGACTTAAGTCCGATTGTTGGTGAAGGTAGATTTTGTGCTTGAGATGTCTTCGTAGTTGCCTGAGGTGAGCACAGCCATGATGGGCTCTGGGACCTAAAGGACTCCTGAGATACCAAACCTCGGTGACAGAATAGGGAGAGATAGCTTAACGAAGGTAATAGCTCCTTTCGAGGCAGAACAGAAGCTTGATGTAAATCGAGAGAGATACTGGTCGTTGCAATGAAGATCTTGGTGTGGTGTAGCGAGACCGGTGGCCGAAGAACATGGTTGTTGGACCTCACGTGAATCACTCAAGAAAAGACAGCAGTCGCCGTGTTGCCGGAGAGCCAGCCGAAAAAAACACGTAGAATGTGGAATGTGCAATGGACCCCGCCAGCAGGCCACTTAATTAAGCAGGTGTGCTCCCATCTTTGGTCACGTGTCAACTCCCGAGTTGGCAACTGCGAAGGGCTTCTAGCCTGGGCACGCCTACCTAGGTATTAACCGATTTGGTGGTATCCTGTGCAGCTGTCATACTCTCGACTTGAGACACACCGCTTGCCGGACCACCAATGCTCGAGAGCCAACCCTGAGGAGCCCCATACATCACGAACAAGAATCCGAGGAAGCAACAAAACGCGAGGAACCCGACCATCACCATGGAAGCGAGGACCCAGCCTTTTGGCCGTTGTCTGGTCGTGCTGGAGTCCTCACCTCCTAACGTACGCCCTGGCCCAAATCTCTTCCAAGATAAATCCAGTCCCCAAGCCGCTTGCCCCGTGACCCCCGGCATAGCCGTTCCATACGGCCGCTGAACGACATCCTGAGTCCCGAAGATCTTCGTCATGAATCCAGGAGTCGTAATCAGATTCCGTTGGATACCAAAATTGGGGTAAAGTCCGGTCATGAGATTGTAGAAATGGGCGGCAGCGAGGCCTGTAGCTTGAATCATTGCAGACTGTGGGCCTTCAAGGATGAGAGATAGGAATAGAAAAGCGTAGGGGAGATATTGGCAAGGCATTTTAAGCACAAATAGTGTTATGGGCTCGTCCCAGGAATCGAAGGTGGATGTTGTGATGAAGGACATGGCGACGACGGATGCGAAGACTGTTCCATAGGTGATGAAGAGATTGAGGATCTATGTGGTTATTAGATTTTGTGTAGCTATTTCAGCATTTCGAAAGAGGCTTACCAAGATGACCCCAGAAACGAAGCAAATATAAGTAGCAAACTCCGCCCGCTGCGTAAATCTCGGCGAGGCAATTTCAAGCTTGGCTCCGTACACATATACTGCTCTCTATTAGCTCCTTTGCCGCAACTAGCCATCTACCACTATCAAGACTTACAAAAATATGTATCAAACAAAAGTCCAAGCCCCGGTCGCGTGATGAGAAGCGACGTGAAGATTCGCCAGAGCTGGAAGAGATTGCCGAGGTAGAGGTTGAAGAGGCCGAAGGGAATCAGTGTTGTATAGATGAGGATGGAAAATATGAGTGTGACAGCTGTCAAAGTTCTGCGGACTGTTAGACAGGAAGTAAAGGAGAGAGGTGCGAGACACGTACCGGGCGATAGGGGGCGCTGAGAAAAAGATTTCGAGGGGTGACATGTTTGAGGCGGCGGAGTTGAATTGGAAGGGTTCAATGTGAATTATATCATAGTAAAACGCTACTTATATCATAAATAAGTCGTATTCAAGATGACGGACTTGACACCTGTTGGTGGTCGGGAAGCTTTTGAATGTTGCTGTCCTGATTTGGCGGCGCAGCCGCTTGAGCACAGCCCCCAATCAGGGATTGTGAAGCGGAGTTCAGCCACATCTCTCGTTTGGTGAGATTAATAACAATGTCCCAACGCCTGTTTGGATATTCTGCTCAGAATAATCTGCATTGTAGCTCGATAATGTTTGAGTGAAATGAAGGGCATTTGTGTTATTGGGAATATCATATTCGATTAGATGTCCACGTGGAATACCCAGCGCCCCAGATGATCGGGCCAACAAACTAACCCATTTTAAGCTCCCTGTAGAAATAGCGTGTGACAACGGCGATCGTTCCATCTTGGAGTGCATTAGTCGCAGCTCATTTGGTTTTCTCGTTATCATGAGGGCCGGCCCGCAGGTGTCGCAGGCGTTCCTTAAGTTTCCTTCCCTGGAGAAAGCCAGGATCGCACCGTGGGCAGAGGCTTTTACGCCAGCATCATGCCCACCCCCGCCTATGTTTACCAGCCGCTTGAGAATCCACATACACATTTTCGTCTCCTAACAATTTTTCCTAATCGAGACCAAAATGCTGCAATTGAAGGAGCCCTATCTGTCCACCGACTCCCGGACAGCAATGCGACACGATTCGCCCAGTTCCGGATGATCCTTCGAGTCCCTTGGTATTACGCCATCTCTTACGTCTGGGGAACCCCTCCTGCTCTCTCAGACACGAGATGCATCGTGATAGAAGGGCGCGACCTCACCGTGTCGTCTCATGTCTATGCTGGGCTGCAAGAAGCCCGAATCGAGAATCCGACTTCTTTCAAAGTGTGGATCGATGCCATTTGTATTGATCAATCCAATGACCACGAAAAGGATGGCCAGATCCCCTTGATGCGGGAGATATATCATTTCTCCATTCATACATTTATCTACATTTCAAGGTCTGAGAATGATGCAAAGCTCATTCGCTTCATCAACCGTCTGAATACTTCTCCTCGCTTCATCGCCTTCAACGAGAAATTAATAAAAGCGTATCCCAAGAGAAATCCAGATAAACCAGAAGCAAATTCCGATTGGTTGAAAAGTCTGAGTGCTTCTGGGTTTGTGAATGTCATGATTTTGGTCACATTTCCACCACTTCACGTTTTATGGGCTGCCATCAAAAGCATGATCAGAGCATGCAGCGATGAAACAGAAGAGCTGTCGCCGGCGTCGCGATTAGAATTTTACGATGAGAAAATAAAGCAACTGAAGGCGTGGCAACCGAGGAAAGCATCTTTGCAGGCAATTGAATCCGAGGACTTGGCTGAAATGGCCCAGCTTATACAGAGTGAGTCCAGCGGGGCAACTCTGTATTTCAACCGCATGTGGACATTTCAGGAAGCGATAGCCAATATGGTCGTAGCGCTTCATTGCGGAATGATCGAGACACCTCTTGAGGGCTTTGTGCGTACCGTGCATTATCTGGATAGGGTTCATGGCTTGGATCCGGCATTCGTCGAGGAAATGACCACACTCTCAGTTGTCAGTTCCAATTGGACAGCGGGCCGCAGGTTTCCACTCCAAGAACTATTATTCTACTGCCGCAATCGAGATTGTGAGGATCCTAGAGACAAGATATACGCTCTCACTGGGCTGATCAACGATCGAATGGATCCTCGATTGAAGCCGAACCAACAGCATTCTGTTGCCGAAGTCTACGCGAGGGCTACAAAGTATATCATCAGCGCGCAAAAATCCTTGGACGTAACATGTGTCCGTGGGAGGAAGGAATCGGAATTTGGACTGCCCTCGTGGGTACCAAATTTTCAAGAATTCGGGGTTTCCAATGGAAGGAGACTGTTGGTGGATCCGAGTGGTCGGGAGCAGATATTCAATGCATCCGGAGATGAGAGACACACAGAGCCAGAATCTTTCGCGCACCGAATTGACGTGCTTCATACATATGGACTGCATGTTGGCCTGATTCGGCGTATATCGCCAGCTATAGCAATGGAGCGGATGGAAGAAGTATGCAACTGGATACGTGCTGTAAGCCCGGGTCAAGAGAAGGAGTCCCAGCAACGACTTGTGGACCTGTCAACTCTTTTATGTCATTTGGCAGAGCTTTGGCGCGTTTCTGACGTGTCGAAAAGAGCTGCCATCTGGGTTGCGGTGGAAAAAGACATCAACACGCTCTCGAAAGTTCGCTTTGACGAGGAGCAAATTAAGTGGCTGTTGGTACTGATGTGTGGCCAAGAAGAGGCAAGCACGAGGTGTGATAGCACCGAAATTTTGTTGACCTTGAGACAAGCTTGCATTCGAATGCCTTATTCGGACCGGACATTGAATCTACTTCTCGACGCGTTGCAAAAAGGGACCCGCGGTCGGCGACTTGTGCTGCTTGATAGTGGGGGTATTGGGCTAGTGCCCGAGGAGGCAATGGTTGGTGATGCAGTTTGTGTACTAGCTGGATGTAGTGTGCCTGTGTGTTTGCGGGGGACCTCGATCGCTGATGAATGGAGGCTTATTGGAGAATCTTTTGCCCACGGGTATATGGACGGCGAAGCTGTAAGGAATATAAGTGATCATCCAGCAAAAGCATACTTGCTGGTATGACTTTCTCTCCGTAGATACAGAATCTTGATTTCAAGTCAGAGAGGAATACCACGAGACAGATAATCCGAGACTTTCCGACCAAAGTGCCCTCACAACGGTGCCACGGTGCGCGATCTCACATCCGTGAAGCCCTCTCTAGATCGATTTCCTGGCTTCTGCGAGAATGGTTTCCACTGTCCAGGTCAAACTGACTGTTTTCATCGTTGAGACGAGGCCCAGTGACATCTTCCACCTGTGCGAAGCTCTGATGGGGTATTTTCTCGGGCTCTGGCCCAATACTGGAAGCATTTGGGTACGATTTAGGATCTCCTGTCGACATTACGTTTGACTCGTAGCGCATACTGTATCGACTGAGGGTGGGATGATTAATTTTCTTGAAGAGCGGCGCGAGCAGCGGTCTTAGGGAGGGCAAACAGCCGGCAATAAAATACGCTCCCCCTTCAACGATCGTCCATATTTGAGTCTGAGTCCCGTACCAAGTTGGATCGAGAAAGAAATTGTTCTGGGTGAACTCGGCAAAGCGGATAGTAGTTGTAATGAGGCCACTGAGAGCGTATAAGTAGCCGTTCTCCCACGCGTTCGACGGAACGCAGCTCGTGAAACCAGACTGCTGACTTACAGGTTAAAAGTGAGGAAAGTTATCATCACCCCAATTTTCTGGTTCCTTGAAATATGCAATTTCCATACACCACATAATGGCAATATTATCATTGCCACATCGGTGGGTATCCCTATGAAACCGTTCCAGATGAATGCGTGGTGCTCATTGATGCAGTGACCGGGTATACTCTTGTCATACTTGAAACGAAAAGGAATACATGAAAAGCCTGCAACAAATAGAGCCGCGGTGAAAGCTGATACGAGTACCGCGCCGATCGTGTAAATAGCGTACTGGTAGGGCTTCAATGTAAATATCCGAAGATACACGATCAGAATTGAGAGCTTGGGAAACAGGGTAGAAAACTGATATATAAATTCTTCGGCGATTGTCAGCTTCAGAAAGGCGCTTAACTGGTCTTGTGAGATAGTGGCAGTATGCCTCCCCATGCCACAATACTGTATTCCGTCTAGCTTTAGATGAGCGTCCTGCTTCTAAGACATGGTGGATCATTCAGCATAGCAGGGGTAAGAACTTACAAAAAGCGATAATGCTGTTCGCAAAACAAAAGAAAAAGGCTGGTACCAACAGATAGGTTTCCCCGCTGCGTGTGGAAATTTTTGTGATTCGCGTGGTGAAATGAAGAGCGACAAAGATGACCTCGAGAATCGCGAAAAGAATGGCGACGACCAGAAGACTGCGACTTCGGTCTGCAGCCACATACTGCGGCGAAAACTGTTTGTCGGCGGCCATGCTCTCTCTCCCGTAAGCCGTTCGGCGAAGTCGGTAACGTTGTCAAAATGGCGATGGATTGAAGGAAAGGGGCAGCTGCAATTGTCCTTGGACTTGGAGCATCTGTGACGTTGTTCAAGAACCAAACTGAAGGAAACCAAGTGGCACTTGGGGGTCCGTTCCCACTCCCCGTTTCCCAGCTCTTGGCTCTCAGCTCTTAGCTCGGAGGCACAGTGCAGTGATTTTCATCTTCCCCGGCCTAAGAGAGGACATTTTGTCGAGGCAGCACGAGGCACCCTTGCTCTATCGCGAGACTTTCAATGGCCCGCCTGCTGGCTAGTACAAAAATGGCCCAAAATAAATACGAAAAGGCTTCTTCAACGAAGCTGTGCTCGCTTGGCGTAACTCTGATTCATCGGTGCCTACAGCCCATTATTGCGCAAGCAGTTCAGCTTACATGGTGGGGGAAACGGGTCATCTCAAACCTTGAAACTTCAAAGCCCGTGTCGTCACATTCTGCTGAATGTCGATAACATGTGTGGTATCGCTTGGACCATGGACTTAAGCATATTCCGGTATGCAAGAGAAAGAGGTCGACGAAATAGTAGATCTTTGGTATGAATGTCTTCATTCGAGGAAGGCGCACTTGCGAGTGGGACGGCTCGGTCCGCTTGCGCCGCCTTGGGACACGTGAGCTACTTTCGAGAGAGCATGCCGGAAGAGAAGAAATGTATGTCAATTCTCTTTAGACGTCCTCAATTGAAGAATATCAAAGAATTGAAAGACGTGAAAGCCTTTTATAATATTTTTATTCGTTTTTTCTTGACTCACGTGGGGAACGCCAAGACGGGAAATATAAAGTACAGTAATGCTCGAGTAAGCGTGTCCCACAACCTGTACAACCTCAAAACCAAGCCCACCCCACCTCAACGTTGTTCTTTTCCCCGCAACACTTTGAAGATGTCTAGCTTAATATTATCCATAGGATCGGGCTCACATGAGGCACAGGTTCGGTTGGCAGGAGCTTTGCAGACCTGCCGAGTGGCATAACCGCGTTGCCCCTCCCCCGCATAGCCAATGCTTGGAAGATATGTTTCATTGGATATTCATATTAGGCAAAGATCTCACAAAGCCACCTCGCTACTTCCACCAATATGCCGCTCTAAACAATTACCTGCTATGTAGGCGAATGTGGGACAATTCGCCTGCCAGAGTTGGCAACATGGAGATTCATTGCTGCAGGGATCGCACTTTACGCGTCTATATCACTGGACATGCCCACATTCCTTTGGTCGAACTCTCACGGTCATCATCTTTACCTTCACTGTGCTTTTATTCTTGAATTTTACGCGCCGCTGTTTCATTCTGGGCTTTGTATTAGTACAGCTCGATCTCAGAAGGGCCATTGAGATGGAAACACACGAGAAGCCAGTCGTCGAAACCATCGCCGCCGAAAAGGTTTCTTCAAATGAAGGAGATATACCTATAGAATGGACAGATGAGGATGAGAAACGCATCAGGCGGCGTATGGATGTTCGAATTGTTCCGACAGTCTTTGTACTGTATCTCTTGTGCTTCATTGACAGGTAAGTGACGGGAATTTTTACACGAAGACCAAAACTAACAAATTTCTCCATAGGGCTAATATTGGGTAAATATGCTGCTGATCAAGTAGTTGGATGTACCTAATGCGTCTGATAGAAATGCTCGCATCGAAGGAATGGCCAAGGAGCTCAACTTGGTTGGCTATCGCTTCAATTGGGCTCTCACAATCTTCTATTTCTCGTATATTGCTGTCGAGATTCCTTCCAACATCTTGCTGAAGTATATCGGAGGCCGGTAGGTAGTGCATCCATCAAAAATTACCCTCGTCTAATTGATCTAGCTATTATCTGCCTGCACTCGTTATCTTCTTTGGCCTGATATCGATGTGTACCTCCTTCATCACCGACTATCGTGGACTGTTTGCTTGTCGATTTCTTCTTGGCCTTGCTGAAGGTGGAATGATGCCCGGAATGTAAGTCCTCATTTTCTACGAACGATGAACGCCCACCGCGGCAATAATATTTCCCTTGAGGGTCAAATTTCGATCAAATCAGATGCTAATTTTCCCAGCGCATATTACCTGTCCTGCTTTTATCGCCGGCACGAACTTCTTTTCCGCATGGGTATTTACATCACAGGAGCATCTTTAGCAGGGGCTTTCGGCGGTCTTCTTGCTGCAGGCCTGTCTCCAATACCAGATTGGGGTGTCTCGAGCCGGAGGATTCATCGATGGAGAAACATTTTCTTCTTCGAGGGACTTTTTACTCTGGTATTTTCCGGTATAGGGATGATGATCTTGCCAGTCTCCCCCGACAAATGCAAGTTTCTCACGCCCCGCGATCGATACGTTGCCCTCGAGCGAATCAACCGAGAGCACAAGGAGACGGCCTATGAACCGACCCAGCCCCACCATATTCGCCGTGCCTTCTTGAACATTAATAACCTGATTTGTGCTCTTGGATTCTTCAGCATCAACGTCTCTGTTCAGTCCTTCTCGCTATTTCTTCCCACCATTCTCAGCAATCTCGGCTGGACGAACCTCAAAACGCAGTTGTACAGTGTGCCGCCCTACGTTGTGGCATGTTGCTGGGCTATCTTCGTTGCGCGAATGAGCGACGTCTACAAACGGCGTGGTATCTTTATCGTTGGCGGTACTATTCTTGCCGTCATTGGTTATACTATGCTTGTGACCGTCAAGTCGAATTCCTTGAAGTATCTGGCAGTGTAAGTCTGCTTCCGCAATATTGTCTACTGAAGTTCCTGCTCTCCATTCTAACGCATCTCAGATTCTTTGCCGCATCTGGCGCCTTTCCCCAAGGACCAGCTTTCCTTGCATGGGGCCTCAACAATGCCTCCGGTACCTCGATCAGAGCCGTCAGTGGCGGTTACATCGTCGCCCTCGGGAGCGCGGGCTCCATCATCGCAACTTGGACATATCTCGAGAAAGACAAGCCGAACTATCATCGCGGACATTACATAAATCTTGGAGCACAGTGTGTGGCATGCTTCCTTGCGGCAGTGGGGATTGCGTACACGAAGTGGGAAAATAAGAAGAGGGACAGGGGTGAGCGGGATAACAGAATTGTTGGATTGAGCGAGACGGAAATCAATTCTTTGGGCTACAGAAGTCCTGAGTTCAGATATACGTCTTAGGAGTGCGATGGGATGAGGAGTAGCTTAGAATGGATGCATATATATTTTACATTTGTGGAACATGTTACTACTAGGAAACCAAAATTCGGACTGGAACAACCCATCGATACGAAGCCGTGTATGCCACATTAGTTACATTCAAGTTTTATTCTGTCGTACAACCCGCCCACTTTCAACACCCCGGAACTCAGCCTCTTCTCTTGGTATATCAACCGGACGAACCGATTGGCAAGAGACCTGCCACCATCATACGATCACGTAGAATTTATCCAGGAACCGTCAGCCTACCATTCCTTCGATTCGTCAAATCTTACGACGTTTGATTGCAAATGCTACAGCACATGCCCCTCGCTCCGCTACCTACTGCACGATTCAAGGTTAAACTTCAGCTGCTGAAGTCCAGCACTTTGAAATACTTCACCGGTTCTGTTCCCGCGATATTGTCCTTAATGAAGATTCATCCTAAATAAGGTTAAGTGAGCCGAGCCGGCTCCCGGGTTGCGGATATTGACTCATTTCTTTCTTTGAATCGCCGAGCCTATACCTTTGTAATTTGTACCTTTTGCGGGGCATGCTCGAGCCGCCCAGTGGCACATTTGTTCTTTCCGTGCGGTGCAAAAACCACTGGATTGCCACGTCCGGGAAACCCTGTCCTGACTTGCCGACTTTTGATACCGTGCTCAAACATCCGAAGAGTTCTGCGGAGTATGAGCACAAAGACTTCTAATTATGTGGTAGTTATGCTGCGCTAGTATAAATTCGGCAATAACAAAATGCAGATAAGGCCGTTTCTCATTGAGCGAAAAGATGAGAACGATTTCTACGAAGTAATGATGACGTTTGCGAATGCTTCTGCGGATGTCGGGGATGTCATCTGCCATCTGAAAAAAATTGGCAAAGCTGAACCATCTAGTGGATGCTTACAGAAAGGAGTCTTTGAAGATGATCTTTTAATGCTGGTGCGAGACTGTAAAGCTTGAGGGCGTTACTGTGGAACAAAACTGGCGGGGAAATTTAAGTGGCACGACTTTTTTTGGTCATAGATCCATTCAATTTGAACATCGTATTACATACAGAATACCGATGCAACGGCAATTCTTCGGCGGATCAATTTCACCCTCATATATAATTAAATAACTAAAACATTTCGACAATCAGGCGGTACATCTGAGCTAGGTACAACAGGTTCACGATGTATGGAAGCTTATGGCAGTTTGATTATAACCAACTCAAAACTCCCCAGGTGGGGTTTTTGACTGTAAGCGACCCTAGACCTGGGGTAGTTCATAGTGTTTTGCCATTTTTTGTATCAAATTTTTCTTGGAGCGCTCAATCACATGAAATAATTACGAGGTGAATTTGACTTGTTCTCTCAAGTTGCCAAATCTAGATACAAGTTTATCAAATCCAAAACCACAGGTACGTAACCCCCACGACCATCAAACATTTATTCACTACGCCGACTTTTCGTTCTTCCACGTCCAAGCATTCCATTCCTCAATCTGCTCATATTCCGGTACAGCTTTAATGCTATCTCCTACATATTTTGCTACCATTTCGGTTGTGACATACTCCAGAACCGGGTTTTCCTGTCCATTCGGGAACAAAGGGTGTGAAGTGGACATCATTCTTAATTTCGGACAGTACTGGATAAGCTTTGGGAATATTATGTCGGAAAGCACCGGGCTCGTTATCGAGGTTAAGGGTGATACATCTTAAATTGATGAGGTGTTGAAGTTTGGGCTCTACATGGGACAGGCCTTTGCCCATAGCTTCCATGTCATAAATGCCCCTACTTTCAGTCAGATATACTTTTCCAAATCTTCTATGAAGGAGAATTCAGCTTACGAGGTGTTAAAATACAAGTTTTTAATCTTCCCGAGAATTTCCTGGCTCTTTCTGTCCAATGTGGACATAAAAGGACCCGAACCTTCAGATAGGTTGATGATCGAACAAGCAAACGTCTTGATTTTGTAGAAGACCTAGATGACCTCGGAGTATAGTTGCGGCTCGGGACGAAAAGCGTCAATGATGTTTTGGCCCTCGCGCCACGCCCGATACATCTTGGCCCAGGGGGGTAAGCAATTGGCGAATATGAGAGCTCGGATTTCGCGGGGAAATCTACGGATATCTGGGATGTTGTCCGACATCTGGAGCACTTGGGGTCAGCAATAGTAGTGGGCTGTGACCGAAATTACTCACCTTCAAGAAGTTTGTTGAGGAAGAGATCAAGATGTGGTCGAGAGGTAGCAGACGGTGGATTAAGACCTTGGGCAAAGAATTTCAAGCGAGCAGTGGCTAGCGGTGATTTGTTTATTCGTACAAAGCTCATTGAATTTGACCAACGGCAAATGTGAATTGCGTCGCAGGAAAGCATGCGTAGTTGCTTAAAGTTTCAATTCTTCAACCCCTGGGTGTCTACCGTACAGAATATTGATGGGTGGATTAGATACATCATAATAATACGTCAAAAGTGACAGATCATATGCAAATTAGTGAATATGACCAAATGATCCCCCCAGGTTTGAACGATATTCACTCCAGTGACTCTACCAGTTCGAGGGCGTCTCCTACCTCTGCTTCCCAAGCAGTAACATCAAAATTCCGGTCGTGCCACCAGAACGGACCGCTGTCTTTGTCTCCCTTGATGATGTCTCTTCTCTGCTTTTGTCTCAATATCGAATTCATACAGTGAGCTGATAGAAAAGCTTGCTCCGCGGTCCAATATCCGCGCGGGGTCCAAAATTCCAATTTTCGAAGTTTTGTATTTCCAGCCACCAGCAATCCCATAGCGAAGACAGGTGGTCCCTCCGATTTGCACTTGACCCTAGGAAAATCCGTCGACAAACATAGCTTTTCTAGATTCGTGAACTCGAGAAGTCTGGAGTCGGTGTTTGTGGTGAAGTCCATGTATCTGCTCCTGGTGTTCGTCACGAAATCTATGTAATCTGGGTTATCAGAACTAGACGTTATTAGTTAGAGCCCATCAACGGTAGGTGATCGACGCTTACTACAGATCTCCTACTATCAGATCGCGAACGCTCGAGATATAAGTACGCTCGAGTTGCTGGACGGACTCAAAGTTGTGGCTCGTGATTCGGAAAGTGTTCCGCTTGTAGTAGATCTGAAGAGCTTCATCGTAGACTTTTGGCTCGGGACGGAGCGCCACTATAATAGCGGGCGTCTTGGGTTGCTGCTCGAGATATGTGACTTTGGGAAACGTGAGAAGGTATTCGAAAACCATGTCCCGAATTTCGGTTGGAAGGTATCGTAATGAGATCGGTGGAATTCGCGCCGCCTTCTGTAGATTATCAGCAATTTGCCCATGATTCTGATGGCAGATACCCCAACACACTTTGAGCCTAATTGCGACTCGGAAGCCCTTTGGTCCTGGCATCATTTAGGCTTTGCATGTGTTCGCGCTGCTGTTGTTGTCTGTGTCTGATGTTTCAAAGGCGGCAAAAGAGGTCGACGCCTGGGAAGGCAGTCTTCCTTTTCCTGCAAAGAGCGATGGGTGACGAGGCTCAGTCCCACTTGCGACTCATCCATTGCGACCCATTGGATTCAATGAAAAATGTCGGCATTTATGTTATGCGAAATTTGATTAGGACTGATATTTACAAATTTATCTTGGATGAATTCCCTTTCATAGACTCGTTATTTTCAACATTGCTCGTCACTTCTCATTGATTGTTTTATTTCTTCCCCGGATACTCATCAACCCACTCTTTGATTTGCTGCACTGCCTGCTTCTGGACAGCCGCACATCCGGGATTTACAACCCCGTTCTCTGTAACCAAATCACTCGTATGAAAGCCACCAGGGACTTCAAGTACCGGTTGAGCAGGCGTAGAAGGCTGCGCCCCTCCCGGTCTCAATGGCGAGACGACTTGGCTCGTTCTCCAAGGATCATTGGTACCAGAGACAAAAACCAGACGTTCAGAGTTTTCGAAGCCATACCAACCACCGGTATATTGGTTGGCAGTGTCGTAGGTGGCGCCGGCATTGAGGCCGTAAGTGTGTCCGTTCTCGGTGGGGAACCATTCACCGCATTGGCGGGTCCAGTAGAAGTTTTGGATCGTGCGAGAGACTATTGTTGGAACTCCAAGAGGTGCTCCATTTTGCCACCTAATGCGTGTTGTCAGTATTTGGCGTTGGAGGGGGGATGGGACGACATACCATCCGAAGCCCCCACACAAGAAATAATCCCACTGTCGGTCATAGGTGTTGTCCACGCTAATATCTGAGAACAGAGGGGAAGATGCGTTGTATGTATCAAAACAATCGATATTATATTCACCCGCGAATTCTGGATACCCTTTTCGGAGGTCAGTGGGCTTAGTGGAAAAGAGAAGGTTGGGCAAGACAATGCACTCCTAGGAGGCTTCGATCCCCCAACGCCAAATTGAAAACTGGAAAGATCACTGGACGTAAGGAGTTAAGGAACATACCGTATGATTCACAATACCCCGGTAATAATTCAGTCTTGAACCAATCTGCATAACCTTCCAGGGCTGTGTCCAGACCGACTCCAAACGCGCCTGGAATACTGATGCTACTGTTCCTAACACCCTCGACGTAATCACAGAATGTATAGAATCCAGTATTCTTGTAAAATTGATTACCCTGCCAAAGGTAAGGCCCATTGGCTAGCGCCCTTGAAACTGTCAATATCTCCAACCTGAAGTGAAGGGCAAGAATTTACTCCATGAAATCATCATAATGAGCAACGCCACCAAGTCCGAATTTCGCTTTCACCGCCGCCTGCTGCTGCGATGTCCCGGTCTCACCAATGATATCAAGGTAGTCGACAACGAGGGTGAGATCTGTGCTGCAATTCCTAGGCATATTCTCGGTTTCGGTGAGGAAGTAGGACCAATAGTTGCCAATCGTTTCCACGACGGCTGACGAGGCGTAGTAAGCCCACATAACTGAAGGTTTCGTAGTAGATTGAGTCCAAGCACTTAGAGCTCCCGAGTAGGACCCTCCAACTAGTACCCATGGTGCCTTGGCGGCTTTACTCGAGCCTGTTGGATCGAATGGCAGATTGGCAGTAGAAGCGAAATAGTTGAGGTCTGCAATGGCATTTTTTAGGGTTTGGTATTGCAAGTTTTCAGTGGTCAACTCGGCGAAGGGGGAAGAGAATCCCCAGTATCTATGCTCGAGGACTATGACGGCTGCGCCGATTTCTTGTGCGATTACGCCGGTAGTTCTCTTGGTAGTTGCATAACTGTATAAAATATTGAGCGGTAGTCTAAAGACCATGATAACGTACTACTCACTCGGAATAACCAACAACCGCAATTTCTCCAGGTGTGAAAAGAACCTATGGGCAAGAGTGATCAGTAATTCTAAAATTATCTACTTTGCATGCATCTCGTCCCCACCAGAAGCGATGCTACTTACCACTGGACTTCCGGGGCCTTTGTAAAACTCAGTCGAGTAATAATAAAACTGACTGAACGTTCCAAGAGACGGATTCTCATGATCAATCAGCTGCTCGAAAGTTGAGTTGTATACCGTAGCTGCAGCGTCCGTATCGCCTTGCGGAGGGGCTCGAAATCGAGCATTGCGAAAGTTGGGCACATCATGGTGGCTCATGGCAATTGCCACATCGGTAAAGATGGCACACGCAAGCGTGAGCGCTGCGATTGCTCGATTCGTGCACCTCATTGCTCTGGAGTATCAAAAGTAAAGATCTGTGAGAGTGTGCCAAGTGCCAAGAAACCGGGAGGGGCGCATCAAGCTTTTGTATAGCTCGAAGCTGGCTAGTTTTTGCAGATAAAGGCGTCATCCTGTAAGGGAAAGTCGTCGGCGATCTTTGCGGGGCATTTTCAACGGACTCTAGACGAGTGGAGGCTAGCTCCAAGAGCATTTACGAGCTTCCAGATTGGGTTAGATGTCGAAAACCTCCTCCCTGTTCCTACTTAATTCCACGCTATATTGTTAGATCAGAGCAAAGCTAGACAAGTTTGGCTTACTGTAAGTGCCATCTACATATTCGACGTATTTGTTTCAGTGTTCGAGTTCAATTGGGTGTCGAAAACCTCAGCCCGGGTATTTGTGTGGATCGGGCCGCCGAAACGAAGCCTGATTTCGATCCGATGTTTTATTGTGCGAAATCCTTGGTTCGGTCTTCCAGTAGCTGATGGATGGTGCTCTGCTTCAGTGAAGACACTAAATGGAGGAATAATATCTGAAAATAAGTCGTACTTGAGCAACGGATTTAACCGCGTAAGCAAAACTGAAAATACTTCCGATGGACGTACGACTAACATCAAATGAAGCAAGAGAATCGAAACATTCTTAACTCGATCTGCATGTGAAGAATCTGGGTTTATATATTTAATATCAATACGATCATTACATTGCCAATGCAACAGTGTCTCTCCCTCCCAAGTCGAACTGCTGACGTGATGATCATACTTACGCCGTCGCCTCTCCGGTTGCCGGACCAGGATCGGCAATAATCTCTTCTGTAGCGAGATTCCCAGCTTCCCAAGTGCACAGCTTATAAACAGAGCTCTTGACCTGGGACCGCGACTCACTGCTCATAGTTCTAAAGGCCTCTTGAACCTCTTCGAGCCATAAATTCTTGATAAATTGAAATACAGCTAGCTTAGTGCTCTTGAACATAAACTCATCGCAGTGTAGGTGAATGCTAAAGGATTTCAGTTTCAAGAACTCTCGGCAGGCGATGTGAATAAAGATTCTGATCCAGGACGGGATGTGGGATATATGAACGTCTAGTCCTTCAAGGTCCGTGGCGGCAACAATCTTTCCTAAGAATTCGTGATAAGGCTGCTGACGTGCCGCATATCCATTTCTGCAATTCTCTTATCGGTATACTGCCAAATATAAATATCTACTGGGGACTTACCGAAATTCGACATCCAGTCGCCTGATTTTCCTGAGGTGATCTTCGTTGAGTTGTAGCATGGTGTGGATTCTTGTAAGGTCAAACTTGAATATATTGTTTCGATAGAACTGGTCAAGGTATTGTCGGTAGAGTGTTCCGGCTGGACGCATTGCCTTTAGCACAGCAGGAATACGCTGATCGTTCTGTTCATCTCGGATTACCGTCAACGACCAAATATGCTCTCTTATTTCAGGCGGCAAAGCCGTAAGACGGAGGAGTAGATCCTCAGTATCTGGCATCTATCATCTTATTAGAGGTTATACTCTCCAATATTGAGAGAGAGTTCCTTGGTACCTTGAGGGTAAGCTGTCAATTCTGGGTATTTTGAGTTTTCTTGGGGAAATTGATAGAGGATCCAAGTATTCTGATGTGCTGTAGAAATTTTTTACAAAGAAAGAGAATGATCTAAGCTTTGAAATGGATCCTAAGAAAAGATAGCGCCCTTGCGATCTGGACTGACAGAAGCGACGGCTAACTTAAACGAGACAGATAGGGGTCTTGATCACGTGTACGATACAACAGTTTTACTATTGCAAAACCATGACGACCCAGGCCCAGTATCAATTTAATGTTTTAATCCCAAAGCGATTCCCGTATTTCCCTCGTCACCAGTGCTTCTCCGATATATCAACAGTGTTGACATCAACGCCATCCTTGTACCAGCGCTCCTCATGAGTGATCTTCACATCATTCCCGCTCATCTGCCTCTTCCTCATCCTTCCATCCTCCGCATAAGTCCAATCCTCAAGCCCATAAGTGCGCCACCATTGACCCTCGGTATCGTACCATTCGTACCAAAATTGGACCGCGATCTGTGTCACGTGTCAGCTGGGTCCCCTTTTTGATCTGGCGTGAACGATCGCGAATAGCACTTACCTTGTTATCCGTAAAAGAAAACAGCTCTTTCCTCAATCGATATCCGTTCTCTCTTTCCCACTTCTTTGTCAGCCATGCCACGATTTCATCCGTCCCCTGCAGGAAATCACTCCGATTTCTCCAGATAGAATCTGACGTGTAGCCGTTCTTTACTTTGTGCGGATCACGAGTATTCCAGAGGTCTTGAGCGGCTTTGACTTTGATCTGGGCGGTTTCGCGGGTGAAGGGTGGAAGCGGTGGCTTGGTGTCTGCTTGGGAAGCCATTATGAGGATAAAGCTTGGTTGTGGTCTGGGGGAGAGGAATATCGGAAGTGAAGTAGTGACTGCTCTTTTGGATTGACTGGAGGTTTTGAGCGAGGTTTATGAAGGCTTGAAAGAATTTACAGAGTTAGTCACGCCGCCGTTATGCGTGGGGTACGTACAGTAAGAACATAGCTCGGATTATTCGGGAAGCTGCATCTCCGTGGCTGTATATCTGGACTCTAAGAGGATACCTTGGAAATGGAACTGGGTTACGATAGGTTTGTACGTAAAGTCAGTATGCGTATGTAGACGCATGAGTCATTGAAGTTCAAGGTCTCATTCAGATCCTGATCACGAGATTCGCGTTCCACTTAGATGTGAGAATGAAGGAGGGTTAATTAGTGCCCGCTTTCGGTCCTCGTCCTGGCTTCGGACCCGGCCGAGGTTGTTCCTACAAGTAGAAATAGTTCGGAGTGTCTTTAGGTCATCTGGCAAAGCTTTAAGGAATAGCCTAGATTATGCAAGTTCCGATCTCGGTATATGTTCCAACGAAATCGAATGATTTTGAATTTCTCGGATGTGGACCATCTCGAAATTATTTTGTGCTTACGGGCCGCTCTAGATCCCGTTATAAGGTAAGCTGTCCCTTCAATGACGCAATAGAGGGGCACAAATGTTCACAGATGAATAATTGGCCATGGCCGAGGTCTTCGATGTGCAGAAATGCAGATATTTCTTTGTAATTCCCCCTATATTATGACTTACTTATTGATCTATGGGACTTATATAGATCGAAACAGGAATGTATAAATGTAAAGGTGCCGCACCGAATAATAGTCGATTTATTCGCTTGAATCCGAGTGTCACCCCCACTATTCGTGCCCCACTTAGATATCAGGGTCTCCTTCGTTCCTGGAGCTAGAACCTCACCTCAACCACATCAATTGTGATACTTTCTTCGTCTGCACTACAAAACTAGCAACAATTTGATCGGATACTACCTCGTATCTGCAGCCAGCAATCCTAAAGGACAAGCAATATGGCCGAACTTAAGGTCGGAGATAGCCTTCCAAGCGGTGTAACTTTCTCCTATGTCCCATACACCCCGGAGAACGGCGAAATCACATCTTGTGGTATTCCAGTTACTTACGATGCTAGCAAAGGTATGCGCCGCTTTCTCCAGCTCCTATCGTTGTCTGCGCTCTGTGCCCAAATTACCCCGCCAACATACCCCGCTATTTCATCCCTTTGCACACTCTAGCGACCTCAATTCCATTAGACACAAGCTGACAAAAGTCAAACCACAGAATGGGCCAACAAGAAAGTCGTCCTCTTCTCCGTTCCCGGCGCATTCACTCCCGGCTGCTCTGCCAGACATCTCCCCGGCTACATCGAGAACCTCAGCAAGTTGAAGGGCAAGGGAGTTGATATCGTAGCGGTCATTGCTTTCAATGATGCTTTTGTTATGAGCGCATGGGGCAAGGCCAACAATATCAAGGGAGATGACATCGTACGTACTGTTATTTCCTCATCCGTTTCAAGGAACGAATACTGACGGATATGTCGATCAGCTCTTCCTCAACGACGTCGGAACCGAATTCTCCAAGAAGCTCGGCTGGACTATTGGTGAGCGCACCGCGCGATATGCACTCATCATTGATAACGGAAAGATCACGTACGCGGAGAAGGAGCCTGGCCGGGAGGTTACGGTCTCGAGTGCCGAGGCGGTACTTGCGAAGCTTTAGGTTGGCATATGTGATGAAGATATCGCGATAGAGTGCAATGGGATAGAGGCGTGATTTATAGGCAGATGAGAATACCAATGAAAATTCCACTCTTTAAAATTTGCTATTTCTGTGCGATTGGGACATTGGCACTGAACCGACGGAAGAAATGGACCCAGGGAATTTTTTCTTTCTGCTGACTTCTTGTACGAAGCAGTTGGCTGATCCGCCATTCTAGACTATCCTGGGTCATTGAGGGTTGTTCAAACTCTAGTTCTCCCGAAACAGCATCTCACAAAGAATCCTCCCTTTCAATTTTGTGCATCCTGATGAATGGAGGTTCGATATTGAATGTTCTACGAGACAAAGCGCCATCTAGCACGGAAGAAAGAGCTTCTCGCAACCTTTTCCCGAGTTAGCTAGAGAAGATGGCACAAACAACTTCGTTTTTCGAGTTCAATAAAGAAGAACTAGCAACAGATGGCCGTCCGTCATGCCATTCTTGGTATAAATCCTCTGTCTTTCCCAATTAAAGGACTCGTATCTCTAAAGTCTCTTCTCGGATTGCGTTTCCTATACCTCTCAGACCTCTCTGAATTTCAAGTCCATTCCCCTACTAAAATGTCTAAGTATAGTGACCCCCTGTGGTATGCACCAAAGCCATATCAGCCCAAAGACCGCCTCACTTTCGGAGTAGAGATTGAAGTGGCACTAGCTAGTCTTCCCAAAGACCGAGAGGACCCGAATCCGGAAGACTTAAGAGCATGCTACGGCGTCGATGATGGCGACTTTCCGCACAAATCAGAAAACGCTCGCCGCCACATAGCGCGAACACTTGAGCGCGCCAATCTCCAGGTCGAATTTCAGCCAGGGTCAAGCACTGATGCCTTTGGTTATAAGTCAGAATGGGTAGCCAAAGATCCCAGCTCCTGGGTTGTCAAGATGGACGAGGATGTGCTACCGCCAGAAGGCGCGGGTACAGTATACCAGTGGCACGGTATTGAGCTAAACTCACCACCGTTGTATTACAGCGAAGACGCTGTCAAGGAAGTCATGTTTGTGCTCGAACTCATGTCCAATACATATCGCTGCGCACTTACCCGTCGTACAGCCTTGCACGTTCATGTTGGTAATGGAGCCAAAGGATTCAGTGCAGAAACAATACAGAAGTTGCTTTCAACCTACTGGACTTTCGAACCACAAATTGAGCTAATCCACCCACTGTTCCGTATCGATAACCAAGCTACTGCAAGTCTACGTCGGGGTTCCGATCTGGCGAAGGGTGTTTTGGTGGAGAGGAGTAAACGCAATAACAAGGGGTTTATTGAATATATACTTCAGGACCGGAATCGCGATATCGCAAAGCTGGAGATGATGAGTAAAAGTGTGGCCGCTAACGTTACTGATGAGGATCGTTCGGCCGTTAATATCCAACCTCTTGCTATGGCTGTAAAATACGGGGGTACCAAAAAGACTATTGAATTTAGACAGCATACCAGTACTCTGGACCCGCAAGAATTGGCTCACTGGATTAATTTGGTTGTGGGAATCCTGGAGTTTGCTGATACAGTTGAGAAGGATGCCTTGGTTCCTTTTTTGGACGAGTATATTGATAAGACACCAAGAGAGTTTGGGCTAGAGAAGGCACTTGTTAAATTGGGCATGCCGAGTGAAGCCAAGTATTTTGGGAAGGTGGCTGCGGACATGAGCAGGCTAAAGGCGGCTTCGAAGAGAAATGCTGATGCTTGGGTACTGACTGGAATTACCCAGAACAAATGATTCATTTACAACATGTAGGTAGGTAAGAATTATTAGGACATATGAAGAGTACCCGACTTAATGAAGAGAGATCGGCGAGGAGCGAGAGGTATTCAAGACTCTGTAGGGCAGAGAAGTGGGTACTGGATAAGGGAGATGGAAGGGACAAAAGGGAGGCTCAAGGTGCTCGTCGTTCGTCAATAACGCCATTCCCAATGCCCCAACTGTATCAAAGTATTCCTGTTACATATAAGTACTTTTTCCATCCTGTATGGAGGGAGAAACCTCTCATGGACCTTTAGGTGTCATGTAACCAACATCTTTAATGTAACATCATTTATACACACCATGATTACTCGTGTCTTTCGTAATGATCACCCCGTTGAAGTGAGACGATGAGGAGTCACGTAGATGTAACCAAAGTTTCGCAGCAACATCAATTGAAAGTCGAGAACAAACAACTAGCTACTGGGCATCCGAATGAAAATGCAATTGAAACGCATTCTTCCCTATCCAACTTATTTCTCCTTTCCCCCAGCTCTCATCTTGCGGCTGTAAGCAGCAGCAAGTGATTTAACCTCCTAAACGCGCTTCAGATAACCCAGATGCCCATGCTCCTGCCACATGTGGGTAGTGACTTTATCAGCACGACTGAATCCCTGGTCCTGATTCTTTCGGCACCCAGCAATGGGGCACATGTGGGCACCGGGAGCGCGGAGGTGTTTGCTATTCTCATGGCGAACACGGTCGGCGGCGCGTTTGAATGTCTGTGGGCAGTAGCTACATGAGACGCGGGGAGCAGGGCCTTGGACCGTGGCTAGAGGGCCTGGTGGAGCTGAAGGAGCTTGAGCGATAGAAGCAACTGCCTGTTGAAAGGGGTCGATAGAATTGGGTATCATAGGGGTGTCCATCATGATGCTGTCGGGATCTTCCATGTAGGCCCGGTCGAGGTTATCACCAACAGCTCCAGCGTTGGGGAAGAAAGGAACATTAATTGTCATGTCGTCCATACCCACGCCAAAGGAAAAAAGATCCCCGTCAACTCCATGGTTGGACGTGTATGGTGGGGTTTGTACTATTTTATGGGTTCCAGTCCACTGAGATCCCAGTTGCTGAAAGCCAGGTGTAGGCGTAGGTACGCCGGCGAAGAAATTCCCCATCTGAGATCCAGCAGCACATGGGACATTGCGTCCGTCATTCAGAAGTGGTACTGGTGCATTTTGCCCGCTAGGGTATGGGGGCAGCTGTGTTGAGAAGTCATGACTCGAGTTCGTGTATCCGTCTCCTTGGACGAAGTTGCCACCATAAATTGGTCCTTGACTTGGCGTTGCAGCAATTTGTGCGAATCCAAAGGGAATTTGCTCAGTGACGGGCTCAGGAAAGTCGTATCGGTCGTTTAGAGTCGGGATAGTCGATGGTGAGGCTCTCAGAATGCCACAAGCAACACCAAGCCCGGTGTACACCGTTTCGTTTGATTCGTTATTGAGAGGACGCTGGGGAAGGGGCAAGGTCGGAAAACAAAACTCGCATCCGCAAGGGAGCCTGGGGGTCTGTCAGTTTAAAAAAAAAAAAACTCAACGGCCCTCGTGCAAGGCATCAAACCCCTGAACGGGGCAAGATGGCTGCATGAGGTGGGAGTGGTCCTCCATCTGGTTCGTCGGATCTTCTTCGTGGCGTTGAGCCTGCATGATGAGGGCGAGAGGGCGAAAACCAGGGTCTGAAAGTGAGGCGGTTTGACGAGAAATTCGTGTAATGACGCAGCAAAAAACTGCTTGACACAGCAAAAAAGCTCTCAAATTCAGCGAGGGGAACAACGCCATCTATATGCTCCTCCCATTTCCAACAATGCGCCCTCTGACCCATGGACGCATATCCCAGCCTCGTGCATGACCATACCCAAGCCCTCGCTATTCTATCTACTTCGTAGGTAGCCATGCACCCCGAGCTCTACGCATATTAGAATATTCTATCGGCAGGTGGCAGCACGCTGGTGCCTGGGCACTGGATCGTCGTCACCCGTCTCCTTCTACCTGTATATCACCATCGCGACGGCGGGATAATATGGACAGAGCCAGTCAAGTCCCCGCTAGCCAAACCTCGCCGTTTTGTCGAGCCGTTTAGTTCCAAGAGAATAATAATGACTGGGGAGACACTACTCGGGGCCGCACCCCAGAGCACGCACCCACCATTACCCACTCCCCGATCAATTCGGCTCGTTGCATTTTTGCCAGCAAGCCACGATACCCAAACATCGACAGAAGACATATGGCAAGGCTTGGCGAATTTCGAACATGATGAGCTTCTGCAACCAGACATCCCAAATGCGACAGAGAAGTCCACTCCTCTTCGCCCGGTAGTCAAAACCTTCGACCTCGACCAGTGCCCGCCGTTCTTTGCCCTATCATATACTTGGGACAACCCGCTCGACAAATACACTTTTGGAAGTATTCTGGAGGGCCCATGGCGTAGGAAAGAAGAATTCAAGACAAAAGAATCGCAAAGGGTCGAATTCGATCTTGGAATGGGACCTTTTAATATCCCCAAAAACCTGGAGACAGCTATCGGAGTGCTGCGCAATGGAAGAGTCGGGACGGCGCCGCTGTGGATCGATGCCATTTGCATCGACCAGGCTAATTCAAAAGAAAAGGGTACCCAGGTATCACTGATGGGTGAAATCTATTCCAAGGCAGCTGCCGTGATCGTGTGGCTGGGGCCGGACTCATGGTGGATGAAGACCTGCGACTGGATCTACGGAGTGTTTTGCGATGCGCTTGAAGCATATATTGAGAAGTGTGGTATAGAGCGACTCCGCAACATGCACCCTTACGACGGCCGTTTCCAAGTCGAGATTGGCGCCTGCCCTGAAGATGGCAATTGGAAGGCTTGCTGGCACGCATATATTGAGTTTTGTTGGGAGCGGCGTTGGTTCACTCGCGCATGGGTGGTGCAAGAAATATCGCTGAACAGGAACGTTTATGTTTGGTGTCAAGGGAAATATTTGAAATGGAGCCGCATTGAGTGGTTTAGTTCGCTATTGAGGGAACTAGGATGGGAGTTTGAAACGAAGCCCTGGGCGCATTGGTCGTTTGGACTCTTGGATGAGCCAGTGGATAAGCAGATTTTTCGGATGTGCGATATTAAGGCTGTTCATAGAGATATCGTCCAACAGGCCGAGGACAGCGATGCGGGCGGCTCTAGAGACGTAGATCGAATCCAACGCGGGCCCGACGGAACTAGTCAAGGCCACTCAAATATCCAAGGAGACCACGATATGGCCGCGAGGAAAGACGCCTCTCAGTCCGAGCCTTCACAGCTCTGGTATGTCTACTTTCAGCATCTCCTTTGGCAAACGCGAGAACTAGACTGTTCGGACCCGCGAGACAAGATCTACGCCTACCTTGGCATGATGCAAAAGGTGCTTCAAGGAAAGCAGATGCCTATCGTACCGGACTATTCTGATTCGTATAGTGTGAGAACACTGTACAAGACTGTCGGCGTTATGCTTCTCGGCAAGATCCCCCGTCTCGCGACGCTATCGTATGCGGAATATGGTACCATTGGTAACCAGACGAGTAGATGTCCGTCATGGACTCCCGACTATCGTATCCCAAAAGGCCAGCCATTTATCAGCATCCGCATGGCTGACTATAGCTTTGACTGCTGGCCAGAAGAGTTTGGCGGTCCTGTTTTCAAAATTTGTGGCGAAATCTTGGAAATGCGGGGTGTCATGGTCGATATGATCGAAGAGATTTCTCTATCGCCGGAGGAGGCGGTCAAGAAATATCACGCCATCCCTCTTATTAGGCTTGCGGCAAAAATGGAGACCCCGTACTGGCCGACGAGGCAAGATCCCAGCGAGGTATTCTGGCGCACCCTAATCGCGGACACTTACCAATGCAAACCTGCTGCTAACTCTTTGGCTGGTGATTTCAAACATTGGATCACCACACTGTTCGCAGCTCGCGCAAATAAGTTATTATCTGTCTGGCCAGTATCTGCAGTAGATGTCGTTCCGAGAATTCAGCAGACCTGGGATGACATGATAAAACCGTTTGTTAATAGAATGGCTGTGCCTACATCGTTTGCATTCCCCAGCTATAGCGACATCATCGAATACACGGAAAGGTATCCCATAGCTATTGGTCGAGACACATCCGAGGACAGAAATTCAAGCGTAATGACGTCTGATCGCCAAACAGACAAGTTTGAAGAAATCAAGGAGAGCCTACAGCTTTCTTCCATAAAGGTAGGAAATAGCGAACTAGCAATATCCCAGCGTAGTGCAGCATCGGAGATGTTTGTCACCTCGCTCCTAGAAAGAGTGCGGCGTCGACGGCTGTTTAGAACGAAAAGAGGCCTCCTAGGCCTTGGGCCTGAGTCGATGCAAGCTGGTGACCAGGTCTGGATGGTGCAAGGCGCCATGGTTCCGTTTGTTTTGCGACGAAGGGGGGCCGAGTTCCATCGCCTGGTGGGCGAGTCGTATTTACATGGCTTTATGGACGGTAAAATGGCGAGGAAAATGCAAGATAAGGTAGAAATAGTGAGGCTAAAATAGCTATTTTTACGTTGGCCCTTTGAACGCCAGCCGCCGGCCTTTTATAATTGTTTGAACTTGAAGTATCTTCGATTTTTCTTGCTACAAAATGCGTCTCACTACGTAGGGACAGACATTAGATAAAACCTCGATATTAAATATTATGGATTTTGAATATCTTATTCGGTGTAATATATTCAAATAAATATCGCTTTTTCTACCCATTAAGAGATCAATTAAAGATATTCTATCAAACACCTCGCTTTGGAGTTACGGAAGCGCTTGAAATTTACGTCAACATAGCTTGTAATTGAGTATTGATTGTGAAAGAACAAATAAGCGTTCATAAGTGATGGTAAAGTTCCAGTCTATACAATCCATTATTGTGGCTGTGAAAACCTCGAATTCTGCGAACATTTTCCTATGGATGGGTATTGCCATTTTTTTGACACAGAGCATTGTAATAATCTCTATTAATCAAGGGCATCCAGATGAAATCAATTCCAGTGACTCATCCTTTAGAATCAAGAGGGTGCTCAACCAAGGGTCTGGACAAGAAATCCTCTTGTACAAAATTAATCCAAACATACTCATCCATATATAGACCCAATGTCTCTGATTCAAATGGCCAAGCAAAGGATAATTAACTAGAAAGAGTCAGACTGGCGAATCAGGTGTTTTAAGAGACCATCGTTTCGTTGTCAATTTCCAAAAGCTAGAAATCTTGATTTCAAAAACCTCGCTCCAGGACACCGTCGACCTGTTCCCTTGACCATGAAGAATATAACAGAAGTACTTCATCAAGACAAGCAGATGAAACAACTGGGGAACGGAACGCTTCCCTTAAAAAGCCCTCCCAAAACTTCCATAAAACCTCCAGCTTTACCACCTAATGTTTTCATCAACATCAACATCTACACCCAAACATAAATAAACACACCCCGACTCACCCAACCACCCAACCAACCAACCCGAAAACTCACAAGAACCATCAAAACGGCTTCAACAATCAACCCACACCCAAAAACTTTCGGCAACTGCCCGAAATGTGACTGCGATCCCTGTGATTGCGAGTATACATGCTAGTCAAGCTGAGCAAGTGCCCAACAGGCGGGTTAGGCAGCAGCTAAAAACTGAAAAGTTAAAAAAAAAAAAAAAAAAAAAAAAAAAAAAAAAAAAAAAAAAAAAAAAAAAAACAAAAAAAAAAAAAAAAAAAATAAAA